>Ga0335073_10000090_pt1 | contig 100378 bp, 67 predicted proteins | sample Lox_Sample_22_FD_207093 | JGI IMG/M metagenome (GOLD analysis project Ga0335073, IMG submission 207093) | Soil microbial communities from Loxahatchee National Wildlife Refuge, Florida, United States - Lox_Sample_2.2 | ecosystem: Environmental > Terrestrial > Soil > Wetlands | place: USA...
GCTATTCACCAGCTCGTAGATATTGGTCGCGTCCTGCAGGCGCGCCTTACGCACCAGCATGGATCACCCCGGCCTCGCCCACGCTTATGGTGTTGCCCAGATCTACAGATCCGTAGACCTCTGCGATTGCCTCCACTCGCGCTTCGGCCTCCGACAGTGCAGCATGCACGCGGCTCCGCGCCGTTCCGCCAATCACGTCATGACAATCGAGCGTTGCTTCCAGCGTTACAGCGGCAAAAAAATCTTCTTCAAATTCAGGCCCGAATTGCTTCAACTCGTCCAACGTCAAATCACCCAGCTCACAGCCCTTTTCCAGACAATACCGCACTGCGTTGCCGATCTTCTCGTGCGCCTTGCGAAAGGGAACTCCCTTATGTACAAGATACGTCGCCGCGGCCATTGCGTTCAGATAACCGCTCTCGCACGCCACGCGCATACGATCGACGCGAAATCTCAGCGCGCCGGTAAACTTCGCCAGCAGATGCGTCATCAGGTGCGCCGTGCCGGTTGCCGCGAATACCGGCTCCTGCGTCTCCTGCATGTCTTTGTTGTACGCGAGCGGCAAGCCTTTCAGCAGCAGCGTGACTGTCTCTGCCGCGCCGTGGATGCGCCCCACCTTCCCCCGCACCAATTCCGTAAAATCCGGATTCTTCTTCTGCGGCATCGCGCTCGACCCTGTCGAGAAAGCTTCCGGCAACTCGACAAATCCAAACTCCGCCGTCGCGAACAGCGTAATCTCCTCGGCAAACCGGCTCGCGTGCAGGCCAATCACAGTCAGGGCCTGTAGATACTCGAGCACAAAGTCGCGATCGCTGGTCGCATCCATGCTGTTCGCCGTGGGTGCAAGAAAGCCAAGCTCCTCCGCAGCGATATTGCGATCCAGCGCCAGCGTCGCGCCCGCCACTGCTCCCGATCCCAGCGGACAATAATTCAGCCGCCGCGCGCAATCTTCGAGTCGCGAAATATCGCGCAGCACCATCTGGACATACGCCAGCAGCCAGTGAGCCACCAGCACCGGCTCTGCCCGCTGAAGATGCGTATACGATGGCATCACCGCATCGCGATGCGCTTTCGCCTGCTCCGCCAGTGCCGCCGCCCACGCCCCCAGATGCGCAATCAGAATCCCGATATGCTCGCGGATGTAAAGCCGCAGGTCCGTGGCAATCTGCTCATTCCGGCTGCGCCCGGTGTGCAGCTTCAGCCCAAGTTCCCCGATTTCCCCAACCAGCTTCAGCTCCACGAAGTGGTGAATATCCTCCGCGTCCGAGCCATCACTCGCATCCGTCTGTGGCTTAAAACGAAGAAGGATGGCCTCCAGACCGTCCACAATCTTCGCGAACTCATCGTCGCTCAGGACACCCGCGGCCAGCAGGGCACGCGCATGCGCCTTGCTGGCCATGATCTCTTCGGCCAAGAGCGCCCGGTCGAATTTGATGGAGCGCTGCCAGTGATCGAACACAGGATCCAGTGGCTCGCGAAAGCGGCCCGACCACATTTTGACGGACGGTTCGCTCATGAATTCACTTCGCCTTTCGCGCCTGCGCCGACTTTCACCGGCCCGTCTTTCGTTCCACTATTCAGTTGAGGCATCTCCGAGCCATGGCTCAGCGTGATGAGACCCGTCCTGGCGTAGGTCATCAGCTTGGCACGGGTGTCAGTGATGTCGAGATTGCGCATGGTGAGCTGGCCAATACGGTCGCGCGGCGAGAAAACAGACTCAGTCTTCTCCATGCTGAGTCGCTCCGGTGCGAATGTGAGATTCGGTGACCCGGTATTCAGGATCGAGTAGTCGTTGCCGCGGCGCAGCTCCATCGTGACCTGGCCGGTGACAGCGCTTGCCACCCAGCGCTGCGCGGATTCGCGAAGCATGATGGCCTGGGGATCGAACCAGCGTCCCTGGTAGAGCAGACGGCCCAGCTTGCGCCCGTTCTCGCGGTACTGCTCGATGGTGTCCTCATTGTGAATGCCCGTGATGAGGCGCTCATACGCGATGAAGAGCAGAGCCATGCCCGGAGCCTCGTAGATGCCGCGACTCTTGGCCTCGATAATGCGGTTCTCAATCTGATCGCTCATGCCTAGGCCGTGGCGGCCGCCGATGCGGTTGGCCTCAAGCAGCAGCTCGACCGGATCGGAAAATTCACTCCCGTTCAGCGCTACCGGAAAGCCTTGTTCGAACCGCACCGTCACCTCTTCGCGCTTAACATCGACGCCGTCACGCCAGAAGGCCGTTCCCATGATCGGCTCAACGATGCGAATGCTGCTTGAAAGCTGCTCGAGGTCCTTGGCTTCGTGGGTAGCACCCAGAAGGTTCGAGTCGGTTGAGTACGCCTTCTCGGCGGACATCTTGTAGCCGAAGCCAGATTTTTGCAGGAACGCCGACATCTCCGCACGGCCGCCCAGCTCATCGATGAAGGCCGGGTCGAGCCATGGCTTGTAGACCTGCAGATTAGGATTGACGAGAAGGCCGTACCGATAGAAGCGCTCGATGTCATTGCCCTTGAAGGTCGAGCCGTCGCCCCAGATGTTGACGCAGTCCTCCTTCATCGCCGTGACCAGCACCGTGCCAGTTACCGCGCGCCCGAGAGGCGTCGTGTTGAAGTAAGTGATGCCGGCGGTCGAGATGTGAAAGGCACCGGACTGCAGGGCGGCGATGCCTTCGCGCACCAGAGGTCCGCGGCAATCAATCAGCCGGGCGTTTTCTGCACCGTACTCAAGCGCCTTGCGGGGAATCTCCTCATAATCGCTTTCGTCCGGCTGCCCGAGATTGGCCGTGTAGGCATACGGCAGGGCGCCCTTCTGCTTCATCCAGTGAAGTGCGGCGCTGGTGTCGAGGCCCCCGGAAAACGCGATGCCGACTTTTTCGCCAACCGGCAGACTCTCAAGAATCACAGACATTTCGTGCAAACCCCTTCAAACTCCACAGCCTGTTGCAGGCTGGCTTCGCTCATTTCGGAGCAACAAAAATGCGGGCGAGATGATTGCTGGCGTCATGTCTCAGGTTGCGTCACGTCGAAATCTCCGGACGTGAGAGGCAAAATCCCCTATTAGCTTCATTCTGAGCCCTGAGCCTTGCCTGAGCCCTAATCCTGCTTCTTCCCGCCCAGCAGCATCAGCATCAGCGCTTTCTGTGCATGCATGCGATTCTCTGCCTGCTCGAAGATCACCGACTGCGGACCATCCATCACCGCGTCCGTCACCTCTGCATTGCGATGCGCCGGGAGGCAATGCATGAACACCGCATGCGGAGCCGCATGTGCCATCAACTGCTCATTCACCTGGTACGGCTTAAAGATCGGAGCCCGCTTCGTCACCTCGTGCTCGAACCCCATGCTCGTGCAGACATCCGTATACACGGCATCCGCGCCGGTCACGGCAGCTACCGGATCGTTCACCAGCTCAATGCTGCCGCCGGTGTTGTTAGCGATGGCCCGCGCCTGCGCCACGATATCGGCCTTCGGCGCGTAATTCTTCGGCGAGCCAATCGTGCAATGAGCACCCAGCTGCGCCCCCATCAGCATCAGCGAATGGCAGACATTGTTGCCGTCACCTACGTAGGTGAACTTCAGGCCCTTCGCCGACCCGAAGCGCTCTTCCACAGTCAGGAAGTCAGCCAGCGCCTGGCAAGGATGCTCCAGATCGCTCAGCGCATTGATCACCGGGCATGCGGCAATCTCAGCCATCTCCGTAATCGTCTCGTGCGCATACGTTCGCAGCACGATCACCGACACCCATCGTTCGACGTTCCTTGCCATATCGGAAACCGATTCGCGCTCGCCGATCGGCGACTGGGTGTGGTCGACGAAAATTGCCGACCCTCCCAGCGTGTTGATCGCCGCCTCAAAAGTCAGCCGTGTGCGCAGCGATGCCTTCTCGAAGAACATCACCATCTGCTTCGCATCCAACGCCCAGCGATAATCCTGCGGACGCGCCTTCACCGCATGCGCCAGTTCCATCACCGCCGCGATCTCGGCCGTCGAGAAATCCGCGACCGAGCAGTAATCCCGTCCAGTGAGCGCTTCGGCAGGGGAGGGAAGTACACCCACCTGCGATTCGGATTCAATGAGAATGTCAGCCAACGTGTTTGCCTCCGATCGTCGCAGCGCCCGCTTCTTGTGGCGCATGCGCGGTAAGAATTGAGTCGAGGGCATCGATGGCACGATCTACATCGCCCTTGCCCAGAATGAACGGCGGCAGAAAGCGCAGCACCGTCTCACTTGTTCGATTGATTAAGATGCGCCGCTCCATCATCGCGCCGGCCACCTGCTTGGCCAGTTCGGCCGAATCCAGCTCTGCCGCAAGCATCAGCCCCATCCCGCGTACTTCCACGATCGCCGCATGCTTCTCTGCCAGCACGTTCAGTCTCCCGTGGAAATATGTACCCACGTCAGTTACGTGTCTGAGCAGGCCCTCCTGCTCGATCGTATCGATCACAGCGACCGCGACTGCGCATGCCAGCGGACCGCCGCCGAACGTCGTTCCGTGCATGCCCGGATGAATAGCGCGGGCTGCCTCCTCCGTGCACAACATCGCCCCTAGGGGAAGCCCGCCAGCCAGAGGTTTGGCAATCGTCGTCACATCCGGCTGAACGTCGTAATGCTGGTACGCGAACCACTTCCCGGTGCGTCCCAGCCCTGCCTGAATCTCATCGCAGATCAACAACGCTCCGGTCGACTGCGTCAAGGCGCGTGCCACTGCCATGAATTCCCGCGACACCGGACGAATTCCGCCCTCACCCTGAATCGCCTCGATCAGCACGCCGCAAACTTCTTGCGAAAACTTCGCCTTCAGATCTTCCACATCACCGAAGGCTACAAACTCCACACCTGGCATCACCGGATCGAACGGTTCGCGATACTTCGCCTTGTGCGTCGTCGCCACCGATCCCATCGTCCGCCCGTGAAAGCTGTTCTCCAGCGCCAGAAACTTCGCTCCGATCGTCCGACCTTCGCTGCGCAGCAATCCCGCATGCGCCCGAGCGAGCTTCAGAGACGCTTCCCACGCTTCGGTTCCGCTATTGCAGAAGAAGGCGCGATCCATGCCGCTCATCTTCGTCAGCCGCAGAGCCAGTTCCGCCTGCCCTTCATGGAAAAAGAGGTTCGAAATATGGATCAGCTTCTTGCTCTGCTCCTCAATCGCCTTTTCAATCGCCGGATGCGCATATCCCAGCGCATTCACTCCAATACCACTCAGCAGATCGAGATAGCGCTCGCCGTTGTCATCAATCAGATGGACGCCCTCGCCCTTCACGAACAAAATCGGATTCCGCTCATAGGTCGCTAGCAGCAGCTTCGCTTCTATCGCTTTGATTTCTTCCAGCGTCATAAACTCCTCATCTCGTCGAACGAGCCACTCTACGCCACTAATACTTCAGTCCCGTGAACAACCCGCGTGCTGCACAGATCCGGAAGCACTGCCGCAACTTCCGCCGGGAGAATCCGCACCCGCTTCACGCCCTGCAGCAGAGCCTCGCGGCACGCGCTCAGCTTGGGAAGCATCCCGCCGCTGATCACCGAATCCTTCGTCAGCGACGCAATCTCGCCGACATTCAGCCAGCGCATTACTTCTCCATCCGCGCCGCGCACCCCCGGAACATCGGTCAGGAAAACCAGCGCATCCGCCTTGCAAGCCGCGGCGCATGCGGCGGCCATCTCATCGGCGTTTACGTTGTAGTATTCGCCGTCAAAGCCCAGCGCGATGCTCGAAATCACCGGCACAGCGCCCATCCTCCAGATCGCGTCCAGCCAGCGGGGATCAGACGCCACAATTTCGCCAACATATCCAAGATCCGGAGCAGTCCTCTTCTTGCGCGCCCGAAACACCAGGCCATCGCCGCCCGAGAGCCCCATCGCCGCCTGACCATGTGAGCCAAGCGCAGCCACCAGCGCCTTGTTCACCTGGCCGCCCAGCACCATTACCGCCGCATCGCGGGTTTCGGCATCGGTTACACGCAGGCCTGCGACAAACTCGCTCTGCTTGCCCATCAGCTTCAGCGTCCGCGTCAACTGCACACCGCCGCCGTGCACCAGTGCGACTTGATTGCCATCTTTCACCAGCTCGGCAATCGCCTGCGCGCACTTGTGCAGCAGTTCCGGATTCTCGAGGGTAGCTCCTCCGAGCTTCACGACAAATTTCATGCCAGTCCCTCCGCCTCTCCCCATCCACACATCAGGTTCAAATTCTCGACTGCCTGCCCCGCCGCGCCTTTCAGCAAATTGTCCAGACAAGACACAATCACGCATCGCCGCCCATCCTTGTTCAGTACAAATCCGATATCGCAATAATTCGTCCGCACTGAATACTGAATCTGCGGCAGCTGTCCGGCGCTGAACACCCGTACCATCGGGCTCTGCGCATACCACTCGCGAAAGCGTGCCTCAACCTCTGCCGCTGTCTTCTTCTCTCGGAACGTCACATAAATCGTCGACAAAATTCCGCGCGGAATCGGCAGCAGATGCGGAGTAAACACGATCTGCTCATCTTTGAGTTCCAGCTGCTCCAGCAGCTCACCCACATGCCGATGCGCGAATACTCCGTATGCCGATAGGTTGTCCGCCGCGTACATATAGTGCGTCTTCTCCGTGGGAGCCTTACCCGCGCCAGACACACCTGACTTGGCATCGCACACGATCCCGCGCTCCAGATTCACCCATCCCGCCGCGACCAACGGCTTCAGCGCGAGAATCACCGACGTCGCATAGCAGCCCGGATTCGCCACCAGCTCCGCCTTACGGATCTCATCGCGATGCAGCTCCGGACTCCCGTATACCGCCTTCGCCTGCACCGCGACCGCATGGCCGTGCTTATCGTCCTCGAACTTATAGACCGCGCGATTCGAAGCCGCCTTCAGCCGCCACGCGCCGCTCAAATCAATCACGCGCAGCCCCTGCTCCAGCGCCTTGGGAGCCCACTCCCGCGACTGCTCATGCGGAGTCGCCAGAAATAGCACCCCAACGCCGCGCGCCTTCAGCAGCCCCCACGAAAACGGCTCAATCTTCAGCGCAGCTGACCCGTTGTTATCCATCAGTTGGGGATGCATCGCCGTCAGCGAAGCTTCACCTGCTGCGTCCGTCCTCCCAAGAAACGCCGGCGGCACACCTTTCAGGCGAGGATGATGCAACAGCAGCCGCGCCAGTTCCATGCCGGCGTAGCCGCTCACTCCCATCACCGCGGTTTGTACTTGATCTCTCATCAACCTTTACCGTTCGCCGTTCGTTTTTGCGCGAAGCGCGTCCGCCTGGACGGCCAGTCCTAACCGATCATCTCTTCCAGCCGCCCCCGCAACTGCGAGGCCCGCTTCTGGTCAGGACAAATAATCAGCACCGTGTCGTCGCCGGCAATCGTCCCCACCACTTCATCCCAGTCTTCGTGATCGATCGCCAGCGCCACCGGCTGCGCGCCGCCATTTGTGGTGATCAGCACCAGCTGGTTCTGCGCCTGCTTCACCTTCAGCCCGAAGCTTTCCAGCACGTCCCGCACCGAGGGCATATCGTTGTCTTCGTCGCCCGCGTTCACGCCGTTAGGCAGGGCATAACCATTCGGGCCCTTATACAGGCGCATCTCATGGATATCCCGCGATACCGTCGCCTGGGTCACGTCAAAGCCCCGCCGCACCAGTTTGCGGCGCAGCTCATCCTGGCTCGTCACGCTGGCTGTAGCTACGAGCTCCCGAATCGCATTGTGCCGGTCATATTTCGTCAAAATAGAAAATCGCGGCCGTAAAAATAAGGCCGCGCCTCGTGCATAAACATGCAATTCAATGTATAAATATACGAGGCGCTGCTGTCAAGCAGCCCAGCCAATAATTTTTCTTGATACATCTCATTGCAGTTTTTTATAGAGCCCGGGCCAGCCGCGTCTCCACTGCACTTTATTGATGTAAGCGAAACAAGGAGGTCGTATAGTAACTCATGGGCTGCATAAATTTTAATAATTCCCCGCTATCATTCGAGCGCCCACGCAAGTCTGCGGGCAGCTTACTTGATCCCCGTTTTGAGCACGAGTCCTGCGGTGTTGGCTTTGTCGCCACTCTAACCAATGTCCCTTCGCATGACATTCTGGAGAAAGCACTTACCGCGCTTGCACGCCTTGAGCACCGCGGCGCTGTAGCCGCCGACGGCAAGTCGAGTGATGGCATCGGCATCACTACGGCCATCCCGCGCGACTTCCTTCTCGCCTCCACCGGCGTGTCCCTCGACCCGTCGCAGCCGCTCGCCGTTGGTGTGATGTTTTTCCCCTCCGACGCCGCCGAATCGCATACAGAAATCGAGCAGGCGCTTGCCGCGCAGAACCTCACCGTCCTCGCCTGGCGCGACGTCCCCACTCGCCCCGAGATCCTCGGCGAGATCGCTCTGTCGACGCTGCCCGTCATCCGCCACGTCCTCATCACCACCGACGACCCGGAGCGTATCCCTCACCGGCTCTTCCTCGCCCGCAAGCAGTTCGAGCGCAGCGTTGATTCGGAAAACGGAGATAAAAGCGGAAATAGAGGATACGTCTGTTCGCTCTCCTCCTCAAACATGGTCTACAAAGCCATGTGCGCCGGCCGCTTCCTCGCCGACTTCTACCCCGACCTATCGAACCCCGCGTTCACCACCCCCTTCGCGCTCTTCCACCAGCGCTACGCCACCAATGTTGCACCCTCGTGGGACCGCGCCCAGCCGCTACGCATGCTCGCGCACAACGGCGAGATCAACACCGTGTGGGGCAACCGTGCCCGCATGGACGCTCGCGCCGCGACCTTCTCGCCCGAGTTCGAGCCGGTCTTGACCAAGCATGGTTCCGACTCCACCAGCCTCGACGAAACCGTGGAACTGCTCGCCCGCAACGGCCGCACCGTCGCCGAAGCTGTCCGCATGCTCATCCAACCCGCGGGCAATCTCGATCGCTCCGCCTTCTTCTCCTATGTAGGAGACTGCGCCGAGCCCTGGGATGGTCCCGCCGCCGTGGCCTTCACCGATGGCGGACTCGTCGGTGCCGTCCTCGATCGCAACGGCCTGCGCCCCTGCCGGTACTTCCTCACCGAAGACAAACTCGTCGTCCTCGGCTCGGAAGCCGGCCTCGTCGACCTCGACCCGGAGACCGTCATCCACAGCGGCCGCCTTGGTCCCGGACAGATGATCGTCGCCGACCTCGACGACCACGTGCTGCTCGAAGACAAAGAGATCCAGGCTATCTTCGACGGCGCTGCGCCCGACTACGAAAAGCTCCTCGAAGAAAGCACTCTGATCGATCATGTCCCCGGACCGCTTCTGGAAACCGCCGAGCTCCAGCGTCTGCAGCTCGCCTTCGGATACACCCGCGAAGACGTGAACATGATCCTCAAGCCGATGGCCGCCGACGGCAAAGACGCGGTGTGGTCGATGGGTGACGACACACCGCTCGCGCCCCTCGCGCGTTCACCCCGGCCCGTCTATGCCTTCTTTCGCCAGCGGTTCTCCCAGGTCACCAATCCGCCCACCGACTCCATTCGCGAAGCCCGCGTGGTGCAGCTGCACACCCGCCTCGGCCCGTGGCCCCATTTGCTCGACAAGCGCTCGCCGCTCCCCGGTCTTTCGCTGTCCTCGCCATTTCTGTCGCTCGCCCAGATGCAGGACCTCCACGCTCGCCGTCACGGCCTCGCCAGCAACCTGCCGCTGGCCGTGCTCGAATGCGTCTTCAATCCCGCCTGCAACCTGGTCACCGCTCTCGACGATCTCTGTGCCAAGGCCATTGACCTCGTTCGCGGAGGCGCCGCTATCCTGCTGCTCACCGACCGCCTCCCGGTCGAACAAGGCATTGCCATTCCCATAGCGCTCGCCCTGGGAGCCGTTCATCACGCACTCGTTCGCGCCGGTGTTCGCACCTTCGTTGGACTTGCCGTCGAGGCCGGTGATTGCCGCGACCTTCACCATGCCGCTGTTCTTCTCGGCATGGGCGCCGGAGCCGTGTGCCCCTGGCTCGCGCTCGAAACTGCCCGCAGCATCAACCCCGACAATGGCGAAGCCAACCTCCTGCACGCCCTCGATCTCGGCCTCGCCAAAATCATGTCCAAAATGGGCATCTCGGTCGTCGACAGCTATCGCGGCGCGCATCTCTTCGACTCGCTCGGACTCAGCCCCGAAGTCATCGACCGCTGCTTCTTCGGAACGCCCGCCCCGCTCGGCGGCATCGGCTTTACCGAGCTCGAAGCCAGCATCCGTCAGGTCTGGGCGAACAGCCAGAATCCGCCTGCCGAGCCATCCGAAGACGGAACGCCCGCGCCCATCGTCACCATCACCAAGGATCTTCCTGACTATGGATGGGTCCGCTTCCGCAAGGCCGACAAGGCCGAGCCGCACTCCTGGCAGCCGCAGACCGTCAAGGCCCTGCAAACCGTCGTCGGCAGTGCCCGCGGCGTAGCCGCCGTCGCTGATCCCGCTGTCGCCTGGAGCGCCTTCTCAACGCAGGCCCTTGAAAAAGAGCCCACCGTCCTGCGCGACCTGCTCGAAATCCGTCCCGCCGGCGCGCCGCTTGCCCTCGAACACGTCGAGGCTCCGGCGCACATGTATCGGCGCTTCATCGCCAGCGCCATGTCGCTCGGCTCGCTCAGCCCTGAAGCGCATCAGACCATCACCGCCGCCATGAACATGATCGGCGCGCGCTCCAACACCGGCGAAGGCGGCGAAGATCCTGCCGTCTACCAGCCCAACGTCGACCTCAACCTGTTGGGAAACCCGACGCCCTCGCACCTGCTCAACAACAAGGTCAAGCAGGTTGCCTCGGGCCGCTTCGGCGTCACAACTGAATACCTCATGCACGCCGAGGAGATCGAAATCAAAATCGCCCAGGGCTCCAAGCCCGGCGAAGGCGGCCAGCTTCCCGCCCACAAGGTCACCGAGCTGATCGCGCGGCTGCGCCACGCCCAACCCGGCGTGCAGCTCATCTCGCCGCCGCCGCACCACGACATCTACTCCATCGAAGACCTGGCGCAGCTCATCTATGACCTCAAGCGCGTTAATCCTCGCGCCGCCATTGGCGTCAAGCTCGTGTCCGAATTCGGGGTCGGCACTGTTGCCGCCGGAGTCGCCAAGGCCTACGCCGACTACATCGTCATCGCCGGCCACGCCGGCGGCACCGGCGCATCTCCGCTCTCCAGCATCAAGTACGCCGGCAATCCCTGGGAACTCGGCCTCGCCGAAGCGCAACAGGTACTGTTACAAAATGGTCTGCGCGGCCGTGTCCGTCTGCGTTGCGACGGAGGACTTCGCACCGCCCGCGACATCGTCATTGCCGCCATGCTCGGAGCTGACGAGTACGCCTTCGGCACCGCGGTTCTCGTCGCTCTCGGATGCGACATGGCTCGCCAGTGCCACCTCAACACCTGCCCCACCGGCATCGCCACGCAAAAGCCGGAGCTCCGCGCCAAGTTCCGCGGCCGTCCCGAGCACGTCGTCCGCTTCTTCGAAGAGCTCACCCGCGACCTGCAGGTCCTGCTCTCAAAAATCGGACTGCCGTCGCTCGAAGCCGCCATCGGCCGTACCGACCTGCTCGAACAGGTCCGCTACGACGGCGCTCTGAATCTGGCGCCCCTCCTGGCAGCAAAGCCCGTCGGCGAGACGCATTGGCAGGGCCGCCGCAACAATCGTCCCACCCTCCACCCACCGATCGACGACGCGTGGGTCGAGCCGGCTCTCGCCGCATACAAAGACAGCGAACCCTACGTCCACGAAGCCCTCATTGCCAATGAAGACCGCACCTTCGGCGCGCGTCTCGCCGGCGAGATCGCGTTGCTCAACACCAACGGCGCGGCGCCGTCTGCGCACCCGCTCGTCTTCAAGATGACCGGTGTCGCCGGCCAGTCCTTCGGAGCCTTCGCCGTCCCCGGCATGCAGCTCATCCTCAAGGGAGTCGCCAACGACTTCGTCGGCAAGGGCCTCTCCGGCGGCGAAATCATACTCCGCGGACAAGGCCGCGCCGCTCTCCAGTCCGAGCTGCACGTCATTCTCGGCAATGTCGCCCTCTACGGAGCCACCAGCGGAGCCCTCTTCGCTGCTGGCCGCGCCGGCGAGCGCTTCGCCGTCCGCAACTCCGGAGCCCTGGCCATCGTCGAAGGCGTCGGCGACCACGGCTGCGAATACATGACCGGAGGCCTCGCCGTGATCCTTGGCGCGACTGGCTTCAACTTCGGAGCCGGCATGACCGGCGGCCTCGCCTGGGTCTTCGACGAGGACGGCAGCTTCATGCGCGACGTCCTCTACCACGAAGACTTCCTCAAGGCCGAGCAATACGAAACCCTCGACGCCGAAGCTCGCGAAGCCATCCGCGGACTCGTCCAGCTTCACGCCGACAAGACTTTCAGCACCCGCGCCTGGTGGCTCCTCTCCAAGTGGGACGAACTCGCTCCGCGCTTCGTCCGCCTCACGCCCAAACCCCAGGCGTGAGGTTGTGAACTATATCCGAAGGAAGATCCTCTTCTGGTTCATCCAGTAGAGGATCAGCCAATACGTGATCATCGTTAGTGTGCCGAGGAAGAGCGGCTCGAGCGCGGTACCGAATGCATTCAGGACGCGCATTCCCAGGTGAATGCGAAAACTGCTTTGGATAAAGTCCTCGCAGATGTGGGCAAGAACGTAAGCGGCAATGGAGTTCATGCCCACGACAACCAGCGGGAAAGCGATGCGGCGCCAGCCGCGCACGTCAATGAGCCACGAGAATGCGGTGAGAAAGAGGAAGCATACACCGCCCGAAAACAGCGTCCACGAAGGGGTCCAGATCCGCTTGACGATAGGGCAGATGCCGGCGAAGTGAAACAGCAGCCCGAGGGCGATCAGTGACACCCCAACTAAGACGAACTTCCGCAGTGGAATCTTCGGAGCCGCCTCAACAAACCATCGCCCGCCGATCACCCCAAGCACCATCGTCCCGAGAGTAGGAATGAAGCTCAGCGTCAGGTAGCCGCCAGAGTTGTAGGCAAAGCGCGATGTTCGCGGGAAGAGATTGAGAAACCACACATCGAAGGCCTGGCCAAGATTTGAGTTCTTGTTCCAGTGCGCAGCAAAGCCGTTGAGCAGGTGCCCATGCCAGTCTTCGGGAACGCCGACTGCGGCCCAGTTGAATCCCGGTCCCGGGGCAGGATAAAGCGCCCACGCGAGCCAGTAGGCGAAGAGAATTGTGCCCAAGGCGGTCCACTGCCAGCGCGGAGCCGCAAACGCCAACAGAAAGGCGAAGGTGTAACCGAGGCCGATCTGCGTCAGCGTGTCTTCGAATGTAAAGTACGTGATCGGCCCCTGTACCGACCGTAGAAAAATGCCGAGGGCGATGAGCACGATGCTGCGCCAGAGCGTGTGGAACAGCATATGCCCGAAGCTCTGGCCTTTGCGTTGGCGGCTGCCGATGGAATACGGCAGCGCCACGCCCGCGAGAAAAGTAAAGCCCGGCTGGATTGTGTCGTGCAAACTCATGCCGACCCACTCGACGTGGGTCTGGTTCCACGCGAGCACGTGCCAGAACGTACTTGCCGGATAGGCGCGCGAGATCTCGGCGAAGCGCAGCACCTCACCCATCATCAACAGCATTACCAGTCCACGGTACGCGTCGACGGCGAGATTGCGCTGCATCGGCGGCGCTGGAGAGGAGGCCGAGAAAGAATGTGGCGCAGATGCTGCGATGACTGAAGGCTCGCTGGTGGCAAAAGGCATGGTTGCTTCCTGAAACGCGGCCCCGCGAGAGCACCGTGTGTCGACTAGCTTAGGCGACCGGCTTGCGGGCTTCAACCACAAGTATGTCTTGGATGCGGTTTACCTCAACTAATCCTCATCTTTCGCGATCGCCACAATCGCAACCATCGCGGCCGTTGCCACCATCCCGGCCAGGGCCGCGAGACCCACCAGTCCCACGATGCCCGCTGTGTTTCCGCTTCGCGAAACTGTCGGAGCGGGAGCCGGCGCTGGAGCGGGTGATGAAGCCGCCGCAGGCGTTGCCCTCGGCAGCTGCGGGAAAGTCGCATCCGGTGATGGAAACACTGCCGTCGCGACTCCGCTTCCCGGCGTCGGCGTTGGCATTGGCCCCGTCGCAATTGGCGTCGGTGTCGGTGTTGGAGTCGGCTGCGGCGTAGGAGTCGGTGTCGGCGTCGGGTGAGGCGTGGGCGTCGGGGTCGGATGCGGAGTAGGAGTCGCTATCGGAGTCGGCGTCGGAGTGGGTATCGTCACCGTCGCTGTCTGTCCGCAACTCCAGCCCGTGCCGTCGAATTGCGAGGCATAGATCGTCCCGTCTGACCCGCGAAAGGCGACCATCGCCAGCGTCCCATCTGTCGTCGCCACTGGATCGGCTGCCGCCGTCGCATCACATACCTGCTGAAGATGCCAGCTCCCGCTCTCCAGCCAGATCTCGTGAACGAGCCTGTCCACGCCGCGAAACACAATATGCGGTTTGTCCTGAAAGACAAAGCAGCTGGGATGCCCGGTTGCCACTGGGGCCTGAGTTGTCGCTGTCAGATCTGTCGGCGAGTTGTCGCTGCGATTCACCAGCCACAAATGCCCGCCCACTCCCCTGAAGACGATGCCCACCCCGCCGCTCGTCTCATACGCGCAGGGAGAATACGTCGCCGCGGGCATCGCCGGAGCAAGATCGCGTGCCAGCTCACTTACATTGTCATGCCTCCAGTTGCCGCCTTCCTGCCACACGTCCAGCAGGTCGCCATCCAGATCCACGCGCCCCACAACATGGGGCACGCCTCCCGTGACATACACCGCAGGCTGACCCGTCGACGCTCCGAGGTTCGACGCGCGCAAAATTCCGCCCGACCCCGTCCAGCTTCCATCAAAGGTCATCAGGTGCCAGTCGTCGTCGTCCGCCCAGTACACCGCGTACCGCTTATCCCCATCGAGGGCCACGCGTGGATCATGGATCAGCGTGGCCTCTTCGATCTGGTCCGCCTCCCAGTTCGAGCTTCCGCTGGCGAGCACCGCCTCGATCAGATGTCCCTCCGACCGGAAGTACAGAAACAATGCCCCGCCTGCAGACATCAGCACTGGATCCTCGCCGCCCGCGACAAGACTCCCCGATGTGTTGAGATCCGTGTCCGTCCAGCCGCTCGGCCGGGCAATCAGGTGGATGTGTCCATCAATCTCCGAATGCGCAATGTGCGGATCGGTTCCGTTCAGCGCCACGCCCGGCCGCCCGATATCCGCCAGCCCCCGAAGGCCCCAGATCGTGCCGTTGTACGCGTCATAGTCGATCCCGTCGAACGTTGCCGTTCCCAGCTCAAGATAGGGATTGACGCCCCATTGCTGAGCACCCTGCGCTCCCGCTTTCTTATTTTCCGCATATTGCCAGATCGCGTAGTCCGACCATCCCCGCAGCACCTCGCCCGTTGCCCCGGGATTCGGACCGGCGAATTGCGGATGCGCCGTCATCAGCGGATATACATTCATATCCGGCAGATTGGGAAAGTTGGCCGCGCTGAACTGCTCCCGCCAGATCACCCCCGTATAGACAATCGGAATCCGCCCCAGCTGCTTCTCGACTCCATTGAGCCAGGCCATCACATCGTTGAGGAGATCCTGCCGGCATTGCAATGCCGTCTTTGCAGGCTTTCCTCCACTGGCCGGCACTCCCGTACTGTAGTGGTACTTCGCGTTGAGTGCCCCGCTCCCATCTTCCAGGTCGAGCGCCGGACCCAGGTCTCCCGGCGTCAGCCGCTGCACGTGATTCACCAGCAGGGTCACTTGCGGGTCTACACTCTGCGGAGCGAAGAAGTCATAGCATCCCCGGATGAGTCCCGCCTGCCGGATCAGTGGATAGCGGTCGTCAAAGTGAGCATCTACGCCACCCTGCGCCACCTTGTGAATGCCGAAGATCTTTCCCACCCGCTTCAGCGCCTGAAAATCCGCGACCGTCACGACTGCCGGCCCATTGCTCTGATAGATATCGAATCCCAGCGGCTTGCCCGAGACGTTCACCGGCGGTGCGGGCGGTGGTGCACCCGGCCTCGGTGGAGGCGGAATCATCAAGGTCTCCATACCGTAGCTCCTTGTTGTCTATGGTGAAAATCGGTGTGCGATTCGTATCGGCGGCGCAGGAACTTCCATCAAAATGCGCCGATGCGCTACTTTCGGATTCTTGACTCTTGCTCTTGAGTTTCTACTGAACTGAACTCAGATCCCCGCGTACCACGCGTAACCGCTCTCCGGCTCTGGCGATCCCAGCCCCTTGCCGAAGCCTTTGAGATTATCCGTAGCCGTCAGGCGCGTGATGTATTTCACGCTCTTGTAGCCGAGCTGCCTGGGTACGCGCATACGCAGCGGCCCGCCGAAGGACACTGGAAGATCGCCATTGTTCATGCCCCATGTCAGATAAGTCTGCGGATGCAGAGCGTCGGCCATGTCGATGCTGTCCCACCAGTCGGGGTCGATCGAGAAGTACACGATATACCGCGCCTGCGGAAGCACCCCCACCTCGTTCAGCACCTCAACCAGCGGCGTTCCAATCCACTCAGCCACGTATGACCAGCCCTCTTCGCACGCCACCTCGGTAATCTGGCTGCGCAAGGGAAGGCTCTTCAGGTCCGGCACTGAAAACGATGTAGGATGAGCAACCATCCCGCCCACATCGAGCCGCCAGTCCAGAAACCCCTTCGCCTGGTGGAGCTTGAACGCATCGTTGAAATGGGGCGTCTCATTCGCGAAGGGCGTCTTTGAAATCATGCTGCGCGGAAACTCCCGCGCCAGCGAGTGCGTCGTCAGAAGCCGTTGTGCGGCGTATGTCAGCGTTTCTCCCGGAGCAAAGATTCCCTTGCAATCCGGCGGAATAAGCCCGTAGCGCTTGCTCAGAACCGCGGCTGCAGCCAGCCCCGACACGCCCGCCGTCGCGGCAAGGCCCCCGGTGATCAGCTTGCGGCGAGAAATTTTGCTCATATGCGCTCCTACCTTACAGCGGTGCTCTCTTCGACGCTGCTTTCCTGCGCGACCGCAGCCCGCCCCGTAATCATCGCCCGCACGCGGCTCCAGAAACCGGCCAGCGCCACCATCGCCACGTGCACAACAACAAAGAGCACCAGCAGCGCTGAGACGAAGAAATGCAAAGTACGTGCCGTCTGCCGGCCTCCCAGCAGGTCAACTGCCGCCGGAACCGCCGAGTCAAACGCCGGAGACATCGCCAGCCCCGTCCAGATCACCAGCGGGAAAAGCACGAAGATCACGGACAGGTACGCAATCCTCTGAACAATATTGTACGAGCGCGCATCTGCCACATTCGTCGGCGCCCGCCGAAAATACCCTGCGAACACCGCCCACACGGCCCGCAACGACCTATTTCCCCGCGCCGGAAATAAGTTGTTTCGCAAATGCCCATTCCACAAGCTCGCCAGCACATAGACGAGGCCGGTCAGCACCGCTACCCATGCCGCCTGAAAGTGAAGAGCCCGGCTCGGGCCGTTGTGGTCCGGCAGCACGTAGCCGTAGCCTGTCGGAACCATATCTCTCGAAGAGGGAATCGGTATCGTGAACAGCGGATGCGTGTTCACGTTGCCGGTCTCGCCCCAGTAGAATCGCGGGTGCGAGAACACCAGCAGGGTACCGCTCAGGAGCAGGGCAAAGAAGGAGAGGACGGTGATCCAGTGCGTCACGCGGACCATCACAGAATGCCGGGGAGGTTCCACCTTGCGCGCCGACCGATCCGAGGAAACGCTTGACACGTCGGGAGAATAGCACAGCCACCCGATATTTAAGCGACCTAATTCGGTCCCAGCCAGCGCCGTGAATGGAAGTGCAATGCCTGCACCGCACTCGTTTCGTGACTCGAAGACTTGGCGGATGGATCTTGGAGCTTACTCCTCGCGAAGCAATATCATAGGATCAACCGACACCGCGCGTCGTGCCGGAATCCACGCAGCCAACAGTCCCAGCAACAGCATTACCAGGACGACTCCGGCCAGCACCAGCGGATCGCGTGGAGAAGCCTGGGACACGATGAAAGCGAGCACCTTGCTTGCCATCACTCCAAGCAGCAATCCCGCCGCTGAACCGAAGGCCAGCAGTTTGACGGCGCGTCCCAACGCTGCCTGCAATACCTCCGTCCGCTTCGCGCCCAGTGCAATGCGAATGCCCAGCTCCCGCAGCCGCTTGCTGACCGAGAACGCCGCCATTCCAAAGATGCCGGTGATGGCCAGCATCGCTCCCATCACGCCCAATACACCCAGCGACAACGTCGCCATACGCGGACCGAATAAAAATGCATCCAGAGCCTTGTAGCGCGTCTGGATGAAGACCGGCAGCCCCGCATCAAGGTTCCGCAGGGTACCCCTCACGGCTGCTCCCAGTTCCTGCGGATCGCGGCTTGATCGCACCACCAGAAATGCCGAACTGGAGTGAGACTGCAATATGGGGATAAACATTGCTGGATGGGAATCTTCGCTAAGACCCAGATACTTCCCTTGTTCGGCGATGCCCACCACATGAATGCGCGATCCATCCGGCATCTTGAAATATCCGCCCATCGCCTTTGACACTGAACCAAAGACTCTGCGTGCAAACTCGGGATTCACTATGGCTACGCGGGGCGCGTCCTGATCGTCATGCCAGCTGAACGCTCTTCCGGACAGTATTGCGGTGCCCGCCGCGTGGAAGTACTCCGGCGAAATTCTGAACAGTGTGGGGTCGGCTGCCGCGTTCGATGGGCTCAGATCGGACGTAGTGTCGACGAAGACCTTTGACTCGTCCGGGCCGTCGCCCAAGGGAACCTGGTCGGCCAATCCCACAGCCTCTACGCCCGGAATTGCCGCCACCGCATCGATCATGCGCTTCTGCATAGGCGGCACTTTATCGCCCTTGTAACCTGCCATCGTCAGTTCGGTCTCCACCAGCAGTGTGTTCTGCGGGTCGAAACCGAAATTGTCATGGAGAGAGCGCGCCAGTCCGCGCACCGCCACCATCGAAGAGGTGACCAGCACTGCGCAGATCGCGATCTGCACCACCAGCAACGCATCTCGCGCGGTAATCCGCCGCCCAGCCCTGCCGCTGGATCCCGCCTTGACGATCTCATACGGATTTGTGCGCAGTACCTGTCTCACCGGAACCGCGCCGAACAGGAATCCGCTGGCTAACGCCAGGAGCAAAGCGACCCCATACACCTTTGCATCCGGATTGACAGACATTTGCAGCGGCCATCTGGAGATTGGCTGCCAGACGCTCAACCCGCGCAACAGCATGATGCTTCCCGACAGTCCCACCAGGCCCCCGACCAGCGAAATCAGCAGGGCTTCGGTAAACAGTCCGCGCAAAATGCGCGTGCGGCTCGATCCGAGCGCCAGCCGCAAAGCTAGTTCCCGGGAACGGTCGGCGGCGCGTGCGGCAAACAGGCTGCCCAGGTTGGCGCACGCCGCCAACAGAATTAGTCCCGAAAGCAGCAGCAACCCGGTAAGGAATTCTCGCGCCGGACGGCCAATGTAATCGCCGTAGAGGCTTGGACGCGCCAGAGTGAAGATGGTCTTGGGGTCGTCTTTCGGATAGGCCTCGGCGAGGTCTGCGCCGATCCGGTTCAGGTCAGCGATTGCTTGCGCCGGAGTGACTCCCGCTTTCAGATGTCCCAGCGCCATAAACACCCATCGGTCGTTGCGGGCGTTCAGGTCATTCTCCCCGAACTGCTGGTGGTTCACGATCGGCACAAAAAGATCGGGATTGAAAAACGAGAGGGTCCCGTGAAAGTCAGGCGGCCCTACTCCGATGATGGTGAACGGGTGTTCGTTCAGCCGCACCACCCGGCCCACCACGCCGCGATCGTCCTGAAAGTGGGTGTGCCAGAAAGCGTAGGTCAGTACGATGTACGGGGCGCTGTTCGGACCGTGTTCATCGGAGGCGTGGAAGACGCGGCCCATAAATGGCCGCAGGCCCAATGCGTCAAAGTAGTTCCCGCTGGCTTCCTCAATCCAGACGCGGGATGGATCGTGGCCCGTATCCAGCCCGGCCTGATTGATGTTATAAGCGGCCAGGTCATCGAAGCTGCGGTTCCGGTCGCGCAGGTCGCGATAGTCCGGATATGACTCTGACATATCATTGGAATTCGAGCGCCAGATCCCATAGAGGCTCTCTGGACGAGACACATTCAAAGGGCGCAGGATGAACGCGTTCATGACGCTGAAGACCACGGCGTTGGCGCCAATCGCCAGGGCCAGCGTCAAAACGGCGGCGATGCTGAATCCGGGAGACTTGCGCATCTGGCGAATGGCAAATCGCAGGTCCTGCAACAAGATGTTCATGGTGCCTCCACTCGCTCGTGGAATCTCGCAATCCAGGTGCAACGCAGTCCGGGTGCAACTACAGGGGCCGGCCTCTTACCTCTTGCAACTGGAAGCCCCAATGGATTCCTGGGTAAATGCCTTGTAAAGCAATCACATTTGCCCGGTCAACTACCAATGCTCAGCCATTTGGCGTCCGTTTCCAGAGCATCGCGTCCATTGTCGAACACTCGTCCTACCCTTATCTCGATGCGGCAGCAATAAAATCCTCAGCCGAAAAGACAGACCCGCGCGTGGGGAAGAACCGCTGAACAAGACAATCATGGAGCTGTTGGTCCAGATCAGCGCAACAATCGCCGATGACCGCGAGACGATAATCGCCGTCGGCAGCTTCAAGAAGAGTGGACAGGACGACCCCGCTGGTCGAAATCCCGAAAAGAACCAGCGTATCGATGTCATTGGCGCGGAGGATCATCGCGAGATCGGTGCCGGTGAAGGCACTGATCCGATGTTTGGTGATAACAATCTCATTCTCGCGCGGTCCGATAGCATCCGGGATCGCTCCAAGGGGCTCCCGAAACAGCTGCTGATGCTGCTCCGACGACTTAATGGCACCGAAGAGTGCATTTCGGGAGCTGATCTCAGGGAGGCCCGGTCGAAAACCGACCTGGACATGGATTATGGTCATGCCGCTGGCGCGAGCATGATTGAGAACACTCTTGGCTCGAACCAGAAAAGCCTCTTTGTCCTCTCGCGTGTAGATGGAAACGATACCGGCTTGGCAGTCCATACTTAAGACCGCCGTCCGGGCCGGATGAATTGGAAATGAAGCAGCCACGTCATGCTCCTTTCGATACAGAGCCTCTGCCGGTCAGAATTGTAGTTTAGAGTGGCATACCGGTCACCGAACTTGGCGTGAAACTCTATCGTCCCGGGCACTGTCTGTCCGAAACGCCGAACACACAGCAAGCGGGTCTTCATTTGTCTCCAATTCCCAGGTCAGACTAATCTTGCAATTCTGCAGTCGCTTGCCGTGAATGTGGCGTTAGCCAGCCGAACAGCCGAGTGGCTGCGACAGCCCCAGCGAACTGAGCCGTGACAAAAGGGATCGTATCCACAGGACGGATCCCAGCAAATGTATTTGTCAGAGACCGGGCGAAGGTGACCGCAGGGTTGGCGAAGGATGTTGAGGCCGTGAACCAATAGGCAGCGGTGATGTAAGCGCCGACAGCGAAAGAAACAGCGGAAGGACGATACCGAGCGCATCCCCATATCACTGCTAGCAGGCCAAAGGTAGCAATGAATTCGCTGAATATCTGAGGTAAACCCTTCCGGACATGTGTCGAAACTGAGATGAACGGCAGGCCAAACATCAGGTGAGCTACCACCACGCCGGCGAGTGCCCCGGCTAGTTGCGCAACAATGTAGGCAGGTGTCTCCAGCCATGCGATTCCACCTTGCCATGCATCAGCTAACGTGACGACCGGATTCAGATGCGCTCCGGAAATCGGGCCAAGAGCGAGAATGATTGCCACCAGTACCGCACCCGTCGCAATGGCATTCGCCAGAAGTGCGATGGCAACATTGCCCCCGGCCAGGCGATCGCCCATGATTCCAGAACCGACAACAGCGGCCAGAAGAAACAGCGATCCGATAAATTCAGCGATGATTCGCCGCAGTAAAGTCGGCTTCATTGTTTGCCGATACTGTCGAGTTCTTTTTGAAGTGCGAGTTGTTCAAGAGTCGAAAGCGGCAAAGAAAGAAACAGACTGATTCTGCGATCAAGAATCGAGAAAGCGTCCCGATATGCGCGGGAAACCTCTTCCTGGGTGCCTTTCACTTCAGCGGGGTCAGCAACTCCCCAATGTGCAGTCATAGGTTGTCCGGGCCAGAACGGGCAGGCTTCCTTTGCCGCGTTGTCACACACTGTGAAGACGAAATTCATAGCGGGCGAATCAGGCGTTCCGAATTCATCCCACGATTTGCTGCGCAATCCGGCGGTGGGAATTCCGGCAAGCTCGAGTTGCTTCAGCGCCCCCTCTCGCACTGTTCCTGCCGGATGACTGCCAGCACTGTAAGCAGTGAAAACGCCTTTCCCCTTATGATTCAGGATGGCTTCGGCCATGATGGACCGGGCAGAATTACCTGTACACAGAAAAAGAACGTTATAGTGATTCGGCATGCTGCTCATCCCCTCTGGCCTTCTGAGGCTGGCGAGCAGTAAGCGGGTTCACCACACGTCTTCTGCGGCTTCGTGGCGCGAACGAATGCGCTTACGAATTTCCCTTCAACTTGCGGTGCGATCTCGTCTACCCCGATACCAGCTTCGGCGAGAAACTGTCGCGCATCTTCGATGTCATAGACTCGCGTTGGTTCCAGATCAACATCTACGAACCCGGCAGCGTGAAGCTTCTCGCGATATTCGGACTCCTCCAGAGCGCCGGCGATACAGCCCACCCAAAGCAACATGCTCTTACGCACAGCATCTGGAACCATGCCACGCACCACAACATCGGAGACAGCGAAACGTCCTCCGGTGCGAAGCACGCGAAACGCTTCTCGCAAGACTCGGTTTTTATCGGATGAGAGGTTAATGACGCAGTTTGAAATCACCACGTCAACCGAGTTGTCTGGCAGTGGGATATTCTCGATCTCGCCTTTGAGAAATTCGACATTCGTGACGCCTGCCTGGCGCTGATTTTTCCGCGCCAGGGTCAGCATTTCGTCAGTCATGTCGAGACCGTAGGCTTTACCGGCAGGGCCAACACGTTTGGCAGAAAGAAGCACGTCAATTCCACCACCGGAACCGAGGTCGAGCACAGTTTCGCCCGGCTTCAGTTCGATGAGTGCTGTGGGATTGCCGCACCCTAGTGAGGCGAGTAACGCCCCTTCTGGGAGACCATCCTTCTCTGCGGCACCATACAAGTCTTTGGTGATGGGATCGCAGCAACGAAGTGCCGGCGCACAACACGCTGTCGCCCCAACCTCGGTCACGTCCTTGGCAATTGAGCCGTATTTTTCACGCACTGCAGATCGGGTATCCATCGCCGCACCTCATATATATGCTAAGGCGAATATATCCTTGCCATATGCATCTGTCAAAGCATATATAATGAGGGCATCACTCGCTCGAAGCCATTCGATCTCGTTCGCCTCTTTGCTGCACTCGCCGACCCTACGCGGCTGCGGCTGCTTAACCTGATGCGCGGTCGGGAAGTTTGCGTCTGTTACTTCGTGGAGATTCTTCAGCAAAGCCAGCCGAAAATATCTCGCCATCTTGCGTATCTGCGAAATGCGGGTATCGTGAGCGCACGGCGGGATGGGAAATGGATGCACTACAGCATTCAACGTCCAGAGGATGCTGCCGCTGCCTCAATTCTCGATGCCGTGCTCACGTCCATCAGTGACGATAAGAGAATGCAGGCCGATCTGATAAGACTGGATCGCGCATGTTGCACGCCGGGGAAATTCGTCGCCTTGGAGGGTGTACCAATCCCCGCGTCGGTGCTCTCCTAGTGCGACCAGATCTTCTGCTGAGCCGGCCGTCTTGTTGAGCCCGCCGAGGCTTCCGTAAAACGCGTATGACCGACACCCAGCCAGGTGGCCCGCTCAAGCCTGGTTTCTTGAGTGTGGGTTACGCCCCGCCTTTCTTGGCTGAGAATTCCCGCGAACCAACTAGAATATAGACAGAGAAGAAATAAAGGGGCCCGGCAGCGTCTGCTGTCGGGCCATCTTATTTATGACTCTAAGTCCAGCCAAATCAACGATTAATAAATAAGTCCATTAATTTCAATGACGTACCCATAAGTCCTATCTCTTCTATGAGGTACCTGCATCTCATTTGTTATGTATGAGATAGAAGTGGTGGCCGTTAAGAAACTCAATAAAATGAATGACCTGCGCCCGAAGATAAAGCTGGGGGGGAGGGGGGTGGGCGGTACTCCCCGCCGACGATCTACTTCTTTACCAGGTCTCCGCTCTCATCCCTTATCTCGATTGGCCCCAGATCCAGCTTCTCGAGACCGCTCTGAATCTTCGCTCGATCCCCGACCGCCATGACGATCAGGTTGTCGGGATGCACCCATTCGGTGGCCGTCTTCTCCACCTCCTCCGGAGTGAGCTTCAGATACTCACCCGGTAGAGTCTGGTAGTAGTTGGCCGGCAGGTTGTAAGTAAACAGCGCACTCATCAATTGGGTGGTCGCTGCAACCGTCTCGAAGTCTCCCGGCATGGAAAGCAGCCGGTTATCCGTCGCCAGCTTCAGCTCTGCAGCCGTCGGAGGGTCCGTACGGATGCGGTTCAGCTCGTAGAACAGCTCCTTCGCCGCTGGAGCGGTCACGTCCGTCCGCACCTGCGCCCCGGCATAGAAGGGGCCGCCATCCCGATAGAAGAAGAACCCCGAAAACCCGCCGTAGGTGTAGCCGTTTTTCTCGCGAAGGTTCATGTTGATGCGGCTCGAGAACAACCCGCCCAGCACACCGTTCATCACGTTGATCGCCGGATAGTCCTTCGACGCGCGCGGCGGGCCCTCCCCGAAGGCGATCAGCGTGGTCTGCGGCGCGCCCGGCTTATCCACGATCACCACCTTGCGGGTGGGTGGAGGAGGCGGCGCCGGCAGGTTCACCACCGCCGCCTTGCCGCTCTGCGACCATCCGCCAAAATAACTCTCGCCCAGCTTTTGCGCCTCGGCCTTGGTGACGTCTCCTGCAATCACCAGCGCCGCGCTCTGCGGACCGTATTGCGCCGACCAGAAATCCGCCAGATCGTCGCGCGTGATCGCCTTCACCGACTCCGTTGTGCCGATATCCCGATACCCATATGGATAGTCGCCGTACAGCACCTTCATTCCCACACGCAGTGTTGCCGCAATCGGCTGATCTCCCTCCTGCAGGATCGCCGTCAGCCGCTGTTTGCGGATCCGCTCCACCTCGGTGCTCTGGAACGCCGGATGCAGTGTCACATCGGAGAGCAGTGTCATCGCCCCGTCCACGCTGTTGCTGAGGGATCCGACGTGGACATTCGCGCCGTCCATCGTGGCCTCGGAAGCGAGCGTTGCCCCGATGCTCGCCGTATCATCCGCCAGCTGCGTGGCCGAGCGATCGCTGGTGCCCTCGGTCAGCATCCGAGCCGTGAAGGCCGCCAGTCCGGGCTTACCGGAAGGATTGGCGTCGCTCCCCGCCATGTTGGTCAGGGTCGCGCTGAATACTGGCAGCGAGTGATCCTCTACCAGGTAGACCTTCAGCCCGTTCGCCAGCGCGAACGTATCGGGTACGGGCAGATGGAGCTGCGGCTGGGGCCCCGGCGCCGGCGGCGTCTTCCGCCACTCCTGGGCCGCCTCAAACTGGGGGGTGTAGGGATTCTTCACCTGCACATTAGCATCCGTATCGGCGGGACTGCGCGGCACGTCCTCGGTGACCTTCTTACCCGGCACGGTGACCACCACCACGCGCTGCGAATTTCCAAAGTACTCCTGTCCCACCTTCTTCACCGACGCAACAGTCGCATTCTGAAAACGCGCAATATCCTGCCGCAGATAGTCCGGAGTGCCCAGGTACTGGTTGTAGCGATCCATCGTGTCGGCAATGCCGCCAAAACCACCCAGCCGCTGCAGGCCGGAAATCTTGTTGGTCAAAATGCCGTTCCGCGCCTCGCTTACCTCCGCCTCCGTGGGACCGCCCCTGCGTAGCGAATCGATCTCCTTATCGATCGCCGCCTCCAGATCGTCAACCTTCACGCCGGGCCGCGCCGTCACATCGCACTGCGTGACCGACGCCAGCTTGAGCGAGTCGTTCTCGCACGATACCGACTGTGCGATCTGCTGTTCATACACCAGCTTGCGGTACAACCGGCTCGATTTGCCATGTCCGAGGATCGATACAAACAGGTCGGTATCCCCATCGCCCGGCTTATAGGCTTGTGGTGTCAGCCATGCCACCGATACGCGTGGCAGCTGCACAGTATCTGTAATCATGACCTTCCGTTCCGATGTGATGGGTGGCGTCGTTACCGTCACCTTGTCGACCGGCGGCCCTTGGGGGATCGGCCCGAAGTACTTCTCAAGGAGGGCCCGCAATTTTGTCGGATCGAAGTCTCCCGCAATCGCGATGCTCGCGTTGTTCGGCGTGTAGTAATGCTCGAAGAAATCCCGGACATCGAGCAGCCGCGCCGCTTCGACATCCGCATGCGAGCCGATCACTGCCCCATGATATGGATGGCTCTTGGGAAAGAGCTGGTGATAGACCTCCTCATCGGCCAGGTCATATGGCTGCCCCTCATCCTGCCGCAATTCATTGCGAACGACGTCGCGTTGGTTGGTCAGTTTCGTCCGGTCGAGCGTTTCCAGCAGAAAACCCATGCGATCGCTCTCCAGCCACAGCGCCAGCTCAAGCTGGTTGCTGGGCATCGTCTCGAAGTAATTCGTCCGATCGAAATCCGTCGTGCCGTTGACATCCGTCGCGCCTGCACCCTCCACATAGCGGATATGTGCCTTCTCCCCCACATGCTCGGATCCCTCAAACATCATGTGTTCGAAGAGATGTGCAAAACCTGTGCGCCCTGCTTTCTCGTTCACCGGCCCCACGTGATACCAGAGATCCACGGCCACCAGCGGCAGCTTGTGATTCTCATACGTCAACACTTCCAGCCCGTTGGCGAGCTTGTACTTCTCAAACTTCAGTTGCGGAACCTTCAACGGCTTGCTTGCAGGCAAATCCGCTGCAATCGCCGTAGTGCAGACCAAGGCCAGACCAACAACAGCGGATGTCAGGATCCGCGGTGTGCGAAGCATGGAAACTCTCATCGAGTGAATCTCCTCACGAAACAAACAAAGAATTGAGCGGGGGGAACGGCATCACGCAAAATCATATACGTTCCTTCCACGCCGTCTGTTCGCCTTGCTCAATCCTCGGCGCCCTTGCACCGCCTCGCCGTGTCCGATACAGTTGACCCGCTGTGCTGAATCTCAAGACGCTCAACGATATCCTCTTCGTTATTGCTGCATCGAACCGGGATCGCGCCATCCTCACCCAGGACGCAGCCGGCGCATGGAAACCTGTCTCTGGAGCGCAGATCTATCAGCGCGTCCGTTCTGTTGCCGAGGCCTTCATCAGTTGGGGAGTCGAAAAGGGCGACCGCATTGCCATCCTCAGTGAAAACCGCTGGGAGTGGGCCGTCACCGACTTCGCGGCGCTGGCCGTCGGAGCTGTCGATGTTCCCATCTATCCCACGTTAACCGCTGAGCAAACCGCGCTGCTGCTTGCCGACTCCGGGTCACGCATTGCCGTCGTTTCCACGCGCGCACAGTATGAGAAGGTCGCGCAGACCCGGACACAGACCGGCATCGAGCACATCATCATGATGGACGAAGAGGGAACTGCCGACGCCGTCCTCTTCTCATCGTTGATCCGCGACGCCGATGCGCGCAAGGTCGCTCGCGACGCCGACTTCGATCGTCGTGCCTACGATGTTCGGCCAGAAGACCTGGCAACGCTCATCTACACTTCCGGGACTACAGGCGAACCCAAGGGCGTCATGCTCACCCACGGCAACATTGCCTCCAACATCAACTACTCAACCGCCGAGTTCGGCTTCCAGGATACGGACTCCTGTATCTCCTTCCTGCCCCTTTCGCACGTAACAGCGCGTCATCTTGATTACGCCCTCTATGCTCAAAACGTTACCGTAGCCTACTGCCCGGCGTTCGATAAGCTTCCCGCGGCCATGACCACGATTCATCCGACCATCCTGGTCGCGGTGCCCCGCGTCTATGAAAAGGTACGGGAGGAGGTCGAGCGACGCGCCTCGCTCTCGCCGGCAAAGAGCCGTCTCTTCCGGTGGGCCGTTTCCACAGGAAGCAAACACAAGGAAGATGTCGCGCAGGGCCGAAAGCCAGGCTCTCTTGCATGGAAGGCTGCTAACGCGCTCGTCTACAAGAAAATCCGCGAGGCCTTCGGTGGTCACGTGCGATATTTCATATCCGGCGGAGCCCCGCTGGGTCTCGACACCGCGCATTGGTATGCGAGTGTCGGTATCCGCATTCTCGAGGGCTATGGACTGACCGAGACTTCGCCTGTGCTCGCCATCAACACCCCGGACCACAACCGCATGGGCTCCGTCGGCCGGCCGCTGCCGAACGTGACCTGCCGAATTGCCGAAGACGGCGAACTGCTGGTCGTCGGCCCCAACGTATTTCCCGGCTATTGGAAGCAACCTCCGCGCTCGCCCGAAAATTTCGACGAGCAGGGCTTCTTTCGCACGGGCGACATTGCGCAGCTTGACGCCGACGGCTTTCTCTATGTCACCGATCGCAAGAAGGAGTTGCTCAAGACCTCCGGCGGCAAGCTCATCGCGCCCCAGCCCATCGAGAACAAGCTCAAGGCTCACTTCCTCGTTGCTCAGGCCGCGCTAGTCGGCGACCGCCATAAGTTCGCCTCGGCACTCATCTCACCGAATTTCGTCATCCTCGAGGAGTGGGCCAACAGGCAGGGAATCACCGCCTCCACCCGGCGCGACCTCGTCGCCAACCCGCGCGTTGTCGCCGAATACCAGGCCGTAGTCGACCACGTGAACGAGTCGCTCGCCAACTTCGAGACGATCAAGCGCTTCCACCTTGTGCCTGACGAATGGTCGCTAAACTCGGGCGAACTGACCCCCAGCCTCAAGCTGAAGCGCCGCGTGATCCTTGATAAATACGCCTCCGAGATTGCGGGACTTTATGCAGACGAAGCCGTGGCCCATAAATAGTAAAAGACCTTCGTTCTCACGTTGCGGTTGTCCCTGTAGAGGTCCAAGCCTAAGTTCGAGCGGGCCACGGCCACGGCAAGACTGGCAGGGCAGACATCCTTACGTGACAAGTTTCCCTTTCCTTGCCACCAATCTCGGAAGAAATTCAGACTTCACTTTAGGCCCAAGTCCGCGAGTTGCTTGGGATTCGCCTCATCGACAGCCAGAAGGTTGTGGCAAACTGAGCAGTCGTTGTTAATACTCTTGCCGTCCTTTGTGTTATGGCTGCCGTCATGACAGCGGAAACATCCCGGGTAGTCATTGTGACCGATGTTGTTCGGGTGTGTCCCCCACGTGACCTTCATGAACGGGAATACGTTCTGGCTGTAGATGGCGGACAGGGCCTTCGCGGCCTGCTCGACTTCTGGTTGCTTCTGGTTCCAAACATCCGGTTGCTGAGTGCGATAGAAGTCTTCGAGGCTCGAGGTGATCTTCGACTCCGCTTGCTCCTGCGAGGCATATTCGGCCTTGATGAGCGCAAGACCTTCTTTGTGCACGAAGGGCAGGGAAGGATTCGGGTTTCCTTGTGCCATTGCTTTGTTCAGGGCGGCTTCCGGTGTATCAAACGAATGAGCAGCCCGGTTGTGGCAATCCATGCAATCCATAATGTGCTTCGGCCCAGTCACTTCCGACTTCGCGTCTGAAGACACGTATTCGGTGGTTGAGCCATCATCATTCACTTTGGCCACCCACGGAATCGTCTGGCGATTTGCATCGGTTGCAATGTATTCGATACGGCCGGAGTGTGCACCGTGAATTCCGCTCAGCTTTCCGAATTGATCCCGGCCTCCGAGATGTAGCAGAACGAGTGAATGGGTGACTGAGTTGGTCTCGTCATCTCCGTAAGCAGTCTCCACCACGAGCTTGTCACCCATAAATCGCTGTGGGTTGTGACACTTCAAGCAAGTTTGAGCGGCCGGAGGAATTTTCCCCTCGGCCATGATGGGGCGAGGATAGGAATTAAACATCACCTGCAGAAGTTGCTTTGTGCCATTCACCTTCGCATGCACAAAGCCGCGAACTCCCGATCCGATGTGACAGTCCGTGCAGGCCACATGCGCATGGGCCGCGACATGATAAGCACCCCACTCGGGCGCCATAACGTGGCACGCCTGTCCACAGAAGTTAGGGGTGTCCATGTAGGCAACGCCGCGATAACTTGCAGTCCCGACTATGATGAAGTTGATGAAGGTGGCAATGAGGACAAAAGTTAGACCTTGGCGGAAGGCGGGGTTGCCGAGATCGACCTGAGGATAGGCGGTGGGAAGTTCGCCCGCGGCCCTCAAATGGCGGTGCCGGAGCCAAGCGCCTACAGGAATCAGAATAAGCCCAAGAATGAAAAGTGCTGGCAGACAGAGATCTATTACGATGCCGACATAGGGGCTCGCCGGACCGCTCCGTCCGAAGACAGCCACGACCCAGAAACCAATCAGGATCATGGCCGATGCCGTCGTAAGGGCACCGCCAATCAGGCTTATCGGATTGTTGCCAAGAAAGACGAGTGGCCGAAGCCAGTTTTCCCTGAATTTACCTGCCGCGGCCAAGGCTCACCTCGTGCGGTTTTACTATTATTTCTGCAGCGTGTGGATGTAGGCGACAACGTCCTTTATCTGAGCCTCAGTCAGTTTGCCCTTGTAGGCCGGCATTTTGTTGTGGCCGTTGGTGGTTATATTGATCAGATCGGCGTCGGACATTTTCATCACATCCGGTGAATTGAAAGGCCGCGCCTTGGTTGACTTTCCTGCCGGAGTGTCGGCCATCCCAGTTGCTCCGTGGCACATCTGGCACTTGGCTTTGTAAGTAGCCGCTCCGTCCTGGGCAAAGCTCACGGTTCCGGCTGCGAGCAGGGCGACAACAGATATGCGGGCGAGTTGTTTCAGCATTGTTGGTTGCTCCTCCTGATGAGCGCGCCAATGATAGCGCAGGAAACAGCACTCTAAAAGGCATAATTCACGGCCAGGGTATAAACATTTCCCCGAAAACTTCTCGGCAAGGTTGGTCCGATCGGCGTACCTTCACCGTAGCTGTAGTAATTCCAATCGCCTTTCCATGTCCATTTGGGAGCGATCTGGAAATAGAGGCCGCCGTAAGGAGACTGCCACTGAGATTGCAGCGATCCGGGTACCTGGCGGACATTGATCTGTTGGAAACTGCCGTCTACTGCACTCATTCGATACCCGGCTTTGGCCTGGAGACGCCTGATGGGGCTGAGAGTAAATCCGATGAAGCCGAAGTTCGTCGGCGCGTTGTAATAGCCATTGCTCGAGTAGGGCGTCCCGGCTTCAACGCAGACCGGGGGAGCCGCTCCGGCGGTTGGCGGCGGAGGGGTAGAGGGATAGCACTCGAGCGTAGTTGAGTACACGCTGTTATAGGAGTAGCTCATATCGATCGACCACTTCTCGCTGGGGATGAGCGATACTCCGAAGGAATAATTCCGGTTGTGCTCCTTATGATTCACCGTCTGCACGTTGTCCTGCGAGTTAAAGATGTTGATCGTTCCAGAAGCCGAAATCCACGTGCGAGGCTTGTAAGAGGCGCGCACGATGTACTGGTATAACTGGCGAGGGTCGATGCGGGTAAAGGCGTTATCCGCCGACATGCCGGCGAAGTCAAAATTGATGCGCAGGTCGGGCAGGGGTCGAAGCGCGGCTCCGAAGAGCCCCCAGTTTTCATGGATCGGGATGCTGTCACCTGCGGCGTCTCTGATCTCGCGAGCGCGGTAGCGATAGCCCACAGACAAGCTTGCCGTCGGTGCTACGTCCCAGGCCAAAACGGTGGTGTTGGTGCTGGTCTTCTGATTGAGCCACTGCTGGTCGGCGGCGGTTGTTGTGCTCGACCCACTGGGCGGCAGCAGCATCGAGGAGCCGGTATAGCTGGTGGTGGTAAATGTATTGATGCCGGGATCGCGAAAATACCAGAAGTCATAAACATCCGAAGCCCTGATTTTCGGAGTTATCTCCCACTCCAGCGCAAAATCGCCGTTGACATTGATGTGCTGCGTCTTCGACGAACCTGTCTCGAGGTACCCTCGCTGCGACGTTCTGGAAATGAGTCCGTTGAAGTATTCGTTGTAGCCATTGAGCGTACTGTTCGCTCCGGTGTACGCCAGGCGACCGTTCAACTTCAGGTTGGGAATATCCGAACTCTGGAGGCGTACCTGCTCGGTAGGAAAGATGGTGCGTGTAGGCTGAACACGCGAATAATCCAAAGCCGCATTGCATTTGGGGTTGACTGTACCGTCGGGATTGAACGGTGCTGCGCATGGAGCGCTCCATACAGATGACAGATCGACGCCCAGCGCCACCGGCTGGCCGTTTGGCAACACGTTATTCAGACCTGCTAGAGTCCAGATCGTGTTTCCCTTGTAATGTGTCACAAACTGGTCGTAGCTGATGGTCGTCTTTGGGTCGGGCCTCCAGTCAGCACCGCCGGTCCACGTATCGGTGGAGTTCCTCCAGTTCTGGTACAGCCAAGGATCATTGCCGAGGTGTGTCGAACTGTAGGACGGGCCCTGGTTGATATTGTGGTTGTATCCGAACCGCACTCGCACTTTCGACAGCGGAAAGAGCGTCAGCTGGTAATCGGTGATCTGACGGAGGGTGTTATAGAGGTGCGGAGTATCGAGCCAGGGCACGTAGGGGTTCGACTGCGGCGGAATCAGTGGGTTCGCCAGCAGATCGTAGTCGAAATATTGACGATACCTGCGATAACTCGCCCGGAAATCGTAGAGGCGCCCTTTCGACATGTCGAGATACGTGACGTTGATAGGATCGCCACCATAGCCATAGCTGCTCGACGAGAGCCGGTCGAATACAATCGCGCGCGAGGGATCGACGGCGCGCATCGTCAGTGACTGGTCGAGTACGCGCGCGCCGGAGTAAAGGTTGACCAATGTGGCGTACATTGCCGAGCTGCCCGAGTTCTCCGTGATGTGGCCGCCTACATCGATCGATTGGTGGACAACGTAACCGCCGACGATCTTGTCCGCCGAATTCTTGTCCGGCGGAGCGCCCTGCTGCTGCGCATTATTCTGCCCCTGAGTCACCGCAAACGCTGCCAGCGCAAACACGCAAAGACCAAGCCGCCGAGCGCCATGCCGATAGCTCATCGCTAGTGATCCGAATGAGTATTTGCTCGTCATACCTGGTCATCCTTACTTGAAGAAGACTGGATCGCTGTTGGAGCCGTGTATTTGCGAATGGCAGACCGTGCAGGCCTGGTACTGGTTCGCCTGATTGTGGAACGACGGAACTCCCGGGGCGGTGAAGTTCATGGAAGCCGTATGGCACTGGAGACACAGCGAGTTCACATTGTTGCGGGTCAGCAGTCTCGGATTTGGCGATCCGTGCGGGTAATGACATCCCCCGCATCCCTCTGTCTGGATCACCGGATGTGGATAGACCCAGGGACCTGCGGCCTCCGCATGGCACTTCACGCATACCGCGTAGCCGCCAGGACCGTTGTGCAGCATAGCGGCGGGCCGCTGCAAGGTGCCTTTGAAGGTACCGTGAGGATCGTGACAGTCGCTACAGTTGATCAACCCTTCGTCCACCTTGTGATGAAAGGGTTGAGCAAACGCTGCCCTGATATCTGTGTGGCAGCCATAGCAGAGTTTCGGCTGCGGCTGGCTGAGAAGGCTTGTTTCGGTTGCCGATTTATGGATGTTGTGGCAGCTCAGGCAGTCGATATTACCCTCGCCATGCGCTGTGTGCTCAAAATTCGGATGTGCCGCTGCATGGCAGGTCAGGCACTTTTCAGTTATTACCTTGGGCGAAGCCTTGCTGAACTGGAAGATCTTGCTCACATCGCCGCCCCCATCGATATGCGCCTGGCCGGGTCCGTGGCAGTTTTCGCAGGTGACGCCTTTACCGTCATGCATCAGCGCCATCCGCGTATGAGGATTGTCGGCGAACTTATCGACCTGTTCCTGATGGCAGGTCGCGCAGGCTTCTGAGCCGGCATAACCGGGAGGGAGAGTCGGGGTGGAGGCTGGTGACGTCACAGCCTGCTGCTTGTCCTGTGCTCCGGCGTTTGCCCCTGTGACTTTCCATAGGCAGGGCACCAATCCGACGAGCGCAATAAGGAGGAGCAAACGCCTCATTTATCCCTCCCAGAAAAGTGATTAACCAGACCTTTATTGCCCTGATATCAACTCCCTCGATATCTCGAGCAGCCCATTCATATGCCTCAGCGGCACACAGTTTTTGCTGTGTGATGGCGATCACATACCTATAACAATCCTCTTGCAAGCTGACTTTGTGGCTGCTGATTGCGCAGAGCCATCACAAACTCCAGGAAAGAATATGGAACGCTAACCTGTGGTGTCTGTGACGTTGATCACAGACGAATGCCGCGTCTCGCCCGACCCTCAGGCTCTTCTTCCGTTTGAGCACGACGTGACTCTAGCGCCTACCCAAATGGATGTCGCCTGTTAGAACTGACAGTACCAGGCGGAAAGATGTGGTTCCGGACGACGCATTATCGACGATGTGGTTGCCCGACTGGCAGTTGCGCCAGAGAACTGACTAGTGACGCCTTGTCCGAAGAAAATCTTCTCACGCAGACGGCCGGCGGATCGTTGGCGGGCCTCTCGGCGGCCGTTTCATCGATCTTGTCCGCAACCCACTTTCAACAGGTACAAGTCGCGTCATCTGACGCACATGGTACGAGGGTTGGCCGCCTGATTCTCAATGCAAAGAAGCGTGACCATGTCTAAATCACCAGAGCTACAACCAGCATTTCGTCGTAGCTGCTGTTCCGTAGAGAACAGAGGGATAGCGACCCTCCCTCCGGTGCTGCGGCGAATCAACGGCTCCAGTCTGGTAAAACTGCCAGTTTTCAGAGAAGTGTGTGTCTGCCAGTATATCGGCGAGCGCGGTGAACCTTATGACTCAAGGCAGACGTGGCGGGTGGAGACGGATCCTACACGCTGCGACAGGTCTGACACTGCTGTGCACACAGTGGACATGCGCGCAAAACCAGGTTCACCAGAATCCCGATCTGCAAGCCTTGAAGGACAAGCTCCAACACTTAGAGCGGGAGATGCAAGAGCTGAAGGGAGAAATCTATGCGGTGGAAGAAGCGCAGCCGAATCCCCTGGCGACTGCGGCCGCAGAGCTTGTTTCCCCGCCGCCCACTCCCACGGAAAACGAGAAAGCCTCAACCGAACAGGAACAATTCGAAGGCAAGATCGATCTTTACGGCTTCGTCATGCTTGATTCCGGATACGATTTCAAGACCAACAATCCGAACTGGTTTGATGTTGTCCGTCCTACGCAGCTGCCAGCGTATGCCGGCGAGTATGCACCTGACGGAAAGGTCTACTATGGCGTCCGCCAAACGCGGTTCGGCGTAAAGACGCTAACGCCCACTAGGTTCGGAGATCTGAAGACGCAATTCGAATTCGAGCTATTTGGAACAGGGGTTGACGCGGGCCAAACCACCTTCCGCTTGCGCCATGCGTACGGCGAACTCGGACAGTTTGGCGCCGGGCAAACCTGGAGCGCATTCATGGACATCGATGTCTTTCCCAACACGATTGAGTATTGGGGCCCAAATGGAATGGTCTTTTATCGGAACGTCCAGTTTCGCTGGCTGCCGGTTCGTAGAGGCGGCCTGCAACTTACATTCGCCGCCGAGCGTCCCGGTGCGAGCGCAGACCAAGGCATCTATGCTGACCGCATTGAGTTGAAGAACGTCACTCCAAAATTTGATCTACCGGATTTTTCGGGACACATGCGGATGACCAGAGAGTGGGGTTATATCCAGACCTCAGGCATCTTCAGAAAGATCTCATGGGTTGATACAGGAACGGGGCCTTACAAACTGAGCGGCACCGCCTATGGATGGGGTGTGAACGTTACGTCGAATCTTAGGTTTGGAGATAAAGACGTCGCACGACTTGCAGTCGTCTACGGCGACGGAATCGAGAACTACATGAACGACGCCCCTGTTGATATCGGTATCAAGAACAATTTTGGGAATCCGCTTACACCAGTCAAAGGTGTGGCTCTGCCCGTCCTGGGTGTCGTTTCGTTTCTTGATCACACCTGGAATCAACGTTTCACCAGTTCGGCTGGCTTCTCCATAGTGAACATCACGAACTCCGACGCGCAGGACAATTCAGCGTTCCATCGGGGGTACTATTCGGTGGCAAACCTACTGTACCACCCGCTTCCTAGAGTGATGATGGGCGGGGAGTTCCAATTTGGCAGACGGGAAAACGCCAGTGACGGATTCAGTTCGAATGACTATCGTCTTCAGTTCTCGTTCAAATACGACTGGAGCAAGGCGTTCGCATATTGACAGGCGGCTGGGTATCTTGCGGGAGGAGCTTAGGGTTATGAAGCGAGTTCAGATCCGGACTTTTGCTGCAACGATACTGATTGTTACAGCTCTTATCCCGTTGCATTTCATCGGACAGGAGTCCCGCAGTCCGGTCGCGCCAAGACGGGAAGTCGTGGAAGCGGTTGTGAGGGAGGCGTACGACAAATTTCGGAACGATACGAGCGGGAAAAACGCCGACTACATTCCCTATCTCGCCCATGTGGATTCGAAGCTGTTCGGAGTGGCCATCGTTACCACCGACAACCAGGTACTCACACTTGGAGATGTGAACTATTCCTTCTCTATCCAGTCCATCTCAAAGGTCTTCACCCTGGCGCTTGCTATCGAAGAGCTCGGTCCCGACAAGGTATTCCAACAAATTGGATCGGAGCCCACCGGTCGTCCGTTCAACTCTGTCCTCGCCGTCGTGGATATGACCACACATACGGGAAATCCTCTGGTAAACGCGGGCGCGATCGCAACAACCAGTCTTATCTCAGGCAAAAATGAGAACGAGAAGTGGAACAAGATTCTCGAATTCTACGGGAAAATAGCCGGAGATAAATTAACCCTCATCGATGAAGTTTATAAGTCAGAGGCCGCGACGAACGCCGGCAACAAGGCACTGGCGATGCTGCTCGCCAAGTATGACCGCATCTACGCAGATCCGTTTGAGTCGGTGGATATCTACACTAAGCAATGCTCGATTGGAGTGACGGCCATTCAGCTCGCGCGTATGGGAGCCACCCTCGCGAACAGTGGAAAGAATCCCGCAACCGGCGAACAGGTGATTCAAAGCCAAGACGTACCTCACATTCTGGCAACGATGGCGATGGCGGGTTTATACGACGGCTCGGGTGGATGGGCGTGGCATGTCGGTCTTCCCGCGAAGAGCGGCGTGGGTGGCGGGATCGTCGCCATTGCGCCGGGTAAAGGAGCTATCGCCGTGTTTGCGCCGCCTCTGGATGAAGCCGGTAACAGCGTGAAAGCCCAGGAAGTGATCGAGTACGTAGCACAAAGGCTGAATTACAACCTTTATTCGCCGAGTTCGGTCGGACTGAAGTAGGTTATTCGGGCAGGAAACATCCCGTAATGACACAATCCCGACGCAAGCAAATCTACGTCAAGACTCGCATAAAGGGACCGTGATGAACCTCCATCGTCTAACTCCCCTCCTAGTCCTTCTGTGTCTCAGCACACAGCTCTTTGCGCGCGACAAGACGGATGTCATCGTGATGAGGAACGGCGACCGCATTACCTGCGAGGTGAAGGGCCTCGATGCGGGCGTGCTCTACATCAGCATCGATTATGTGGATGGAACGACGTCGGTCGACTGGTCGAAGGTGGCGCGACTCGAAAGCAAGCAACTGTTTGTTGTGAAGACAGAAGACGGATCGGTGTATACCGGCGAGCTAAGGACCGAGGAAGTCGGGGCTAACCGGCCGGTGCAGATCAAGGTTCTGCTTGCAGAGCAGGAAAAAGTCGTGAATCGTTCGCAGGTGATCCGCATGGTGGCCACATCGGACAAGTTCTGGGAGCGGTTCAACGGCGATGTCAATTTCGGAGTGATTTATTCGAAAGGAAATGAATCGACACAATTCACACTTGGCTCGAGCACAGTCTATGTGCGGGAGCGCTGGAATGCCGGATACACCTTTGATTCAAACCTTTCCTCAACCAGTGGAGTGAACACTTCTACAAGGAACTCGCTAGCCCTCACGGCGTTTCATCTTCTGCCACCGAAGAACTGGCTTTACGGCGGAGTGGGCGGATTTCTGCAGAGCTCGGAACAGAGCATATCGCTGCAAACGCTCGTGGGCGGGGGCGTAGGGCGCTATCTGAAGAATACGAACCGAGCCAATCTTATGGTCCTGGGCGGTGTCGCGTGGCAGAACACGAGGTATGTTCCTACACAGGTGCGGATTGCCACAGAACGGGAGGGAGCGGCGCTGATTTATGCGAAGGCCAGCTTTTTCAGGTTCAGCAAGACTCATTTCGATGGCACAGCCATCGTGCTGCCGGCACTTTCCGATCCGGGGAGAGTCCGCTTCAATACGAACCTAACCTATTACGTGAAGATATTCGGCAATCTGGATTGGAACGTGTCGTTCTACGGCAACTGGGATAATCAGCCTCCACCGGGACTGAACAGCAGCGACTACGGAACGAGTTCGGGGCTGAGCTGGAGTTTTGGCCTGAAGTAGTTCCGGATTGTTTCAATTGCCTTTGCTGCGGAGCTCAGCAGTGAGTCTTTCTTTTCTAGCGAAGTGACGGTAGGCGAACACGGTGAAGAAGTTGATGCACACGCCTATCAGGTTCCATACCACGACGGGCCGGGAGATGATCAATATGCCGTAGTAGATCCATAGGATCTGGAAGCAGCCGATAATTGCTGCCATCCTCGGATTCATACCTTCGGTCGATCGGCGCCGCAACATTGCAATAAGATCCGGCAAAACGGCGAAGGTGGTTCCAAGGCCCGCCACGAACCCGAAGATATCGGAGCGTTGAAAATTTGGGAGCACGATGCTTTTCGTGTTTTTAGTGAGTTCATCGCATCCGGAGAGCAGTAGCGATTCCCCGAGCAGAAGGGCTGCGACGATCAGTTTGGAGTAACGCGGGACGTTCACAGCGACGGTCTCCTCTTTAGTTAAATGGGCGCACTCTTACAGGATCATTTGGCGTCCGTCCGCCGGCTACTGTCAGATGAAACAGGGGGCCGGGCTTTGATGGCACCGGCACCTGTAAGTTTCGACAGGTGTGAGAAAAAGCAGTGCGGCCTAGAATTCCCGCGGAAGTGGACCTATGTCTGAGGTGGTACGGCAGATGTCCACCGACGGGAGGAATGCAAAGCCATGGATCCGAAGCTCCAGAAAACAGGTGCTGTACTTCGAGGTCTGCTGGTGACGGTTTGCACGATTGTCCTGGCTCCAGGAGAGATGCTGGCGGATCCGCTGGTGCTCCAGGCGGCGCAGGGCACTCAGGCTCCCGCCGGGCAGGCCGAGTCAGCAAAAATTCCTGCTGATCAGCTGGATTCGCTCGTAGCCCCAATAGCGCTGTATCCCGATCCGATGCTGGCGCAGGTTCTAGCGGCCTCGACGTATCCGCTGGAGATCATTCAGCTGGAGCAGTGGCTGCAGAAAAATCCCGGCCTGAAAGACAAGGCGCTGGCGGATGCGGTGGCGAAGCAGCCTTGGGACCCGAGCGTGCAGGCGATGGCCGGATTGCCGGATGTGGTCAAACGGCTGGCGGACGATATTCAGTGGACGACGGATCTGGGAAATGCATTCCTGGCACAGCAGGCCGACGTTATGCAGGCGGTGCAGCGCATGCGTCAGAAGGCCAAAGGCACCGGCAATCTTAAGTCGAACGAACAGCAGAAGGTGGAAACGAAGGTAGTCGAAAACCAGAACGTGATCGTGATCGAGCAGGCAAATCCACAGGTGGTGTACGTGCCTTCGTACAATCCGACGGTGGTTTACGGACCGCCGGTTTACCCGTATCCGCCGATTTACTACCCGCCGCCGGGATACTACGCGGCGGGCATGGCCATCTCGTTCGGCGTGGGCGTGGCGATGGGCGCGATGTGGGGCGGCGGCTGGGGATGGGGATGCGGCTGGGGGCACAATGACGTCAATGTAAACATCAACAATAATTTCAACCGCAATACCAACATCAACGGCGGAAACCGCGTCAACGGCGGTAATCGCCCGTCGCAGCTTCCCTCTCGCGGCGGAGCAGGGGGCGTCGGCGGCGTGGGCGGAGCTGGAGGAGTTGGGGGAGTCGGAGGTGTTGGCGGAGCTGGACGACCTGGAGGCGTGGGGGGCGCTGGGGGTGTCGGAGGCGTTGGCGGCGCCGGAGGTGTGGGGGGAGTGGGAGGCGTTGGCGGTGCTGGAGGGAACAGATGGCAGCACAACCCTTCCCACCGTGGAGGCGCGCCGTATCGAGATCGTGCTACGGCCGATCGATTTGGCGGCTCGGCTCGTGGCGACTCGCTGGCTAACCGACAGGCCGGCGCACGGAATCAGATCGGGCGGCAGGGCGGCAATTTGGCCAGCAACAACCGCGGCGGCCTCGGTGGGGGCAATGGAGTTGGTGGCAACCGTGGCGGCGTAGGTGGCGGCAACGGAGTTGGTGGAAATCGCGGGGGCGCTGGCGGTAATAACGGCCTCGGCGGCAACCGGGGCGGTGCAGGCGGAGCCAACAGCATCGGCGGGCGGAACCTCGGCAGCGGAGGCGCGGGGACCCGCGGCGGATTCGGTGGCGGAAGCGGTGGAAGCTTCAACGGAGCCAGCGCCCGTCAGAACAGCAGCAGAGGCGCGTCGAGCATGGGATCGCGCGGCGGGGGAGGCCGTTCAGGCGGCGGACGCCGGAGGTAGCAGATGACGGACCATTACAGGAGCACGAAGATGAACCCGACAGCTCAAATGAAAAACCTCTGCGGACTGGCCCTGCTTGCCGGAGTTATCGCCTGGATGTCCACATCGGCGGCGGTTTTCGCAGCCGCGCAGGAAGCTCCAGCCGCGCCAGCCGCAAAGGCCGCAACCGCCAGGTCCGCCTCGCCATCCGGTGGAGCGGAATTGTTCGAGAGCCCCCAAGCGGCAGTGGATGCACTTCTAAAAGCGGCAAGCGATTACGATACGGATGCGCTAGCGAAGATCTTCGGGCCTGAGGGGAAAGAGATTTACGCCACCGGCGATGCCGTCCAGGACAAGAACCGGGCAGCGAATTTCGTCAAGGAGGCGCAAGAGAAGAAAGAGATCTCTACTGATCCGAAGACCGGAAGGCGTGCCGTTCTCATCGTCGGCAACGAGGACTGGCCGATGCCGGTGCCTCTGGCGAAGACAGGAAACAAATGGTACTTCGATACAAAAGCGGGCAAACAGGAACTGCTGTACCGGCGGATCGGATCGAACGAACTGGACGCGATTCAGATCTGCCGCGGCTACGTGGACGCGCAGGACGAGTATGCCTTGAAGCCGCGCGAAGGCTACAACGTGAACCAATACGCGCAGCGCATCATCAGTACTCCGGGAACGCAGGATGGCTTGGCGTGGAAGAATGCTGACGGAACGTGGGGCGGGCCCATCGGCGAGAACATCGCCGATGCAATCGTCGAGGGCTATTCAAGCCGTGAGCAACCATATCACGGATACTTTTTCAAGATTCTCAAGGGGCAGGGTCCGGATGCTCCGCTTGGACGGCTCGACTACGTGATCAAAGGCGTAATGATCGGAGGCTTTGGGCTGGTTGCGGCGCCGGCGCAATATCGTGTGACGGGCGTGAAGACGTTCATCGTCAGCAATGACGGCGTGGTATACGAGAAGGACCTCGGACCGTCGACTCTGGAGCAGTTCAAGAAGATGGAGCTATTCAATCCAGACAGGACGTGGACTCCCGTCGAGGATGAGGAAGATCAGCAAGTGGCCGCCAATTCCGTCTCGTCATCGACGCAGTGAAACAGCGCAAACCGTTGAAGCCTTCGGAGAAAGCAATGACCAATAGCATCAATTCAAAATCCACATCACGCAAAATGGTCTACAGCGGACTTCTGGCGGTCACTCTACTGGCGGCAATTACTCCGGCCTTTTCGCAGTCGAACGGAAAGCCTGCGACGATTGATGCGACCGCAATGGGCACCAGCACACAGCTGGGCGCGAACTCTTTCCAGCGTCACAGCTGGGCGCGAACTCTTTCCAGCGTCACAGCTGGTAATCAACGAGAACGGCGAGCTTCAGTTTGAGCTCCGCAAGAATCCCTGGAAGCTCGTGAACATCATCGACTGGAATACGGCCGGCATGGAAGCAAAGTAGACCGTCAGGACCGCGAAACTCTGCTCGGAGCACCCTCACGTGCTCAAAGCCTAACGCTTTGGGATCGCTCACTTCAGGATTACAATTTCGGCCGTGCCGTTTCCGCACATGCCGTAGACGGCCCCGGAAAGGCAAGCCCCGGCCGAAAACCGGTAGCAGCCCGGAACCTTTGCTCTTACGGTAACGGCCCTGTCCGAGCCGCCAATGATGTCACCGGCCGGATCGAAGGGCTCGTTCGGTCCAAAATCGACAATGAAACCCTGATGCTTTGTGTCGGAGTGCCAGATGATACTGGTGTCCGCCTTCACGCAGAAGGTGGAATTTCCCTTTGCGCCCGGAATTCCGGGGGTGGCGGAAGCGGCGTTGGAGGTTCGTTTAACGTCGACAGAACACGGCTGTGAAGGCGATCCACAGGTATTGGCTGCAGTACAAAGCGATGTGGGCTCAGGTTCTTTGCAAGTGTAGAGGTTTTTCTTCTGCGCGTGCGCGACTCCGCCATAGCTCAGTAAGACGAGTGGTAACGCAAGCAGCGTGCACCTGACGGCACGGTGTTGATCGATGGTCATAACTTACCTCGAGAATTGTTTCGTCAAACCTCCGCCTATTCCGGAAACCTTGGCGAGCCGCACTACGATTTCGTGGGTGCGGTTACACCGGAAATCGCCTTGTTTTGCAGAACGCGCACGACTACGCGACGGTTCTCCGCCTGGCCTTCCGCGGTCTTGTCAGAGGCCACTTGTTCGCTTTCGCCCATGGCACCCGGCGCGAGCATTCTGGTGAGCGGAACCTTTCCCTGCTGGAGCAGAACGTTCGTGACGTTTTCAGCGCGCTGTTGGCTGAGCTTCTGGTTCAGGGCCGCACTGCCGACCGCAGAGGCATAGCCCTTTACCTCGATCATGTAGCCGTCTACGCCTTCGCCTTTCTGCGCGAGTGCCAGGAGTTGCGAGACGTATTTCGGGTCGACGCTGACCTTGCCATTGCCGAAGTACACTGTGACCTCGTCCATGATGTAGTAATCGTCAAGCTGTCCAAAACGGGCGACGGCCGCATCAACCGCGGCCTGATTCGCAGCGATTTTTGCCTGGTTGGCCTCAATCGCCGCCTGATGTTGCTGCAGGGCCTCGTTCTGGGCCTTCAATTCGGCGTTGTGCTTCTCCAGCTCTTCCTGGTTCTGTTGCGCCTGCATCTTGGTGTCGTGCATTCCGGCCTGAATGGCATAGGCCTGCTTCAGGTCATTGCCCTTGAATCTCACTTTCCCGGCGACCAAAACGTTCTGATTGTTGTATTCACCTTCCACCGAAACGGGGAGGCCGGGAATGAGGGCGGCCATGGACATCTGCTTGCTACGTGCTTTGAAGACTCCCTCCACCTGGCCCACGTCGGTGCTGTCGGTGAGCATGACGACCATGTCGGGGTCACTGCTTGTCTTCAGGATCATGTTCGGGCCGCTGCGGCTCACAATGATTCCTTCCACTTTGGTCGATTGCGCGGCGGCTGTTTCGCTTATGAAGGCGAGCGCGACGAACGATAAGACCGCAATATAGACCAATCTAAATAGACGAACTTGCTTCATAAACTTGCCTTTCCCGATTCTTGTTTGCGAGTGCGTTATCTTGAAAACGCATCTCAACTCGCTCGATGTTAGGTAACGGAAAGGTGCGGTGGGAACTGTCAATGTTGACAGGAGTAGGCGTGCGGGACACGTGGGGGATGGCAGCGCCGCAATTACAAGTCGCGACCTCCCCGTCTTCGCGCGGGGCCGCATGAAGACGCCAAAACTCGAGGATCGACGAGCTCGCGTTGAGCACAAGTACATAGTCGACTTTAGTCAACCTCTGGGACTGCCTCGGCGTGCATGCGCGGCGAGCATGGCAACTGCACAGCTGGCAATTCGCGACCGTACACTATCGGCGCGGCTGGTCAGGATTATTGGCACTCTGGCGCCGAGCACCAACCCCGCGCTGTCGGCATGTGTCAGAAAGCTGAGTTGCTTGGCAAGAATATTTCCTGCTTCAAGATCCGGCGCGAGGAGAATGTCGGGATCTCCTGCCACCTGGGAGTGGATGCCCTTGGTCTCGGCGGCCTCTTTGCTGATGGCATTGTCAAAGGCCAATGGGCCATCCAGAATGCCGCCCTTGATCTGTCCTCGCTCAGCCATCTTGCAAAGGGCTGCCGCATCAATGGTGGCCGGCATTTTCGACGTCACTGTTTCTACCGCGGCGAGGATCGCGACCTTAGGTTGTTTAAGGCCAAGAGAGATCGCAAGATCGATGGCATTCTGACAGATGTCTGCCTTGTCTTCCAAGGTTGGAGCGATATTTATGGCACCGTCTGTGATGATCAGGACTTTGTGATAAGTGGGAACGTCCATCACAAACACGTGGCTGATTCGGCGACCCGTGCGCAGGCCTCCTTCGCGCGAAATGACGGCCGCCATCAATTCATCTGTGTGCAGACTCCCCTTCATCAAGAGTTCTGCCTGCCCCTGGCGCACCAGCTCGACCGCTTTCGCGGCTGAGGCATTGCTGTGCGGCGTGTCGACAATTTTGAAGCCGGCCAGATCGATCCCTGCAGATCTCGCGGTTGCTTCTATCTTTTCGCGCGGCCCGACCAGAATGGGAACGATAATCCCCAGATGCGCTGCCTCGATTGCCCCAGATAGCGCCGACTCCTCGCAGGGATGTGCCACCGCCGTAGGAATCGCCTTCATGTTCCTGCATGTCGCCAGCATCTGTTCGTACTTGCCGGTTCCGGTTTGGTAACTCACGCTTGCATCTCCCTTGCTGTCGGTGAGGACTATGTTCGTTATCGGACCTGTTTCTGTTCTGCTCGATTTTGTTAAGATTCAGCGCGACCCGCACGACATTTTCAGTTTGTATAGCTGTTCGATCGACAGTGATGCGTAATCGTTACACCTTGCGTGGTCTAAGAGCGCTACTCCATGTTGAGTTGGGCTAGAGATATTTCAGAATCGAGCGTGGATGCGCAGCCTTGACCGTGCGATACCACCGGCATGCCGGGTAAAGCAGAAGGAGCATTATCGCCGAGACACCGTAGGTCGCGGCCAGGCCATCTGCATCCCGGAATCCGAAGTACGTCGCCGGCACTTCAAACGCTATGCGATGGACGATGTAGAAGAACATCGCGGTCTGTCCAAACACATAAAGCGGACCGTTCTCGCGCACGCCGATTCGCAGCTCGAGCCCCCTGAGGAAGGCGAGAGACAAGAAGAGAATGCCGAGCTCCAGGCAACAATAAGTAAGTGACGGCGGATATTTGCTGATGTGCAGCCACTGCTGCCACGAATTGCCTGAGCGATATAGGAACACATTCCCGTACCCGTTGAGGCCGCGAATAACTGCGAACACTATAAGGCTCGCGATACCGCAAATCCAGAGCACGTTCCTCCCCGAAACCGTGCTCAGGCCGGCAGCGAATCGAATGAGATGACGGCCAAATACCCATCCAAGAACCGAAATAGCCAACCAGGGGATCACCGGATACTTGATGACCAGCAGATCGCTTCCATAGGTGGCTATCGTTAACGCAGCAGGTACAGAAGAGCTTCCCGGCGGCCTCCAGAACCAGCCAGTTACCATCTCTCCTAGTGCCATCCATCCAATCGCCAGTGTCAGCAGGCCCCAGGTGGGCAGTCGCCGGAGCGGCGCCATCAAAATCATCGAAAGGCCGATGGCATACAGCACGCCGAAGTTCCAGTGTCCTGAGCCGAGAGATACGATCGTCAGATCGAGAAGGGCGATGATTGACCCGCGGATCAGCATGCTCTTGTCGATCTCCCACGCATCGACACCTTTCACCACACGGCGCTCCACGCTCAGTGCCAGAGAGGTGCCCATGAGGAACACAAAAGTGGGCGCGCACAAATGCGTCATCCAGCGCGTAAAGAACTCCGCTGCGGGAAGGGCCATCGTGCTCGCGTGGGGATACAGCGCCGAGTCGCTATCGAGGTGGTGCGCGTCAAATGCCATCGATGCGTGATCAATGGTCATCAGCACCATAACGAAGCCCCGCATCCAGTCGATCGAAGCAACCCGCCGCGAGCCCCCACCGTTAGCAACGTTACCGCCAGGCTTGCCTGTCACAGTTTGAGTTACATCGGTTGCTTTCATTTTTTCGCTTGGCCTGCGTTGTGATGCTCAGGTAATCTCGTCGATCCGGGAAATCTCAATAGGTGTAAAAGAGTTCCTGCAATTCTGCCATAGAGCGAGGCTTCAACAGCGCCAACATCAACAGAATTCTTGCCTTTTGCGGATTCAGTTCATCGGACGCAATGAAGTTCATCTCATTGTCGTTTACTTCTACATTCCGGCCGACGCTCCCCATGGCTACGCGGGAGCTTCGGGCAATAACTATGCCTTTCGCAGCGGCTCTTTTCGCAGCCTCCAGCGATGCCTTGTTCATATTTCCATTTCCAACTCCGGCAATAACAATGCCCTTGGCGCCGTTCGCAACTGAAGCATCAATCAGATCGGGAGCCATGTCCACATAGGCATAAAGAATGTCCACCCGCGGTAGATTGGTAACTCCGCTAATATCAAATTCACTTGTGACAGTGTTTTTCCACGGCGGCGTGTTATAGAAGTCGTTTTTTCCATAGCTGGAAACGCCCACCAGGCCCCGCAAGGGAGACATGAACGTCTGGACCGCGGTCGTGCTTGTCTTGGTGAGCGAGTGCGCGGCGTGTATCCAGTCGTTCATTACCACCAGCACCCCTCGTGATCTGGCATTTGGGTCACCTGCGACGGCGACACCTTCATACAGGTTAAGAGGGCCATCGGCGCTGACTGCTGTCGATGGCCGCATCGAACCCACGAGGACGACCGGTTTCTCACTCTTCACCACAAGGTTCAGAAAGTAAGCTGTCTCTTCCATGGTGTCTGTGCCGTGAGTAACGACAACGCCGTCGACATCGTTCTGGGCCAGCAAGACATTGATGCGTTTGGCGAGAGTGAGCATGATATCTAACGTCATGTCCTGCGATCCGACATTGGAGATTTGCTCGCCCTTAATGTTCGCGAGGTCCCTGATTCCGGGAACCGCCGCAAGCATCGCGTCGATAGTCACCGCACCGGAGGTGTAAGCGGCCTGAGTCCCGGTGGTTGCTGCTCCGGCGATGGTTCCTCCAGTGGCCAGGATCACCACGTTCGGCAGTTTCCGCGCCTGAGCTGTGGACGGGTGCGGGCATGCAATGTAGACGATTACTGCCAGCACGAGTGGAATGACTCGTTTCCGCACCAAACGATCCTTTCACCTACACCATGTTCAGAACAAAACCTTGATCAGCCGCAAGATCAGCTCTTCTGGGGAGAAAACCGTAAGCAGCAAAGGGAGAAGAGGCGCTGCTGTAGCGGCTGCGAGACGCGTCATATCGTCGAGTCCGAATGGAACCGCCCGCATTTCTCGCACAAGACCGTAACTGTTGCCGAGGTCGGCCAGGGATTGAACATCGGCGGCCCCGAGAAGATCCTCGGTAGGTGGAGGATTGCCGTCAATCCATTTCCTCTCAAACTTCTCAACGTAGTTCTGGGCAAACAGGCCATAGGCGGCCAATCCAGCTCTTTTTGCCTTGACCATGCGAGGAGTGAACATGAGAAGCGGAGCAAGAATAGCGAGAACGAAAAAGGCTATGAAACCGGCGATCTGCAGCTTGAATGACAGCAAGCTTTCTCCGCGGTAAAGAATGCGGCTGGCAAGGAGGCCGGCGAGCATCACCCCTTGCGCGAAAAGAATCGGCCCGAATGCGTAGGCGCTCTTACCCAGAAAAGCCAGACCAGCGCAGCGGTCGGGATGAGTCGAAATCAAATTCAGGTTGATTCTGGACACCTGCCAGAGGAATCGAAACCAGATGAAGAGCCGCAGGTACCAGCGCAGAAGAATAAACTGCGCGATTGGAAGGCTGACAAGCACATACCAAAAACCCGCCGGCGTCAGGTGCCAGCGCCCTCCGGGCAGGGCATACCAAGTGGATGTATCGAGCGAGACGCGGCTATTCCACAACCAGAGCCCAAGTGCATAAACAAGAATCAAAAGTCCAATCTCGATGGGAATGGAATTGCGCATCTTGACTGCTGATTCGATCGCGCGATCAAAACGGTGTAAGTCCTCGGGCAAAACAATCCGTCGTTCGACAAAGCAACGCACCGCTGGACGTATCCGACGGTGAACGATTAACTCCGCCCCTATGAGGATTGGAAGCGCAACAAGAAATCGGACATGCACCTCAATGTCGTGAAAGAAGGAGAGCCGAATCACCCCGTGCTGGGGACCGAGAAGAGAAAGGAGCAACATCGGAAGCCAGGCGATCGCCGTAATAACCAGCAGCCTGCGATGCAAAAGACCCAGACTATCCCCGGAGAGACGCGATTTCCGAAAGATTTGAAATACCGGGCCGCCGAGGACGAGGGAGAAATCGTGTGGCTTGTCCTGGAGGAGCGGTTCCTCCAGCGAGGGCAAGCCCTGCTTTGCGGATTCTTGAGTTGGCGCCATGTCCTCTTGATAGCCCGCGGAAGCCGCCTCGCAAGCCGCAAAATACGGCTTGACGCCCTGACAACGACTCTTGGTGCCTTAGCTACTATCAGGGCATCATCCTCCTCTGGCCGACGACTGAGCAACTGTCAGTTCTACTAGTTCCACAAGAGACAGAGTGCTTTTAAACTACGCTTGATTTGTCATTGGCATGCCGTGGAGATCTTCGCGGTGCCAGTGCGGACTGAGTGACCACTATCTTTCCCAGATTCTCCAAAATGGAGGTCAGAATGACGCCTCAAGAAAAAAATACTGCCCCCCTATCCTACGTTGAAGTCGCTGAACAGCGTCGCCTGAACGAAGCTCGTGAAAAAGGTATTCGCTGGAAGAAATGGGGACCTTATCTCAGCGAGCGGCAATGGGGTACGGTACGTGAGGACTACAGCCAGGACGGCAACGCCTGGGACTATTTCACCCACGATCAGTCGCGCTCGCGTGCGTACCGCTGGGGTGAAGACGGATTGGCCGGTTATTGTGACGACAAGCAACTGCTTTGCTTCTGCGTGGCACTCTGGAACGGGCGCGATCCCATTCTCAAAGAACGTATGTTCGGGCTCACGAACAGCGAGTCCAACCATGGCGAAGACGTGAAGGAGTACTACTTCTACGTCGACAGCACTCCCACACACTCGTACATGAAGTACCTGTACAAGTATCCGCAGGGTGAGTATCCCTATCGCGATCTGGTGCAGACCAATTGTCGGCGCTCACGTGAGGAGTTCGAATATGAATTGCTCGATACCGGCATCTTCGACGAGGACCGCTACTTCGATGTCTTCGTGGAATATGCCAAGGCCGATCCGGAAGATACCCTGGTACGCATTTCCGTTCACAATCGGGGACCGGAAGCTGCTCAGATCCATGTGCTTCCCACGTTGTGGTTCCGTAATACCTGGACCTGGGAGCATGATTCGCCGAAGCCTGCGATAGATCAGATCGACGGAATCAAGATTCGCGCCTCACACCATTCGCTTGGCGAATACACCCTGCAATGCGAGGGCGCGAAGGAATTGCTCTTTACCGAGAATGAGTCGAACGCAGCCAAACTTTGGGGGCAGCCCAATCCATCCCCTTACGTAAAGGATGCGTTCCACCGATACGTGATCTCCGGGGAGACCGGTGCGGTAAATCCGTCGAAAACGGGTACGAAGGCTGCAGCCCACTATGTGCTGAATGTTCCGGCTGGAAGGAGCGAGAGCGTACGTCTGCGGCTGAGCGCGAAGGCAGCGCCGAACGCCTTTATCGACTTTGATAAGGTCTTCGACGCCCGGCTCGCCGACGCGAACGACTTCTACGATCGAATCACTCCGGCGAATCTGACTGCCGATGAACGCCGCGTCCATCGGCAGGCCTTAGCAGGGATGTTGTGGTCCAAGCAGTACTACTATTTCGATCTCGATCGGTGGCTGACAGAGCACAACGCTCATCCCCTCACGGGTACAGGCAAAGGCGTGAGCCGCAACGCCGATTGGTTCCACATGCTGAATAGCGACGTCATATCCATGCCGGACAAGTGGGAGTATCCCTGGTACGCAGCATGGGACCTGGCTTTCCATACCATCGCACTTTCGCTGGTGGATTTTGACTTTGCCAAGGATCAGCTACTGCTGATGCTCAGGAACCTCTACGCTCACCCGAATGGACAGATTCCCGCGTATGAGTGGAACTTTGGCGACGTGAATCCGCCGGTACACGCGTGGGCGACTGTCTTTCTCTACAGGATAGAGTCGGAGCTAGGCCGGGCTGATCTCCGCTTCCTTGAACGCTCCTTTCAGGGCCTCATGCTGAATTTCAACTGGTGGGTCAACCGCAAAGATCCGCAGGGGCGCAACGTTTTTGCTGGCGGATTCCTCGGTCTCGACAACATCGGCGTCTTCGATCGCAGCGCGCCACTCCCCACCGGTGGCCACCTAGACCAGGCTGACGGCACTGCGTGGATGGCTTTTTATTGCCTGTGCATGCTGGAGATTGCGCTCATTCTCACGGAGTATGACGAGATGTATGAGGAGATAGCCTTCCGCTTTCTCGAGCATTACGTCTGGATCACCTACGCCATGGATCGTATTGGCGCGGGCCATGATTCTATGTGGAACGAAGAAGATGGATTTTTCTACGATCTCCTGCGGTATCCGAATGGGCAGACAGTGCCCTTGAAGACCCGCTCGATGGTAGGACTGTTGCCTCTGTGTGCTGCGACCGTATTCGACGCGGGAACTGCCGCAGCACATCCCCGCATCCTCGAGGCAATCAATTTATTCATGAAGCGGCATCCGGAAGTGGCGAAAAAGCTCACCAGGGCCGACGATATATCGGTCGGGGGTTACATGGGACGCCGGTTGTGTGCAGTCTGCGATAAGGAAAAGCTGCAGCGCATTCTGCGTTACATGCTCGATGAGAACGAATTCTTGAGCCCCTATGGCATACGCTCTTTGTCGAAATATCACCTTGAGCATCCCTTCGTGTTTTACTTGGGGGGCCAGGAATATAAAGTTCAGTACCTGCCTGCAGAATCAAATACAGGTATGTTTGGAGGTAACTCCAACTGGCGTGGCCCGATATGGATGCCGGTGAATGCGCTGATCATACGAGCGCTCCTGCAGATGTACCCGTTCTATGGCCCGGACTTCAAGGTGGAATGTCCGACTGGATCGGGCACCTACATGACGTTATTCGAGGTGGCCAGGGAAATTGGCCGCCGTAACGCAAGCGTTTTTCTAAGCGACGCCAATGGCAATCGTCCGGTCTACGGTGGGACGAAGAAGTTCCAGGACGATCCTCACTGGAAGGATTACATCCTCTTCTACGAGTACTTCCACGGAGATAATGGCGCAGGACTCGGAGCGAGTCATCAGACGGGGTGGACAGGGTTGGTTGCTCGCGAGCTTGATCTGTTCGCGCGGCTAAATCCGGATGATCTGTTGCGATCTTCCAAAGGAGTGATGGCTGAGATAACTCGACAACAGGTTGCAGGAGCGTGACCTGAGCTGGGGACATCGACTAGAACAGAAATTTCAGTGGAGACTGTCCAACTCGAGCACTTCTTTTCTGATTTGACCACCCGCTGGGAATCGAAACTGGTTCAGCCGCAGAACCGGGCGACGTGGGCGCCTGTGCGCTCTAAAGAGAAATCGTTGGCGCCCAGGATTATCTTGAGGAAGAGCGCAAAAATGGCCCATGGAACGCGTTTCCGCCCGTTTTGCGATCAGGTTGCCGCTAGCACCTCCATCACGCGCAAAAAGCTACATTCCAGCAGCATCTGCAGTCGTCAAGGAAGAATTCCCAAATGATCCTGCTGTTGTGGGCCCATAAGAGTTTCTCGCACCGCTTAGCAGGCACCGGCCTCATCAATTCTTCGCCGCAGATTTTCTGACCGGCTGCTTCTTCACGATATGCTGCCTGATGCTCTTACGCAGGCGTTCGCTGGCTTGCGCTTGTTGAGCCTGCAGGAGAAGAGATCGCGCGTCGACCAGGTGGTCGCGCATGTGGCGCGCGGCTTCAGCCGGATCGCGTCGCTCGATCGATTCGAAGATCGCCTGATGAAAAGCCAAGGTATGGTCCCGATCCACGAGTTGTGAAGTCACCATCATCATGTTCAGCAACGATCGATGAATAACCTGGAAAAGACGCGCAAACAGGCGATTGCCAGAGCTCTGGAGTATGGTCCGGTGGAAAAGCAAATCCGCTTCAATGATCCGGAACTGGTCATTTCCTGAGGCTTCTATTTCGGCGATAGTTTGCCGCAGTATTATCAGTTGTTCGGCAGTGGCAAGCTCAGCGGCCTTTGCCGCCAGTGTCGGTTCTACTATCAGGCGGGTCTCAATCAACTCCTGGGACGAGGTCTCATCCAGGAGAAAAAGGAACTCCATGGGTTCGGAAAGCACGGAAGAGGCATCGTTGCTAAGGTAGGTGCCGTCCCCAACTCGCTGCGAAACCACCCCCATCATCTTGAGAACCTTCATGACCGGGCGAAGCGAAGTTCGGCTAACGCCAAAGGTCGTCGCGAGCTCGCGCTCCGACGGCAGCTTGTAGCCCGGCGTGAGAACTCCCTCGCTGATGAGTTGCTTGAAACGCAATACCAGCCAGTCGGTTAGATCGCCTTTGTCGGAATCGGTCAAAGAGTTGACGTTGAGGTCCATCGGCTAACACGGGGCAAGTGATTTCAATTTAGCGGATTTCGTACGATCCCATCTAAAAATTGCGCTATGGGCAACCATTAAGTTGACACTTGTCAATTAATGGTACTACCATTTGCTCCGTTTTGAATTTCATACTCATCTGTTCACGAGAGGCAGTGAGGTTTATTCGAGGTTTGACTATGCATGCAGTCCGTCGCACCCTCCTGGTATCGGCCGCGATCGCAAGCTCACTTCTTCTAATGTCCGGCACTGCGTGGGCGCAGGTGGAATCAGGACGTATAGTCGGCACCGTCTATGACCAGAATAAGGCGGTCATTCCGTCTGCCGCAGTCACGGTCACCAACGTTGCGACCAACACCAGCCAGAGGGCGACCACCAGCGCGCAGGGCGACTACGTGATTACCCCCGTGGATCCTGGGGTCTATAACATCTCCGTGAGCGCTCCCGGTTTCAAGAAGATGATCAGGACGAGTGTGGAGATTCAGGTGGGGCAGATTGCTCGTGAGGATTTTTCAATGCCGATCGGCCAGTCGACGACAACCGTTGAAGTGACCGGGGAGCCGCCATTGCTCAACTCCGACAACGCGACCGTGGGACAGGTAATTACGAACCGGCAAATTGTGAACCTCCCGCTGAATGGTAGAGGCTTTTATCAGCTCGCCCAGCTTACGCCGGGAGCAGCCCTCCTTCCTCCGACCGGAAATTCCGTCGCCGTTCGTCCGGAATCGATAAATGGTAATACCATTAGTGGAATTCGAGGCTCGGCGCTGTCCTTCCTGCTGGATGGGGTAGACGTCAGCGAGCAGCATCAGGGAGGTACTTTTATTCAGACGTCGATCGATGCTCTTGAGGAGTTCAGCGTGGAACAGAATCCGTATTCCGCCGAATTCAATCGTGGTGGCGGCTTCTTCAACGCCACCACGAAATCGGGTACGAACCATTTCCATGGCGATCTCTTCGAGTTCATTCGAAACGATAAGCTGGACGCCCGCAACTTCTTCGCAATCAGCCGCGAGCCCCTCAAGCGGAACCAGTTTGGGGGCACACTCGGTGGCCCGCTTTCCATTCCGCATCTCTACAGCGGCAGGGACCGGACCTTCTTTTTCGGCAGCTACGAAGGGCAACGTCTTCGTCAGGGAATTGTCGAGAACAGCATCGTGCCGTCACTGGCGGAACGGAATGGCGACTTCAGCGCGCCCGGACTGAACAAGATCTATGACCCATTGACTACTACGGGGGGCGCCACGCCGACAAGGACTCAGTTCCCGGATAACAAGATCCCCTCATACAGGCTCTCCAGCCAGGCCCTATATCTGACCCAGTACATTCCGCTGGCTAATACCAGCAGCGGAACCTTTTCCTACAATCCGTCACAGGCGGTGGATCTCGATCAGTTTACGATTCGGGTCGATGATCAGATTAATAATTCCAACCGATTGTTTGCGCGGTGGAGTTTCAATAACAATCGCGAAGAGGATCCGAATTCGTCTCCAGCCCTTGGATATGCGCCGCTGCACTCGCAAGGCGAGGACATCGCAGTGGGGTTAACTTCGAACATCGGCTCCAACAAGGTATCGGAATTCCGTGCGCACTACCTCTTCAGCAGAATTCGCCTTGACGCCTTTCTGCAGGGCCAGGACGTCAACCTGCAAGCGGGTGTCGCTGGTTTCGAGCAAACTTTGCGGCCCGGTACCGGCGGCAGTTTTCCGGACTACTCATGGAGTGGCTACTCCGGCATCAGCGGGTCGGCCTTCGACCAGCGCCCCAAGGGACAAAACCGCAAGGCCTTCGAGCCGACGTATAACTTCACCATCATCAAAGGCAAGAGTACATGGAAGTTTGGCGTGCTGCTTCGTTACTACCAGTGGCTAGGCTACGACAGTGAACAGTATGTTGGCGTGTGGACCATGTCTGGCATTAACACTCAGAACCCGGCCAATACCGCTGGCACCGGCGACGCCTTCGCAGACTGGATGCTGGGGTATCCGGCAAGTGTGCAGCGCGCGTATCCGTCAAACTTCTTCGGCGGTCAGAATACCTACTATCAATTCTTCGGCCAGAATGACTATCGCGTATCCGACCGGCTCACGGTTAACCTGGGACTTCGTTATGAGTACACGCCGTGGCTGTCGCCGTACAAGAATCAGATGGGTACCTTCGACCCGTCGCTTACCAAGCCAATCATCGTGAGCGGCCATGGGAGCACTGTAGACCTGAGTTCGCAATACGCCGCGCCGGTAGCGTACCAGCATTTCGGATATCTGATTCAGACTTCGAGTCAGGCGGGAATTCCCTACAACATTACTTACACTGACAAGACTCAGTTCGCGCCGCGCGTGGGCCTCGCATATAGGCCTTTCGGCGACGACACTGTGTTCCGGGCAGGCTACGGAATATTTTACGAGCCCGAAAATGGCAATCGCGATAACTACAACATGCTTCCCTACAAGCTGGCGGAGACCTCCTTCAATACCGCCAACACCGTGCCGACTCGCACCCTCGGCGATTTCTTCCTGGGGGCTCCACTGGGCTCCTCAACGACACAGCCGACGATCAGTCCCAGCCCGGTTCATCTGAAGATGGGCTATGACCAGCACTGGAGCGTGGGCGTGCAGCAGCAAGTCTCCAAGTCAGTCGTAGCCGAACTTGGGTACGTGGGAAACCACGGCGTTCATCTGCAGGGCTCGCAGGATCTCAACGACCCTCCAGCAGGGCCGGGATCGGTGGCGGCGCGAAGACCATACTCGACCTTCGGTGCGATCACGCTTTTCAGCTCCGAGATTGGCACTACCTACAATTCTCTGCAGGCGAAGATCAGTGGACGCTCGAACAACGGGCTCACGTATCTTGTGGCCTATACCTGGTCGAAATTCCTGCAGAGCAATCCTTCTCCGGCGCTCGGCGGAAACGACGGCTATGAGAAATCGATCTCGCAGTTCAATATTCCGCAGAACTTTGCGTTCAGTATGAGTTACGAATTGCCCTTCGGGCGAGGGAAGCGATACCTGACTCATTCAAATGGGGTGGAGAATGCCCTTTGGGGCGGATGGCAGATTCAGAACATCACTGTGTTGCGCAGCGGTCTACCTTATACGCCGATTATTTCCCGCGACGTGGCGAACACCGGTGTGGGATCGCAACGGCCCATCCAGGTTGGCAACCCCAAGCTAAGCCATCCCACTCTTTCAGAGTGGTTCAATCAAAAAGCCTTTGTGCTGCCGGCACAATACACGTATGGAACATCCAGGGCCTTCATTCTTCAGGGAGACATGTATCGCCAGTACGACGTCTCCGTCTTCAAGTCCTTTCCTGTAACGGAAGGGTCGAGCCTGCAGTTCAGGGCAGAGTTTTTCAACCTTCCGAACGTCACCAGCTTCAATCCTCCATCGTTGGCGGCGAACTCGACCGCCGCTCCCAGTGCGGCCGTGGACACCGCTACCGGAGCCAAGATTCTGAGCACCTCTACCAATCCACGGCAGATTCAGTTTGCCCTTAAATTCTATTTCTGAGTTACGGAGCTGTGATTGATGCTGAAGAGCGCCGTTCGTTTTTGCATATTATTTGCCGTCTCCAGCGGTCTGGCCCAGACTGCGGTCGATGTGAATGTGAACCTCAATCGCAAGGTGGGGGCATACTCACCGATCTATAGCTGGTTTGGCTACGACGAGTCGAATTACTCGACAACCAGGAACGGCCAGGCGCTGCTCCATCAACTGCATGATCTCAGTCCGGTGCCGGTGTATATCCGCGCGCATTTTCTGCTCGCGAGCGGAGATGGAAAACCGGAGCTCAAGTGGAGCTCGTCCAACGTCTACACCGAGGACGCAAACGGCAATCCGGTTTACAGCTGGAACATCCTCGACCAGATATTCGACGCTTATGCCGCAGCTCACGTACGTCCTCTGGTTGAACTTGGCTTCATGCCGAAAGCGCTCTCCAGCCATCCCGACCCTTACCACATAGGATGGCCACTGAAGAAAGGCGAGGTGGAGGGCTGGTCGTTTCCGCCCAAGGACTATAAGCGCTGGGAGGAACTGACTCATCAGGTGGCCGCGCACATGGTGGAACGCTATGGCATCAAGATCGTCTCCACTTGGTATTGGGAGATATGGAACGAGCCAAATGGCGAGTACTACTGGAAGGGAACGCAGGACGAGTACAACAAGCTTTATGACTATGCGGTCGATGGGGTGCGCAAAGCCATCCCCGACGCGTTGGTGGGAGGGCCGGCAACCACCGGCCCAGGCCCGCACGGCAACGCCTCAGCATATTTGCAGGCGTTCCTGGAGCACTGTGCAAAGAACAAGAGTGACGCAACAGGCGGTCCAATTCCATTGGATTTCATTTCGTTCCATGTGAAGGGCAGCCCCAATGTGATCAACGGCCACGTTCAGATGGGACTTGATCACGAATTGGACAATGCTGCGGCCGGCTTCGCGATCGTGAACAAGTTTCCGAAATTCGTGAAACTGCCCATCATCCTGAGCGAGGCCGATCCGGAAGGTTGCGCCGCCTGCTCGGCGCGGCTTTACCCTCCCAATGCGTATCGCAACGGTACACTTTACCCGAGCTATACTGCAGCGGCGATGAAGGGCCTTTTCGAACTCGCGGATCGCGATCACGTAAATCTGATCGCAATGTTGACCTGGGCCTTTGAATTCGAAGACAAGCCCTATTTCGACGGATATCGCACCCTCGCCACCAACGGAGTCGATAAGCCCGTACTCAATTTCTTCCGCATGGCAGGGTTGATGAGTGGAGATCGCGTTGAGGTGAAAAGCAGCGGAGCCGTTCCCTTGGATACGATTCTGGCGAGCAGCGTACGTGAGAACCCGGATATCGATGCGCTTGCCACCAGCGCTCCCGGAAAGGCGGCAATTCTTCTCTGGAACTATCAGGACGAAGATGTGGCGTCGGCGGGCTCAGCCGTCAGTGTCTCCATGAAGGGAATTCCGGCTTCCGTCCACCGCGTCTTATTGCAGCATTATCGGATCGACGACAACCACAGCAACGCCTACACGGTTTGGAAGGAAATGGGATCGCCACAGAACCCGACAGCTGAGGAATATGCCCGCCTTCAGGCCGCCGGACAACTCGAACTACTCGACTCTCCGCGTTGGATTTCTCCGAAAGATGGAGAGGTCAAAGTAGATATGCAACTGCCGCGGCATGCTTTGTCGCTTCTGCGGGTAACCTGGGCGGAGCGTTAGGCTCGGCCGCTCCAGATGCTTCGGGTTTGCTTCCGTCTCCGCCGGCCTCGCGGAAATGCATGTGATCTGCGGGGATCACGCCAATGCCACTTAGAGAAGGGAAGAACTTGCGACGATATTCTCAGCCATGGTTCTTCGTAACACTGGTTACGTTAGCCATTGCCATCAGCTATTTCGACCGTCAGGCGCTGCCGGTTGCCATAGCTGCCATCGAGCGCTCCATCGCGATTTCCGATGCTCGTTTTGCGCTGCTGCAAGCGTCGTTTCTGGTCGCATACGCGCTGCTTTACGCCGGCGGAGGTAAGTTCCTCGATGTGATCGGCACCAGGACAGGCTTTGCCATCAGCATGGCGTTGTGGTCTGTGGCATGCGCTCTCCATGGATTCGCGCATGGCCTGGGCTTGCTGGTGATAGCGCGCTTGTTGCTCGGCATGGGCGAGGGAGCTGCGTTTCCTGCGGCTACGCGAGTTATCGCCGAATGGCTGCCCGCAACCCAACGGGCCACGGCCATGGGAATCATCAATGCCGGAACAGCGGTGGGTTCGGTGCTGGCGCCCCCCGTGATCGGGCTGATTCTCTTAAACGGAAGCTGGCGCTACATTTTCTTCTTCGCCGGCTCGCTCGGCATTGCCTGGGCTATTGGCTGGGCCGTGATGTACCGCCCACCATCGGAAATTGCCTCCGTGGAGCCGATGCGGAGTGCAGCGTCGATTCCCTGGCTGAAGCTGGTCTCATCAAGCAAAGTCATGGGCATGGTAACGGCCAAATTCCTGAGTGACGCAGCATGGTTCTTCTGCCTTTTCTGGCTGCCTAAGTATCTTTACGATGCACGTGGATTCGATATAAAGCACGTGAGTTACTTTGCGTGGATACCCTATGCGGCGTCAGGAGTTGGCAGCTTTCTGGGCGGCACGTATTCCAGTTATCTTCTGCGCCACGGCCACTCGCTCAACTTCTCGCGGAAGCTGGCACTCGGCTTAAGCGCGGGGCTCATGCCCGCTGTGATTCTGGTGCCTCACGTCCCGGTCAGCTTTGCTCTGTTGCTTTTCAGCATCGCATTTTTCGGCCAACAGTCATGGTCGGGACTGATTATGACGCTTCCTACCGATGTATTTCCGCTCAGCTCAGTCGGTTCCGTCGCCGGACTAATCGGATTTGGCGGTGCGATCGGTGGAGCTATCTTCAATCTCATCGCTGGCCAGCTATTGAGTCACGGAGCGGGATACGGCATTTTATTTGCCATCGTCGGAAGTCTTCACGTAGTCGCCTTCGCCATCCTGCTTTTAACCTCGGGCATCCTTCGTGCTCCAGGAACAGACCTAATCCACGAACAGGGAAGACTGGTTTCATTATGAAAATAAGCGAAGTCCGTACACGAGTTGCGCAGTGGCCGGGTGAAACTACGCCATTACCTCCACACTTCTGCACAAACCCGATGGACCTGCTCGCTCTGCCTCAATCTTCGATGAAGACCTTCACTTTCCATAGCTGGCTCGTCGTTGAAGTGATGACCGACGACGGTCTGGTCGGAATTGGCAATGCTGCGCTGGCACCGATTGTCACTAAGCAGGTGATCGATCTTCATCTGAAGCCGTTGCTGCTTGGCGCGAACCCATGGGACACCGAGTTTCTCTGGCAACACATGTATCGCAAGACCATGGCCTTTGGGCGCAAGGGAATCGGCATGGCCGCTATCAGCGCAGTCGATATCGCGCTCTGGGATTTGCTGGGAAAATCGGCGAAGCAGCCGGTCTACCGCCTGCTTGGCGGCAGAACCAAGCCGCGCATTCCGGTGTATGCGAGCCGGCTCTATGCGACCCCTCTCGATCGGCTCGCATCCGAAGCGCGGAACTACATGGAGGAGGGGTACAAGGCGGTAAAGCTGCGCTTCGGCTGGGGTCCGGTGGATGGGGCTGCGGGAATGCAGCGCAATGTCGAGCTCGTGCGTACCGTGCGCGAGACCGTCGGTGATGAGATCGACGTGATGGCGGATGCCTACATGGGATGGACCCTGGACTATGCGAAACGCATGCTGCCTCTACTCGAGCCTTTCAACCTGCGCTGGCTGGAAGAGCCAGTGATTCCCGACGATTTGCGCGGATACGCCGAGCTGAAAGCTTATGGACGAGTACCGATTGCCGGAGGCGAGCACGAGTTCACTACATATGGTTTTCGCGACATGCTCGAGGCGCGCGCCGTCGACTACATTCAATTCGACACGAACCGGGTGGGTGGAATCAGCCAGGCCCGCAAGATTTCTGCACTAGCCGAATCATTTTCCGTTCCCGTGATCCCTCACGCAGGACAGATGCACAACTACCACGTTGTGATGGCAAGCTTGAATTCGCCGATGGCTGAGTTTTTCCCACCGGTTGATGTCGAGGTTGGCAACGAATTGTTCTGGTATATCTTCACCGGTGAACCGCGCCCGAAGGATGGCTTCATTGACCTCGACGATCAACTACCGGGGCTTGGACTAACGATCAACGAGGAAGGAATGAAACGGTTTGAGGTCATTGAATGACAGCCGGAGATGGGATGCGATTTGTGCAGTTGAAATCGGGCGATGTGCGACGCGTGGCCGTCGTGGAGGAGCCCAGGCTGCGAGTGATTCGCGATTTTGATTCGATGTATGCGCTGGCGCAAGCGGCAATCGAATCCGGCGGGAAGCTGACAAGCCTGGTAAGCACCCGTCTGACGGATCAGTCTTTGGACTACGAGGAGATTTATCAGGGTAATTCGAGCTGGAAGCTCCTCGCGCCGATCGATCACCCTCAGGAGCCGGCACGTTGTCTCGTTTCCGGAACCGGCTTGACGCACTTTGGAAGCGCGCGCGATCGCCAGTCGATGCACGTTGTCAAGACGCAGGAAATGACAGACAGCATGAAGATGTTTGAGTGGGGACTCGAAGCCGGCCGCCCTGCGCCTGGAGAAATCGGAATTGCTCCCGAGTGGTTCTACAAGGGAAACGGTTTGATGGTGCGCGCCCACAATGAACCGCTGCTCATTCCGGTCTATGCGGAGGATGGAGGCGAGGAGGCCGAAATCGCAGCCATATATTTGATCGGTCCGGAGAGGCAGCCGTATCGGATAGGGATGGTGCAGGGCAACGAATTCTCCGACCATCGCTTCGAGAAGAAAAACTATCTCAATCTGGCCGGATCGAAGCTGCTTACCTGCTCCATCGGTCCTGAACTCAGTCTCGACCCTGAATTCCACTCGGTTCTGGGAAAGGTCAGCCTCCATCGCGACGGTTCAGAGTACTGGTCCCAGCCCATTGCAAGCGGAGAAGACGAGATGTCGCACAGCTTGCGAAACCTCGAGCACCACCACTTCAAGTTCGAACTACATCGCCGGCCCGGCGACGTCCACATCCATTTTCTAGGTGCGCACTCGTTGAGCTTCGGGCAAGGCATTGAGTTGAAGAATGGTGACACTATGACCATCCAGTTCGAAAGATTCGGCCGGCCTTTGCGGAACCCTGTTCTCCTTACCGGTGATAAGGATGTTCCGGTAGAGGTCATCACTCTTACTTAAGTGCTGGTAAGCGGCGAACTGGTGGACAAAGCGAGAAGTTCGACGAGCAGATTAGCTCATGCATTGAAGTTCAGCAGTTGTGGGATGGAGAAAATGGAACAGACGAAGATCGCGCTTCTAGGCCTTGGCCTGATGGGCTCAGGCATGGCCGGCCGCCTGCTCGGTGCCGGTTACTCGCTTACGGTTTACAACCGGACATCAGAAAAGGCACAACCATTAGTTGAGCAGGGAGCAACGCTTGCTCATACTCCGGCCGAGGCCGTCGCGAACTCGGAGGTCGTCCTGAGCATGCTTGCCGATGACGATGTTTGCCGGCAGGTGTGGCTGGGAAAGAATGGTGCGCTCACCGCTGCTGCTCCGGGCGCGGTGCTGGTCGAGAGCAGCACCGTGACGCCGCAATGGATCGAAGAACTGGATCGAGCAGCGAGGGCGCGCAGCCTTGATCTACTTGATGCACCTGTGACTGGCAGCAGGATGCAGGCGGCTACAGGGCAACTGCTTTTTCTTGTGGGAGGGAAGACCGACGTGCTCGAAAGAGTCGCACCGGTGCTCACGACGATGAGCCGCGGCATCGTGCATTTAGGCCCAACGCGGAGCGGCGCGCGCCTTAAGCTCATCAATAACTTTGTCTGCGGAGTGCAGGCCGCATCGCTTGCAGAAGCATTAAGCTTGATCGAACGCAGCGGATTAGATGTTGAGCAGGCATTGCATGTCCTGACCGAGGGCGCGCCCGCAAGCCCGCTGTTCAAGACGCTGAGCGGCCGCATGATGACCCATGAATACGAGCCGCATTTTGCGGTGAAGCTCATGGCTAAAGATTTGCGTTACGCTTTGGCAGAAGCCAAACATCATTCTCAAGTCCTGGCCACGGGAGTAGCGGCGCTGAGTGTCTTCGAGAGATCCATCGCAGCCGGAGCCGGGGAGAGGGACATGTCCTCGATCGTGGAACAATTCCGCGATGAGAACATCGAGGATAGCTAGGTAGAGCCGGAGAGGCTTCGCAAACACCCTCGAAATCTCTTGGTGAACTAACGAGATAACTCCTCCGAAGGATGAGAAGAGATCGGCCGAACTCGGGGCCCGGCGTCTAACCGACGAACGCTGTCGGCTGTTTTATATCCAAGGCGCAAACTTCCGGTGGCACTGCGGGTGCTCAAAGGCATCCACAGGAGCGTCGACACACCAGATCGCCGGGAAGGGCGATCGATTGCACTTCCCCTGAAACGGCGCCATTTATTCGCTGAAAAAGTGTGTGCAGAGCATACGTGACCATTTTCTCAATGGGCTGTCGAACAACGGTGAGTGGAGGATCGACGAACGGCGCGAAACCAAAATCGTCGAAACCGATGATTGGCAACTTCTGATGGGCATCCAGTCCGAGTTCTTCAAACGTCGTTAGTACATTCAATGTGGCAAAATCACTCAGCGACAACAATGCATCGGGCCGACTCTTCCCTCGAATGATAGAACCTAAGACATACCTGAGTTGTTCGTAGTTTGGCGCAGTTATCAATATCGGCTTCCGACGCCTGCTGTTCATTGTTTCGCTATATCCCGCAATGCGCTCGCTGAAGCTATAAATCTCAGGCTTGCCGGTAACGCAAGCAATGGCGTTATAGCCGTGCCCAAGCAGGTGTTCGGTTGCGATCCGGGCAGCCTCACGATTGCGAAGCAAGACAGAGTCAACCTCGGTTGAGAGAAAACTGTCGAACGAGACGATAGGCAGATCCGGAAGCGCTTTGCGAATATCTTTCAGCGTCGTACCGGGAGCGGAGGTGATGATCAGGCCGTCGACACGATATCGCTTGAGGGTGGCAAGGTGTTCGAATTGTTGTTCCATCCGATCCTGGTGCGTCAGCAGAATCAAGCTGCAACCGCGCTGACGGACTTCCTCTTCGATCAGTTGAATTGACTGGCTAAAAAACACGTTGGAAACTTTCGGGAGAATCGCGCCGATTGTCCGGCTTCGTCCACCTCTGAGCGCTCGAGCCGTTTCGTCTGGTTCGTATCCAAGTTCCCGGATGGCGTTAGCAACGCGCTCGGCAATCTCCGGCCGCACGGTCACTCCACGAAGATGTCGTGAGACAGTCGAGGCTCCGACGCGCGCCACTTTTGCCACATCGGTTACGGTGGGACGCCTTTTTCCCTTCATGAGTACCTATTCTTCGCGAGTGATTTGCTCACGGCAGAGATCTTTGCTCCCTTTCCTGTATCCGGGCGGTGCTTCGGAGCAACGAGAGGTACATGCTCAAAGCAATCAACGTTGTAACTGACATTGTAAGTGTCGTGGCAACCTCTGAGCGGTCATAGTGTCGAGCACAGTAATAAGCCAGGAGCGCACTTGTGCCCGAACCGGCACCCATGAAAATGGTGCGAAGCGCACCGGAGCCTGCCCCAGCGAGCTCCGGTATGGGCTCCAGTGCCTCGACCGTAACAGAAGGTCCCGCATATCCGAATCCAAGCAGAGTGAGAAAGACAAAAGGCAAGATCGCGATGGGAGTATGCCTCCCGGCAAACTGGAGAACCGCTCCGAGAAGTGAGGCGGCTAGCATGCATAGCAGGCCGCCCATGATTACCTGCTGCGCCGAACCGCTCTTCCTACTGGCCCTGGCACTAAAAAAGGAGCCAAGCACAGTTCCGGTAGCGATGAAAACGAAAAATCCTGTGAACGTGGGGCGGTCGGCTCCCATGCGCTGCATCAGGATGAGCGGAGAGACAGAGATGAATGAAAACATGCTCGCAAAGATGAGCGCATAGATTATTGAGTGAATCAAGAAAACGCGATTAGAGAGAAGTCTGATGTAGTTTCGAGAATACTGCGCCAGCCTGAGCCGTTGGCGATGCTCAACAGGGAGGGACTCATGGAAGTTGAACAAGAAGGCGAAGCAGATACAAATCGCAAAAGCTGACTGCGTAGCGAAGATAAATCGCCAATTTCCCAGTGACATGATCCACGTGCCAAAGATGGGAGCTACGATGGGCATCATGCCATTGATGGTGGTCACTTCCGAAATTCGCCGTCTCGCTGCTGCTCCCTGTAGAAGATCTCTTACGATCGCCAGCGGCAACGTGGTCGACACACCAGATGCACAGCCTTGAAGAAATCTGAATGCCAGCAACGTCCGGAAGGTCGGCGCCAAGGCACACGCGAGCGCCGAAGCGGCAAATGATCCGAGCGACACGAGCAAGAGAGGGCGCCGGCCGAAGCGATCAGCAAAGCTTCCCCCAATGAGCGGTGTCAAAGCATAGCCCGCCAGAAACACGCTCAGGGTCAATCCTCCCTGTCCCGCAAGGAGCCCAAATTGACGCTCGACCAAAGGGACCGAAGGCAAGCTCATGTCGATCGACAATGATGTGAGCGCCGCGATCGAGGCGAGAAGAAAAGTGAAATGAGGGGATTCGGTTCGCATTCCAGGAAACTACGGACTGCCGATACGGTAGCATGCCGGCTGAATGGTCTGGAAAAGTCTACTTGATACCTGTCTAACGGATTCACCCGGACTCTTGCCGCCAGAGGTTTCTGCAGAGTGAAACGCATCCTGACAACACTGGAGACACCGGAAGGGTGGAGGTTCCAAGTTTCGAAACCGCCACTATCCCGAGAATGTCCGCGAATCAGAATCGAATGTGGGCTGCGAGCTGGATGTCCCGTGACTGATTTTCGACACCAAGCGATGAGGTTATGCTTCCGTTGGGATTTGATGATGTGGGTGCCGCCCACCCCAGGATGACGCCGCTGGTTCCATAGCCGAACCAGGTGTGATTGGTGATATTGAATCCGTCCGCCTCGAAGTCCAGGCTGGCTCTTTCCCAAAGCGGAAATGTACGACGCACGGTGAGATCGAGCTGATAGCTTCCGGAGTTGCGCAAGTCGAGGGGAGCAGTGCGTGCCACGGTGCTGAACATGTAATTCGGCGTGGTCGTGAAAGCTGCCGCGTTGATATAGGGGATGGAGTTCAGTGTCTTGGCGTTTGCGCCGGGCCCATGCCCATAACTTCCATTGATCCTCGCCGTGCCGACGAAAGAAGGATTGAGCACCGGCTCGCAGGTCACCTGCGACGGGTTGGTGTTGCAGGAGTTCATGGTGACTCCGAGCGGCGAGCCCGCCCATATACGATAGATGCTGGCCACCTGCCAGCCACCGGCAAGAGCGCGCACTAGGAAGCTGTCGTTGCCAATGCCACCTTTGCCAAAGGGTAGTGAATACACTCCCGTGAACACAAATTTGTGTGGTTGATCGGCGAGTGAAACGCTGCGATCCAAGGACCGGGCTTTATGAAATTGTCCGTCCGTTGCGTACGCAGCAGGAATGTCGTAGCCGGACCTGAAGGTTCCCGCGTCGTCCATGCTGCGTGACCAAGTGTAGTTGGCCATGAACGTCAGTCCGCGATTTATCCTCTTTTGCAGGATGGCTTCCAGTGCGTTGTAGGATGTATTGCCGACTTGGCCGTAGACGTCCGAAACGCCGCTGTATTGCGGAAAAGGCTTTAGCGCCTGTCCCACAGTTCCCGTGCTCGGGCTAAATGTGGGAAAGGGCGCTGTAACTCCAGCCGCAGCCAGATTTGCCGATGTGGCCTTGTTGCTCAACTGACCTGCCAGATTCAGGTATTGCGGATTCAGCTGGTTCGAGGCATAGCCGCGCGCATTGTTGGAGTCCAGGTAGACAAAATGTCCCTCTGATCCGACGTAAGTCAGCGTCATCGTCATGTCCTGAGTAAGCTGATGCTGCAGCCCAAAAGTCCAGTTGATGTACTGAGGCGCACGACCACCATAGTATGGATCAGCGTAGGTGACGGTTTGCGAGGGAGCTGAGCTAGCGGTCGTGTAGTAAGTTCCCAAGGTTGGATCGAGTGTTGGAGGTTGGGTATAGCCGGGAAACGGCTGTTCAAGGCCCCAGTAGCTGGACCCGCTGGCCCCGGAGTCATTGTTAAATGTTTGGCCGCTGCTGGTGGCTGTCTTCGGAGCGACGCTATAGCCCATCAACCCAGGGCCCTGACGAGAAGTAGCGCTGCCGCCGACGTTATTGCCGTGCGTGTAGAAAACGCCATAGCTTCCTCGCCACACTGTCGTCGGGTCGCTCTGAAAGGCGAAGCCAATTCTGGGGCCGAAATTCTTGTAGTAATCATTGACGCCAGTGCGGCAATGACAAGAAGTGCTTCCGTTGCCGCCAAAAACAAGGGCTCCTGGATAATTGACGAGCGTATTGGTCTTAGTTGGATCCATCCACGATAGGCGATCCTCAGACTCCCGGTAGCTTGGGAAATAATCCCAGCGTAGTCCAAGATTCAAGGTCAGTCGCGGAGTCACTTTCCAATCGTCCTGCACGTAAGGAGAGATAGGCCGGAATCTGGCGCCCGTCTCCGGAACTGAGCTTTGAGTGAAAGTGGCGCTGTCTGCGGCACCCAGCAGATAGCTGGCGTAAGCAAAGCCCGAGCCACTATTCAGGGTAGTACCGGAGCTGAAGTTCGCTGTTTCGGAAGAGGCAAACGTCAGTTGCAAGGGGTTCACGCCCGTAGAGTTGACAGTGTAGTTGTACTGCATCCAGGCGATCTGGGCACCGAACGTCAGGTTGTGCTTACCGAGGTTCCACTGAACATTATCGATGGCAACAAAACCGCTGGCTGCATTCCGGTTGCCGGAGTAACCCGCCCAACGGTTCATGCTTTCGGAGTTGCCGCTGAATGAAACTGTCGGAAACGATGTAGACGCTTGTCCGGCTGGAAGACCGGCAATGCCCGCAGCCGTGGCTGCCCATGTAGGGCTGATGCTCTGGTTGAGTCCGGTTGAGTCGTATCGTCCGTAACCATATTTGAACTGGTTAAGGATGTGAGGAGAGAACGTATAGTCATCCTCGAATAGGAGGACTTTGGTCTTGACGAAAAATTGCTGATAGGAAACATACGGCGGCGGGGCCTGATTCTGCGAACTGGACAACGATCCAGATATTCCGCCTCCCGCGCCGGTGGTCGACTGGCGCCCGAAGGCAATCACGCCAGAGATACTGTGGGAGGGCGTGATGTGATAATCAACGCGATTCGCAGTCGACCAGTTATTTCTTCCAGTGGGCTCTCCTCCCACATAGTTGTTCTTTAGATCGGAATTTGTCAGAGGCGGCAGGAATTGTTGCATGTACTTCGCCTGCGCCGAGATCCGATCAGGCGGTATGACATTCGCCACGCCGTTATAAGAGAACTGTTGCCGGGTGCATGAGTTTTTGGCGCAGACTGTAGATTGTGGATCGTAGATGTTATAGCCAGTGCCGCTGAAATCTCCGGCCAGCATTGCTGCGGTCGGATTCGTTTGGTACTGGTAATTGGCCCCTTGAACGTAGCGATAGCCGTCATAGCTTCCAAACAGGAACAGCTTGTTCTTGAGCACGGGAAAGCCAATCGTGACACCATATTCGTTCTGGTGCTCTGCCGGCTTGGTGGCTGTTCCAGTGAGTGGATTTATAACCGATGGCGCAATGTAGCCCCACGTATCCAACGCGGTATTCCGGAAAAATTCGAATAGAGTGCCATGAATCTGATTGGTGCCGCTCTTGACGTCATAGTTGATTACACCCTGGCCTTCATACGCCGCAGGATAGGCAGCCGTGTAAACCTGAAACTGATTGATGGAATCGAGCGGCATCGCCGTCCAGATAAAGCGAGGATCGCCCTCACCGGCTACAGATGTGAGGGGGACGCCGTTGATGTAGACACCGGAAACGGCTCCGCGGCTGCCCGAACCATTTACGACACCGACGTTCGTGTCACCACCGCCATTCGTTGGCTGGGAGTTCACGCCCGGCATCAACGCGACGAAGTCCGTCGCTCTTCTTTGGGTCCCGTTCTGCAATACCGGCAACGCAGAATACATCTCCTGCTGCATCGTGGCCCCCAGCATGGCATCAGTGGTTGATAATTGCGGGGGCGCTGAGGTAACCGTCACCGTCTCGGACGTCGCTCCGGCATGCAATGCCAAATTGACAGTAGCAGTCTCCAGCGCATTCACAGGCACGTTCTGCTGGGTTTCGGTTTTGAACCCTGGCATCGCCACAGTGAGAACGTAAGTTCCGGGCTCAAGCGAAAGCAGATAATCCCCCGCTCCGCTGGTCTGCGTAGTTTTCCGGGAGTTTGTACTCGGGTTCACGGCTGTCACTTTTGCACCGGGAATGACCGCGCCGGTTGCATCTGTGACCGTGCCCTGAACGGCTCCCAGGCCGCCGACTTGGCCCTTGGCGATTGGGGCTGGCATCGTTGCCAGAAAACAGCAAAAAAACACACCCAAAAAGGTGCTCGACGTGCGCCGTCTTGCCGCAGTGGCCAGAGCTGTCTTCATAATTGCGGTCATCGTGAATGCCTCCAAGGAACTGTCTTCCAGGGACTGTCAGCCAAAAATGATGATTGATCTCCACGCAGCGCGGGCATCTGAGGTGGTGGGATCTTTAGCAGATTTTCAGAATAGTGGTCACAAGACATTTGGGTAACTGGTCTGACCTGATACTCCCCGATGGCTGAGTAGTGTGACAGTCCGCTGATATAGTTGTCAAGCGGCGAGCGTCGGAGCGGTGCTTCGTCTCGAGGCGTGTGTCTGAAACAGGATCTGCAACAGAAAAAGTCCTTATTTTTTGTGCTCTGCGGTCGGGTCACGGCAAAATACCCTGTGTACACGTTTTCAACAAAGGAGCCGGCCAAATCGATTCGGGATAGGTCAACGTTGCAGAAGTTTCGAACCCGGCGGAGATTACCCGAATTGATCTAAAAAGTGCAAGTGAGGTCATACCACGATATAAATAATTTGTGAATCTAAAGGGGCCATCGCTTCAGGGCATGTGCATCGCCTTCGATTTTCACGGTGCTAGTCTCCTGATGACTTGTCGATCCTAAAAGGGGGTAAGGTCAAGTATGCCGCATCGAAAGAAAGAAGGCACAGATTCGCAGCGTGCCGCGCAAGTTGTCAATCATGTGCGGGCACTGATCGAGAATGGCACCCTGAAACCCGGGGATCAGATTCCTCCGGAGCGTGATTTTGCGCGCCAACTGAAAATAAGCCGAGCGAGTCTGCGAACCGGCATCGGCTACCTGGCCGCTCTCGGCGTGATGAAGATCAAGCACGGAGTTGGTACTTTCGTTGCTGACGGGCCGCCAGATTTCGGCCAGGCATCCCTCAGTTTCATAGGCGCACTTCATGGTTTTCAATCCTGGCAGATGTTCGAGGCTCGGATCCTGCTTGAATGCGAGCTCGCCGCCCTGGCCGCGGAGCGAGGCAAGGAAGAACATCACACTGCGATAGCCGAAGAGGTTGCTGAGATGTTTGCCTCCGTTAATCACCCAGGCGAGTACCTCGTCCATGACGTTCTCTTTCACCGGACCATTGCACAGGCTTCCGGCAATCCTATCCTGGCTGCAATCATGGAGACCGTGACCTCTTCCATGTATGACAATCGTCGAAAGACGGTCGAGCGTTCGGTCGATCTGCGAGAGTCTGCGGAGATGCATCGGGAGATATACCGCGCGATCCGGGCGCGGAGGCCGGCCGAGGCTCGGAAGTTGATGGAGCAGCACCTTCTTCAGGCGCGAACATCTCAAGGAGCAGAAGGGCCGGCGGGGAAGAAAGCGACTGCCCGGCAGGAGCCGAAGCCGGCAGTCGGTCGCAAAATGAAGAAGTCCTGAGCTCTTGGAGCTTCCTTCCCTATTTCTTGCGAAAGGGAAAGATGCGGACCATCAGGGACACTCAATTAACGATCCGCACATCTGCCCGCGTGTAGCCACCTGTCAGCAATCACTCCCTCTTTACGAATTACGTGCCGGGCTGCCGATAGTGGGCCGTGGCCGCAAGCTGCCTTTCATTGCTGCGTGGATCGTCCTGGACGTGAGGCGGTGTGTTCCAAATCATTGTAGGCCGAGAAGCAAGATTGTAAGCGGGCCAATACGGCAGTCCTGGATGGTTAGGGTTGCCGTTGTGGGCGTATGCAATGAGCGTGTCACTCATTGTGTTTGCCAACGGCTGTGCCGCGGCCACGTGCTCGGCACCTGCACCAATCGCGTCAGGGCAAAGCGCGAGGTTATCAAAGAAAAAGGGAATATCAATCGTGTGGGGCGCGCCAAATTTGGCGCCGGCGACTGGCGTTCTCCAATCCATCTCATAAACCCAGGTGTGCGCCTGAGCGGGACTCTCAGCTCGGCGCTCTGCCTCAATCACTTGCCCCGGCCACGAACGGAACGCCGTTGAAGCAGCAAAGAAGACGTCGCTCGGAGAATAAGTGGGATACCACTCACGATACTTCGCTACGACTGCTTCCGGCGTCACCTGGCCCAGGTATGCGCCCACATACTTTCTCAGCGCCGCCGGTACCTCATCCCAGGTAAGAGAGAACAAGGCGGGCTGTGAGCCCCCGATCAGGCCGCGCGTTTCATCGTGCGTGTTGCCAAGAATCATCGGCACAGATTCGGATAAGGGCGGAGCGTCCGGTGAAAATGGATCGCGTGGAAGTGATCGACCATCCACTACGGGAAGCCATGCAGAGCTGACACTCGCAGCTTCCTGCAGTCTTGCCATGGGCATCGCATCCAACGCTGCGCGAAGCTTCGTCGGAGGTGTTTCTGTCAATCCGAGACGGGTAAGAAACTGTTTCGTTCGCTCGGTGGCAATGGAACGGGGAGCCGCAGTCACCTGCTGTCCACTCATCGACATGACGCGATGAAACAAGCCGTGAGCCGGCGGCATGGCCATGATGGTCGCGCATTTCGCTCCTCCTCCCGATTGTCCGAAGATTGTTATCCGGGTCGGATCGCCTCCGAATTCGGCGATGTTGTCCTTCACCCAGCGAAGGGCGAACACCAGATCGAGCATGCCGACATTGCCGGAGTCTGCATACAAAGGGTCGTTTGTCACTCCGGCGAGATAGAGGAAACCAAATGCATTCAGGCGGTGGTTCACCGTGACGAGCACCACGTCGCCCCGGTGGCAAAGCCGTTTGCCCTCATACAAGACCGAATTGACTGTCCCGCCGTTAAAAGCTCCTCCGTGGAAATAGACCAACACTGGGCGTTTGTTGTGCCCGGCAAGATGCGGCGACGGCGTCCAGACGTTCAGATGAAGGCAATCTTCGCTTTCCGCGCCCAACTCAGGAGGAAGGCGATAGGTGTCCTGCTCCAGCCTCGGCATCTCTGCATGTACGGAGTGCCGGATCCCAAGCTGCGGCGCTCGATCCCCGAACGCGAAGGCGTCGCGAATCCCATTCCACGGCTTCGGAGCAACAGGAGGCTGAAATCGATAGAGTCTTGTATCTGCTCCGTAGGGAATGCCTAGAAAGCTTGCGACGCCATCCCGCACTTGCCCGCGTACTAGTCCCGCAGAGGTGCGTACGACGGGCAGGTCGTGAACGCCGTCGGCAGACGCAAGCCTGCGACCGCTGGTCCAGATTGCAGCAGCGGCCGCGCTCTGAATGAATTGCCTTCGATTCAAAGCCTGTCTGCCCATCACGCCGCTCCCTTGTTCGCAGCAAGATAGAGAAGCGCATTCGCAAGGAAGCGCTGCAGCAGAACAGGATGCATATCCGCGATCCGGTGCATTACGATATTCGAGTTCTGCAGCCGGGCTGTGAAAGTACCCGCGCCAATGTTGCGGTCGTGATCGCGGCTGTAGGCGCACACGATGTCAACTCCTGGACCATCCACAAGCCAGCCATTCGAGCCTCCGCCTTTTACCTGGTAGTGAATGCTCATCGCCTGATCGACCGGCATACCGTCATAGAGTGGGTGTCGCCGCACAAAGTACCACGACCCCATCCAGGATGCCCGCGATGGACCGATCATGCCGTGGAACTGAAATGCTCCTAAGGCAGCGAGTTGCTTCGCCACACCGATGGATTGCCCGTCTGTCGGTGTCACGGCAAGCAAGGGGGTGCCACCTTTTACCGCACTGAGAACCTCTTCAGGCAGAGTGAACTCGGGCGTGGAGCCGGAGCCCGGTTTGTATGCTCCCTCCGCATCGACGGCAAGATTGCGCGATGCTTCGGCGCCTCCACCCGATCCGGCGATGACATCGTATCGTGTGCCCGCGCTGAACGGCTCGACGGTAATCATTGGAACCTTGCGCAAAGCTGCCTCTACTCCGGGAGCAAGACTGGAAATTCCTACTCGCAAGGGGCGCATCTTCGCGGAGGCTGGGTCGATCACGAGAAGCTTGCAGATGTGGGTAACATCTGCCTTCCCAGCAAGACTGAATCGTGTCTCCCACTCACCGGCGTGCTTTAAAGGTGGAGTTCGCACTTCCGTTTGTAACTGATAAGAGAGGCGGTCTTTTACGAATTGTGGCGCATTCCAACGGCCAAGCTCCATTGTCTCGGAGGCGGGTCCGCTCAGTGTGAGCGTGAGTGTTCCCTCAACGGGTTGGTCGGTGTCGTTCAACAAATAGGTGTCGAACACGCCAACGTCCCCAATGTTCAACACGAGGTGCCTTTGCTTCGCGACAGGACGCAGTGGCAGCAGACTGTCTGTGATGGGCCGTGGATCGGATTTGAAATCGCGGAAATTGTCTACGAGACCAGAGTGATTCTCGATCGCGGTCGATTCCCATCCGCTGATTGCGGCCATATCATTCTCGTCGCAGATGCGCACATTCTCCATGAACTGTCCCCACGATTCGTAGGCGCGACGACCAATGGAGAGGAATAGCTGCTCGGCTGTCGGAAAGGCCTGGCGGAATCCCCACCGGTCAAGAAATGATTCATAGCAGCGGAGCAGTTCCTGGTGATCCAGCAGGTCGTAGCTGTGGCCACCGTGCCGGGCAATTTGGCGAAGGATGGAGGCATGGTTGTCACAGGAAGCTGCTCCCTTCATCTCGCCCCATTCAACGATCTCGCCGCGAATAGGGGAACGATAATAAAAGTCGTTCGGCCCAATGTAGTAATCGTCCTGCCAGACATCGGAGTAGTGGCCGGTATGGTCGACCCACCATCCAGCCGCACCGCCTTCGAGCGTAGCCTTCGGTCCTGACTTTTGAATCTCCGCCTGGTAAGGCTCGCTCCATGCCTGCGGAGAGCGCAGGACGAAACCGTCATTCCCAACAACGGTCCTGCTCGAATCTTCGGCGTGGATAACATCGAATACGTGCTTCAGCTCAGGGCTGTTCGGATCGAGATTGGTCTCGTTTTGAATGATGTAGTGAATTACCGATGGATGGCTGCGATAGGCGCGGACCATGGCAGCTATCTTCGCCAACATATAACGGCGCGCGCTGTCGTTGTTGTTCTTTAACGGAGCGAAGGCCTGTGCACCGCCGCCAGCCTCAAGGCACCGCATCAATCCCAGCCGGTCCTGGACATACAAGACGTCTTCCTTGCCCAGATTGCGATGAAAGTTGAGTGTGTTCAGGTTGAACTGTTTGGCAACTCGCACTTCCTTCTCGGCTAACTCGGGCGTGGGGAACAATCCATTCAATGCCCAGAAGCCCCATGAGATCGAGGTGTAAATGCGGATCCGCCGGTCGTTTAGCCGGAAGAGTGCATCCTTGTCGATGCCATCCACGGTAATCCAGCGAAAGCCAAAGTCGACCTCGCGCATGGCCGGGGCAAGTGACTGCTTCGAAGTCCATTCCGCGCGAAGCCGATACACATTTGGTGTGTCGAGATCCCAAACCGATGCAAGATGGGCAGTCAATAGCGAATGGATTTCTGTTGTCTTTCCAGGCGGAAGATGTACTGGAAGGTCGACACTCGCAAGCACCGTGCGACTCTGCGGCTCCACGACAGAGAAACGCACCATCCCTTCGATCGAATAGCCTGTAGTGTTTTCGACGGCGGCAAAAGCCTGGATGCTCTTTACATCGGGCGTATTCAACGCCCATGCATCAGCAATCCGGACTGCGCCGTGTGCGCTAAGAACCATGCCACGATCGACGCCACCAAATCCGTGACTCTTCTGAAATGTGATTCCACCCCAGGTCATCTGGGAATTGTCGACCCAGTCGAAACGGCCTCCTGGATTTGTGATGCGAATTGCGAGCTGATTTTCCTGACCTGGATTGGCTGCCGTAGTCAGATCGCATTCAAATGGCAGTTCCTCCATGATGGAGTAACCGACGAGGCGCCGATTCAGATAGACCTCGGCTCGCTGGCGCGCGCCGCGTATGTGAAGCATGATGCTCTTGCCCTTGAATGAAGGCGGAATGTCGATCTGGCGCCACCACCACGAAACTCCACAGTAAGCACCGTTCGTGACCTCGTTGTCCGTCGTCTCAAACCTGTATTCATCGCGATAGGGACGAAATCCTGTTTTGCCCCAGAAATACTGCTCCACCGTGCACGGCAGCGACACCGTGAGTGCGGCCTTGTTCGACAAACGCTCCCAACCACCTGTTGGCGGATTGACGGGAAGACGATCGAGAACAACATCCTCCGGCAGGTAGATGGTGTCATTTTTCCACGCTGCCTCTGTATCCAACCATAGGTTCCAGCCTGCGTCGGGGACGTCGAGTTCATACTCAGAGAAGCGAATGCTCCGCGCTCCCGCGCGAAGGATCGGCTCCTGGAGATGTGTAGCGGCAGCCCGCATCCAGACCGGGCTCGCCGCGGCAGAGACTCCCACGGCACTAAGACTCACAAGAAAGGAACGACGGTCGATCAAGGCTATTTCCCTTCGGCTTAGTCAATCAGGATCACAGCGTGGCAATTTAGTCGCGGTTCACTTCAGCTTTCGCAGCGCTTTAGCTACCTTGTCGGGATTCCAGTTGTCCTTACCCGCGAGTAGTTTTCGCGGCGTCAACGCCTTGATTTGCGAATGCGCGAGCGGGGCACTCGCGACGATGCGATGTCCGCCATTCACGCCTGGGCCATGAGATCCGTATTCGCGATATGTACTTGTCTGAAGGCGCCCGCCCCACTCCGACCAGCCGTCCGGCGCAAGAGACTGCTCAATGTCCGTGTCATAGAAGAGGACCGTTGAGTAAGCTCGCCAAGAACGCCCGAGGACCACTTTGCCTCCGGTGTTTTCGCCAGTAATGCGGCAATGGAGGAATATGTATCCGGAATCCTCCGCGGGAGTATGTTTGCTCTGGGCGGTGATCATAACGTTTGGACTCGGTCGTGAATGCAGCTCGCAGTGATCGAACACCGCTTTTGCGTCGCCAAAGATGTAGTCCACGTGGCCTTCGATATAGCAGTCGCGAAAATATTGCCGCGACGCCATGCATGGTTCCTGGGGCTGGGCATTCCGGCAGGTGCGGCTGTTTGCATAGAGTGTGTCCTGCGCACCGACCAGAGCAACATGATCGAGCACGGCGCGATCGGAGCTCAGAAACAAAGCCACGGCCTGCGAAGCATTCTCGCCGCGACCATGCTCCGCTTCCCACGTATTGGCTATGGTGAGATTCTCGGCTGCGAAGCCGTCTGCATCGACAGAAACGCTTCCGGATTTAAAGGTGCTTCCAGTTGACTTCGCCGAGTCATTCCAGCTCAGCACGACGTCCTGCGGCTTCGATCCCGTTCCGACGAGAATGATGTTCGGCTTGGTAATCGTAATTTTTTCGCGATATGTCCCTGGTGCGATCCTTACGATTGCACCGTCATCCGGCGCGTGATCGATCGGGGCTTGGACTGTTTTGAAGTCCGCGGTCCCGTTGGCTGAGACCGTATACCTGATGCGGTTATCCGCGGCCAAGGCAGTCGAACAGAAGAGGACAACAAGAAGCGCACGTGACCACTTGAGCCGAAAGGCGAGGCGAGGCGAAAGAACTCTTGTCATTGATGGTTCCCGGCAGGTGAGGTGGGCACTGCGGGCGCTGAAGACTTGTCCTCGGGCACGCCGACAATGTTCGGACCCAGTTCCACCTCGAGGCGGATGACGTTGTCCGCGACCATGCGGCCAAAGATCTTCTTGCCCTCATCGTTCAAGTGGGTGCGGTCTAGCTTCGCAGGAGTCGCGTTTTCCGCCGCTGCATCTGGATGCGATACAGCATCAAGGGCGTCGGCTTGCTCCTGTGTCATCTTTTTCAAATACTGAACGGACATGGAATAGAGATCGACGAAGGTCACTCTCTCTTCGGCGGCCACTTTGCGGGCCGCGAGTGCGTAATCCTTCAGGCCATCATCCACCAGCTCGCCATTCTTGTAGTTGCGGCGAGAGAGCGGACTTACCAGGATAGGAATTGCTCCGATTGCGCGAACATCGGCGACATAGCTGCGAAGATTTGCTGCGTAGTCGGTTGCGGCATCGGCATGCCGCGCGGGATCCGGCTTCTGATCGTTGTGACCGAACTGAATGAAATAGTATTGCCCCTTCTCTTCAAGCGCCTTCTTCCACGCACCCTCTGCCATATAGCTCTTCGAGCTTCTTCCATTCAGAGCCATGTCGACACAGGTGACGTTGGGGGTGGTGATGGCGCAAAATCCCGGCCCCCATCCGCCTTGTGTCGCTACAGTGGAGTCGCCGACGAGAACAATCTTGAAGGGCTCTCCGCGGATCACCTTCATCGCCAGAACGCCCTCCGGCGGCAGCGCTGCTGGCGTCGGCCGAACATATTGTGCAAGTGACGGCACGGCTTGACCGAGTCCCACTGCCACCATGCGCCCAAAAACATAGCTGCCTTCCCAGTTCAGGTGTGTTTTGTCCGGCGCCACGCGACCCTGCGCGTCCTTTTTCGTGATGCCTAATGCTGTACCTTTTGCCTCGCCTATCTTGTCGAGGTAAGCGACGCTTTCGGCCTGCAGATCAATCAAAGGGACGTCCATCTGTTCCGCGACGCGCTTCATCGTTTCCGAATGATTTAGCAGATCGCTGTGCACTTTTCCGTCGGCTTCGAAATAACGCCGGGTCAGCGGCGTGACAAGAACTGGCTTGATTCCGTGCTGTCTGGCTTCTGTGACGAAATTGCGAAGATTCTGTTCGTAATCGGCCATCGGCACTTGACGCTCAAGATGCTCGGGCGTCTCCATGTCGTTGTGTCCAAACTGGATCACCATGTAGTCGGGATTCGTCGCCAGGCTTCGATCCCAGAGGCCCTGCTGGCGAAAGGTTTTGGTGCTGGAGCCGCCCTTGGCCATGTTGAGACAGTCAACTTCAGCGGTCAGATTCGCGCACAATCCCCGCCCGTATCCCGCGTTATCCGTCTGCGTCGAATCGCCGATCAGATCGATTCGTACCTGCGTTCCTGGCCGCCGTGGAATGCTTCCCTCCAAGGCAGGGGCATTCTGAGCGGCCAGAGTCAATGACCACAGAGTTGCCACAGTCATTGCCGCGAGTGTCCGAAATGCCCCCATAGATTTCTCCTCGTGAAAGATCAATCGCGGTAGGGCACGAATACATCACTGCAGGAAGAAACGTCAGGGCTGGTGCCAACGCTTCCCGTGTGCACGGTCACCCCTTCCCCATGGAAGGTGAAGTTGGCTCCTTTGCGGCCGATGGAAATATCTGCGTTGCGTGCACGAGCCTGATCCGGCTTGATTCCGTCGACGACTACACCGTCCAGAAACACCTGCGTAATGTGCTCGGCATTCAATCCCGCGATCTGCACGATTCCCGGCGTTAGGCTGTGCACGTTCTCAAAGTGGATATCTTTGTAGTCGGGAATACGATCCCCTTTCATACCGAGGTCTTCAATGCCGTCCGTGGTCTGACCGCTGTAAAACGGACTGACGGAAATGGGAACCGGGACGTTGCGCATACATATGTTGCGATAAATGACGTTGCGAACGGGCCCCCCGCGCTGGACATTGCTCTTGATGCGAATGCCGCTGGTGGTGTGATCGAGGGTGAGCTTGTCGACCAGAATGTCGCCATCGGTCGTGTTTGTCTCCGAACCGATCGACATGCCGTGGCCACTGTAGAAATGGTTGTCCAGCACACTTATGTGATGTGTGCCCGTCTTGATGGCGATGTTGTCATCACCGTTATCGATCCAGCTCCTGGCTACGGTGATGTTTTCCGAACTACCTGGATCGATGCCATCAGTATTCCGGGCATCGGTTCCGCGAACCGTTGGCGTCAGCAGATGGACGTCCCAGGCTGTAAAGCCATTTGTATGGCTCACTGTTACGTGGAAGTTGGGCGAGTTATGCAGGTGAATGCGATACAGAATCAAGCCGTCTGCGTGGTCGGCCACAATCAGCCGGGGAGCGGAGTATCGGGCGTTGGTCGGCTCGGCTGCGCGTGACTGCTGCCACCAGGTGTATGCCTTTCCCATGACGACAGCGCCGCCTCGGCCGTCGATTACGCCGTCACCCATCACGGCAGCGTCGCTCACATTGTGAACGCCGATGAGAGGCTTGCATGGACGGCTTTCCGGTCCGGACGTGCCGCATCCTCCGGGTACGGTATCGAAATTCTTGGGATTGCGTGAAGCGTACAGCGTAACTCCCTGGTCGATCAGCAAGGTCACTTTCTCTCGGAGTTCCAGGGGCCCGCTCAGGAAAGCATCATTGTCGCCGCCGCCCTTCAGCTCCACAGCCTTGCCCGGGCCGCAGGTGTCCAGTGCCTTTTGAATCCTTTCCGTATCGCTCTTGGACTCGTCGGATTCCGCGAGCGAATTATTCGAAGCATGCAGCTTCGCTTCGAGAACGACGCAAGAAGGCGGTATCACCGGCTCGGTTACCTTGCGCTGGTCTTGCGCCTTTGCTGTCGCTGCAGTCAGGACCAAGGCCGTTATTGCAATGCTCTTTGGTTTCACCGCTCCCCCCGTTTACCGGTCAACCGCCAATGACCCGATTGCGATCGCAAATTGCCAGGTTTCATTTGTTTGCATCGATGATCTGAGCTACTTGCATCTTCAAAATGGAACCATTATTAAATACGGAATGCTCGGTTGGCAACGTTGCCAGTATGTGGGATAAGGTTAACCTGATCTGCGTATCGAATAAACAGGAGGCAGGCATGTTCACATTGCAGAGGTCCAACCTCTGGACCCTGATGGTTATTGTTGCGCCGGTTTTCTGCTCTCACGCACAAACGCTGAACACCCTGCGGCTCTGGTACACAAAGCCTGCGGCTGTCTGGAATGAAGCGCTGCCTGTTGGAAATGGACGCATTGGAGCAATGGTCTTTGGAGGCTCGAACATCGGCCCGAACAATGGAGACCTCGAGGACGTGGGAAGAAACTCGGACATCCTCGATGGCAGCAAGACTCGGCCGCAAGACGAGCACCTGCAGGTTAACGAGAGCACAGTCTGGCAGGGCGCACGCGTCGATCGCCTGAACCCACGAGCTCACGAGGGTTTCGTGAAGGCTCGCGAGCTCCTTTTGGAATCCAAAGGCACCGACGACAAGTTGATCTCTGAGGCGGAAGAGCTTCTTGCTGAGACCATGATCTCAAACCCGAGAGGCATGCCCGGCTACTCGACTTTAGGGGACGTATACATCCGCTCCCCGGACTCCGAACAGGTTGGCGGTTATCGCCGGGAGCTGGATCTCGGGACCGGCGTCCTGCGGGTTTCCTACGCTTTGAATGGTGTCAGGTACAACCGCGAGATTTTCGCTTCGGCTCGGGATGATGTAATCGCCGTCCATTTAACAGCGGACAAGCCGCGATCTTTGTCATTTATCGTTTCCATGGATCGGCCTGCGGACTTCAGCGTTGTCGTCCTCGATGACCACAACCTGGCACTTAGGCCGGGCCCGACCCACCACGATCAGATCAATTTTCAAGGGCAGGTGCGGGTTCTCGCGACCGGCGGCGCGGTCCGGGCCGAAGGATCTTCCATTGCGGTGGATAGGGCGGACGAGGTGACTTTGCTCTTCACCGCTGCGACAGACTTCAAGGGCGGCAGGTTTCTGGGAGACTCTCCCGGTCCGCACTGCAAGGCGATCCTGGACATGGCCGCGGCCAAGCCCTACGGAGAGCTGCGCAGCGCCGCGATCAAGGATACAAGCAACCGGATGTCGAGGATGTCATTGCGACTCGGGGAAGCCGATCCTGCGCTGGAGTCGCTTCCCACTGACGAACGCCTGCGCAGGGTGGCGCAGGGCGGCAACGATTTCGGCCTGCAGGCTCTGTACTTTCAGTTCGCGCGCTACTTGCTCGTGAGTTCCAGCCGTCCCGGTGGCTTGCCGGCAAATCTCCAGGGCCTGTGGGCCAGCGGGATAAACAATCCGTGGGGCTCGAAGTACACCATCAACATCAACACCGAAATGAATTACTGGATAGCCGAAGCGGGGAACCTCAGCGAATTGCAGACGCCGCTGTTCGATTTAGTCGACATGGTGCGGACACCCGGCTCCGGAACAGGCGTGGAAGTCGCCATGAAGTACTACAACGCTCGAGGCTTTGTTATCCATCACAACACGGACATCTGGGGTGACGCGAATCCCATTGACGGAGTGCCCTATGGCATATGGCCGATGGGCGGCGCATGGCTCACGCTGCACGCGTGGGATCACTATGCATTTACGAATGACACCACATTCCTTCGCACTCGCGCGTGGCCGCTTCTTCATGACTCTTCGCTGTTTTTCCTCGACTATCTTGTCGACGATGGCTCTGGACACCTCGTGACCGGCCCGTCCTTGTCTCCGGAGAATAAATACAAACTTCCCGACGGCTCTATTCACTCAATCACCATGGGACCGACAATGGACATCGAGATCGTACGCGAGCTGTTCGAGAGAACGCTGCAAGCCGGCGCCCTTCTTAATGCCGATCCGGATTTCCTGGCCAAGGTGAAAGCGGCGATGAACCGGTTGCCGCCATTCAAGATCGGCCATCTCGGAAACCTGCAGGAGTGGCAACTCGATTATGCTGACGCAGCCAAGGGGCACCGCCACATCTCCCATCTGTGGGCGCTATTTCCCGGAACCCAGATCACTCCCCAACACACGCCGGAGCTGGCGAAGGCTGCTCAGATCAGCCTCGAAACTCGTCTCCAGAACGGTGGAGGACAGACGGGATGGTCCAGAGCCTGGGTTGTCAATTACTGGGATCACCTTGGAAAGGGCGATCGCGCGTACGAAAGCATGCAGGTTTTGTTCAAGAATTCCACGTTCCCGAACATGATGGATACGCATCCACCTGGGGTCTTCCAGATTGATGGCAACCTTGGCGGGGCAAATGGCATGCTGGAAGCGCTGGTTCAGTCTCGCTGGTATCCAGACCACGCCGAGGTGGACCTTCTGCCCGCGTTGCCTCCCGAGTGGACTGAAGGCGAGATAACAGGAGTGCGAGTGCGAGGTGGCGGAGAACTCGATATTCAGTGGAGTGAAGGTAAGGCTGTTAAGGCAACCTGGTTGTGCACAAAGTCGGGTATCTTCGATCTGCGACTGCCTTCAGGACAACATTTGCGCAAACTTCAAGCAGACGGCAAGCCCATTTCTCTGCCGGTTGTAAAAGATTCAGTCAGCCGCATCGTCATGACGAAGGGAATAAGGTATACCCTTTCCTTCTGGGGCACGCACGCGCCCCGCAATTAACAAGTGGAATTTACGTCGCGTTGCCTTTCCGCCGCCGGACTTACGTTGCGTGAACTGCTGGCACCAGAGTAAGTAGTTCTATTCAAAGATGGCCCGGATGGTTGAGTCCTTCTTTCATTCCGCAAAACTCAATAAGCCCTAACAGTTGTCCAGAATTGCACTTCAGTAAGGCAACGGATGTCAGCATGATCCCTTGAACGGGCCTGCAGAATCGAAAAGTTTCAAAGGCTCCGACTCGTCTCAGGAAATCCTAGCTGCCTTACCTCGACTCGTTTTCTCGATGACTTCGCAACCGGGAAGCCCTGTCCGTATAAAGTAGCTGCTATGAATCCAAACAGGGAAGCGGCGATTCGAAATGCGGTGAACGTGTTGCCGCCGAAGACTTCCTGCCTGCATCATGTTGTGCATTGGGAATAGCTACGGAGGAAATTGATCTATGTCATTTCGCAATTGGCGGAATTCGATGAGGTTCGGCTTGGTTGTGGCGGCGTGTCTTGCGGCGCTCTATTCGGGCCTGTCGGTGGCTCAAACTATCGCGGCAACTCCGCCCATGGGTTGGAACAGCTGGAACCATTTTCACCGCACCATCGACGATAAGACCGTGCGTGCACAGGCCGATGCGATGGTATCGAGCGGAATGCGGGATGCCGGATATATCTACGTGAATATCGACGACACCTGGGAAGGCGAGCGCGATGCCCAGGGAAATATCCAGACGAACAGCAAGTTTCCCGACATGAAGGCGCTTGCGGACTATGTCCACAGTAAAGGGCTGAAGATCGGTATCTATTCTTCTCCCGGTGCGAAGACCTGCGCAGGCTACGAGGGCAGCCTCGGTCATGAGGACCAGGATGCGGCGACGTATGCAAAGTGGGGGATCGACTATCTGAAATACGACCTGTGCGGGCTGCGCACAGAGTTGAAAGCAGCGCCTACGCCTGAAGCAGCGCACAAGATGATGGTGGATGCCTACATCAAAATGCGCGACGCGCTGCGCAAGACGGGACGGCCGATTGTCTACAGCCTATGCCAATATGGCAATGACGCTGTGTGGAGATGGGGAACGGATGTCGGCGGTAATCTGTGGCGTACCACCGGAGACATTAACGACCACTACGCTCGTATGGTCGACATTGGATTCAGTCAGGCCGGACTGTCGCGCTTTGCCGGACCCGGTCACTGGAATGATCCCGATATGCTGGAAGTAGGCAACGGCGGCATGACTGAGGAGGAGTACCGCCAGCACATGAGCCTGTGGGCGATTCTGGCCGCGCCCCTCCTGGCCGGAAATGACCTGACCACGATGACTCCGGAGACAATTGCCATGCTTACGAATCACGAAGTGATCGCCATCGACCAGGATCGGCTCGGAAAGCAAGGCGACCGCGTAAGCGCAGAAGGCCCGCTGGAGATTTGGGCGAAACCGCTCGCCGACGGTTCGAAGGCTGTTGGCGTTTTCAACCGCCACGCAACCGCACTATCGATTCCCGTGGATTTCAGGCAACTTGGATTTCGTGGGTCAGTGGATGTTCGCGATATCTGGCAAGCCAAGGACCTCGGCAAAATGAAGGATCCCTACACCGTTACTGTGCCCGCGCACGGCGTGGTTCTGCTGCGGGTTAAGTGACGTCTGGTGACGTCAAAATTCAACCAATCATTCATGAGATGGGAGATCAAGTGGAGACTACAGCTCGCAGGAAGTTTCTCAAGCTGGCAGGAGCCGGTGCATTTGCCGTACCGGCGGTCATGGGCGGAGCAGGAGCGTACGGTCAACCGGGTTTGCCCGAAGGGCAGAGTCCTGTTCAAGGCTCGGGCATGTTCGATGTCAGGGCATTCGGCGCGAAGGGCGACGGGGCAACGATCGATACGCCTGCGATCAACCGCGCGATTGAAGCTGCCTCAGCCGCCGGTGGCACCGTGCGCTTCAACGCCGGACAGTATCTGTGCTATTCGATCCGCTTGAAGAGCAACGTTGCCCTGTATCTCGAACAGGGAGCAGTAATCATCGCTGCCGACGCGTTGCCGGAAGGCCAAACTGGTGGCTACGACGAGCCGGAGCCGGTACAAGCGTGGGAGGCGTATCAGGACTACGGGCACAATCACTGGCATAACAGCCTGATCTGGGGCGAAGGCCTGCACGATGTATGTATCTATGGCCCGGGACGCATCTGGGGCAAGGGATTGACGCGCAGCAACGATCCGAACAGTCGCAACCCCGCTAACCGGCGAACCAGCGGCGTCGGAAACAAGACCATCAGCCTGAAGAACTGCCGCAATGTACAACTGCGAAATTTTCAGATTCTGCAGGGCGGCTGGTTTGGAATTCTCGCAACCGGTATCGACAATTTACTCATCGACGGGCTCACAATCGACACCAACCGCGACGGTATGGATATCGATTGCTGCCGCAACGTGCAGGTTGCAAACTGCGCGGTCAATTCGCCGTGGGACGACGCAATCGTTCCCAAGAGCAGCTATGCGCTGGGCTACGCCAGGGCAACCGAGAATCTGACCATTACCAATTGCTTTGTGACCGGAGCATACGAACTGGGAACAATGCTCGATGGCACATGGAAGAAATTCGATCCCTCGGCGAAGGTTCCGCACACAGGGCGCATTAAAGTCGGCACGGAATCAAATGGCGGCTTTAAGAACATCACGGTCTCCAATTGCGTTTTCGAGGGCTGCCAGGGACTCGCGCTGGAAACCGTGGACGGCGCGTTGCTTGAAGACATGACCATCACCAACATTACGATGCGGGACATCGTGTCGGCGCCAATATTCATGCGTCTCGGCAGCCGGCTGCGCGGGCCCGCGGAGTCGACCAAGACGGGAACGCTGCAGCGCGTCATTCTCAGCAACATCGTCTGCTCGAATGCCGCTTCACACCTGGGATGCATCATCAGCGGCGTTCCGGGGCACGAGATTCAGGATCTCCAATTACACAACATCTACATCCAACACCGGGGCGGTGGCACAAAAGAGCAGGCCGCTGTCATGCCTGCCGAGAACGAGCAGAAATATCCGGAACCGAACATGTTCGGAAACATGCCGTCGCAGGGCTTCTACCTTCGACACGTAAAGAACGTAACGATAAGCGACGTTGAGATCGCGGCCCTGAGTGCAGACGCACGCCCAGCGTTCATCATGCAGAACGTGGAAGGAGGGGACCTGTTTCACATCAGGACACCGGCCGGTGCTCCCGTTCTCGATCTTCACGATTGCAAGGATGTAACTGCGCTGTGGGTGCGCGGACTCAAAGATGGTCCGCAGGCCTGACAGTGGCAGGCCGCAATACAAAATGCCTACCTATCGTTCCGCACGAGAGGTAGGCATCTGCGTTGAGCGCGAGCAAGTCTATTGGCTACACGCCGTCGCGGGGCTTGTTCGTCCGGACGTAAATCGTATCCTGCGTAGGCTCGGATTCGCACTCGATGGCGATAGTAGTAATGGGAGAATCCGGCGCCTTCATCGGCAGGCCGGTCAGTTTGGTCTGGAAGTCGTCCTGCGTGAACTTCACCTCGGCACCGCCTTTTACAAGGTGCGCCGATTTCACTTTGGTTCGCAGGCCGCTTATGGCGACGTATTCTCCGGGCCAGAAGTGCACATGCATGTAGAGGGTGTTGCCGATCCGCGTGAAACTCGCGTAATTCGACCGCCGTACCTGGCACAGGTCAGACTCGTAGATGGTGTGGCCATTTGTGTTCATCCACTCGCCTACCTCGGTGAGTATGCGCGTTGATTCTTCCGGAACCGATCCATCAGGCTTTGGACCGATATTCAGCAGGTAATTTCCGCCATCGCGGACGCACTGGATCAAGTTGCGGATAACTGTGCGGGCCGATTTCCAGTTATCGTCGGCGCGCTGGTAGCCCCAGCTGTCATTGAGCGTCATGCATGCTTCCCACGCTCTCCCGTTAGTCTCTGCTACGATCTTCTGCTCAGGCGTGGAGAAGTCACCGGGCAGCTTGTTGCGGTTGTTCACGATGATCTCCGGCTGCAGCCTGAAGACCATGTCATTCATCTTTACTGACTCCCATCCGTTCACATCGAGCGGCCAGGAGACGTCATACCACAACACGTCGACCTTGCCGTAGTTGGTCATCAACTCCTCGATGAGTCCGTGGGTGTAGTCAACGAAGCGCCGGCGCGCGGCTTCGTCCGTGGCGCACCGGGCGCCGTCGGGATGATGCCAGTCCATAAGTGAGTAGTAGAAGCCTACGTGCATCCCCTCGGCCCTCGCCGCCTCCACATACTCTCGCACCACGTCGCGTCCGGGCCCTTGTTTCGGCGCGCAGTAATTCGTCAATTTCGTATCGAAGTTGCAGAAGCCCTCATGGTGTTTCGTCGTCATCACCATGTACTTCATGCCGGCGGCTTTTGCGAGCTTCGCCCACGCCCGCGGGCAATTGGCGGTTGGCCGAAATGTCGTCGCGTGAGGAGTGTACTGACCGATGGGGATCGCCTCATCTTCCATCACCCACTCGTGCCGTTCGATCGTGCTATAGACGCCGAAGTGAATGAACATGCCGAAGCGTGCAGCGTGCCACCACTGCATCCGCTGGGCGCGAGTCTGATCCTGCGTGCTGCTTGCCGATGGAGCGTTGGCGGCCTGTGCTCCGCTGGCCTGCGCCAATGCTCCCGGAGCTCCCAGCATTGCCAGCGAGGCGCCGGCTCCCTTCAACATTTCACGGCGAGAGAATTGCGCACTCATCTTTAACCACCTCAAGGTTCAGATTAAATCCGATGGGACTGCAGAAATGACAGCGCCTTGCATTTTCAGATATTGAAATTATCAAACTACTATCTGAAATAAAATGAGTTGTCCCGCATTCCGGTACAGTCTGGCGTGAAGTTCGTTGACACTGCTTGAACTGGCTACCAACAATGCAGGGTGTGCGATTTTCGTTGCCTCTCCTGAAGCACCTTCGGGCTACATTCGCTTGTCTTGCTGTCAGCCGGGTCGCAGCGGGCCGGCTGGTGTCTTTCTCTTCCCACATGCTCACAACTCCGAAAGGGAAGTAATCGATGCAAACAGATGAAGAGATCTTTAATCGGCGTCGCTTTTTGCAATGGGGCGTAAGCGGCGCGGCGGCGGTTGGCGCGCAATTGTTGCTACCAGCTGCCTCAGGGCAGGAGAAACCGAATGTCCCTGCCGCTGGCGTCAATTCCGCACCACCCAAACACCCCATCGTTTTGCGCAGTTCGGAGCTCGAGGTAGTTCTGGATCCCGACCGGGGGCTTCCCTATGAATACCGTCTGCTGAAGAACAACTCACAGTTGCGGGGGGAAGACTCCGGGTCTCCTGTCACGGTCACACTGTGCCGCCGCGATCCCTGGGCCTTCGACACGCTGAACATCACGCCTGAAGGCCACCAGGTTTCGAAGTCCTCCGTTGACTTCCGCTTTGGCGCCGTCTACGCAGGAGCCCCCGCGGCACGATTTACTGTGCGTTATAGCCTGAATGGGGCCACGCTTGTCCTCACCCTTGAAAACATTGAGGAAACGCCGGGATTCGAACTGATCGAGGTCGGAATGCCGCGCCTCGCCAGCGTGCGTGAATCCGACAGCGGAGCCTGGCTCGCGCACGGTGATCAGGGAGGCAGCCTGGCGATGCTGTCCGACGCTAAAGCGGGCAGCTTGCCGCTCAACACCTTCTGGGGCAATATTCTCGGAACCCTTCCCTTCGTCATGGTCGGCACTTCGCAGGCGCTCTGCGTGCAGGAAACAACCGCCTTCATGGATGGCACCACGTTGGCTGTTGCGGGAGCGGAGGGCGCGCGCAGCGCTGCTCTCGGAACTGTTAAGGTGCATCGCGTGAACGGTAGCGCCTGCTACGACCTCAACCTCGGCCGTGGAGCGCCGCGAAACTGCGGCAATGAGAACACGCCCAATCTTCTGGTTGAGCAGCCATCAAGCTGCCGCCTCGATTTCATGCCCGTAAGCGGCGACTCTGCCAAAGCGTGGTTTGTGGCCGGCAGGTTCGTACGCAGCCGCATGCCCGCGATCCCTACGCATTTCTACGACGACAAGTACGTTTACGGAATACGCTGCGACGAGCCGCTTTTCCCGAAGCCATCAGCGACGTTCGAACAGTGTCGCGAGATTATCGCACGTGTTGCGGCGCTCACCGATCAGTCTCCGCAGGTGGTGCATTTGTGGGGATGGCAATTTCGCGGCAAAGATACCGGCTATCCCGCGGTGAATGTCGTGAATGAGCGCATCGGTGGATACGACGGCATGATGCAGTTGATGGAACAGGGCTCCGCGCTGAACGCAACGGTGACGCTGTCTGATAACTACGACGATGCCTACCGCAGCAGCCCCGCCTGGAATGAGGCGCTCATCGCCCGCCGTCCCGACGGCCAGCTCTGGAAGAGCCGTTCGTGGACCGGCGAGGAATCCTACATCCTCGGCTTGGCCAAGTATATGGACGGTCCCGGTCCCGAACGCGTCCGCTACACCTGCGAGCGCTACCGGCTCAAGCACACTACTCACGTCGACGTGCTTTCCTATTACGCGATCCGCAATGACTGGGACCCGCAGCATCCGGCAAGCGGCATCCGCAATCTTGTCGATGGCCGCTACAAGGTGCTCAAGGGCTTCGCTGATCGCGGAGTCGACGTCAGTTCGGAAGCACTCCGCTATCCGATGATCGGGCACATCAGCTGTTTCTGGTATCTCACTGGGCCGGCGCCGTGTCCCTTCGGTGGCACCGCGATTCCACTTGTTCCACTGATTTATGGGGCGAGCGCCGTCTGGGGTCTATCAGGCGCGGGGGCGCGCGGAGATGCGGCCACTGTACGCATCCTCGAGCGCTTCTACGGAGCCTGTGCGCACAGCATCCTTCGCGCTGACAGCGACCCCGCGGTGTTTCTCGATGCGTTCTATCTCAACATGGTGCCATTCTTCGCACTTTGGGGCCGCAACCTTGAGGACTTTGAGCGCAATGGCGATACAACCCGCATTCACCTTGAGGGTGGCGCAACTATTGAAAGTAATCTCGCTGCGAAGACTCTGCGCATTTCCCTCAACGGTGTCGACGTGCTGCAGGACGATGCCGTCTTCTGCCCGCTGGGAGAAGCCGATCGTCCCGGAAAGATCGCCTGCTATTCGATCGCGCCGAGGACCGTGACGGTTGCTATACCCGGCGGCTGGAACTCCGCGGAGATGACCGCGGTCACTCTGTATCCCGACCGGCGCGAGAAAGCATCGATTCAGCTACAGGGGAAGAGTGTGGCCATCGCCCTCGAAGCGCGCCGGCCGGTCATTCTTTATCGCAGCAGCAGCGAAGCCCACCTGAGTTAGCTCCAGCCAAAAAAAAGTGCTGCAGATCCGGCAAGACCTGCAGCACAAGTTTTGGGAGGCAAAACTCTCCATCGGAGAGACGTTTAGAAGGTGACCTTCGCGCCAAACTGCAGTTCACGGGGCGCACTCCCGCTCGCAAGACCGGTAGCCAGCCCGGCAGAGGAGTTCCCGATGGTTGAACCGGGGCTGCCCATGATCTGCGCGTTATAGAGGTTGAAGGACTCGGCCCGTAGCTCGAGATTGAAGCGCTCGGTCAGCGGCGTCTGTTTGACGAGCGAGAAGTCGAGATTGTTGTAGTAAGGCTGGCGGTACGGCATCTTGCCCATATTGCCGAATGATCCCGATGGAATAGCAAATGCCGCGGGGTTGTATTCGCAGAAGCCCGTCGGCCCACGCTTTCCGATTGGAGTCGAGCCGCAACTTCCGGAGTTCGGTTGGCCAACCACATTGGGCCGCGAATAGCTCGTCACCGAGCCATTGTCACCGGAGATGTTGGCTACGTCCCCCCCTACGTTCAGGTTGTAAGGCTGACCGGAGCGCGCCTGGAACAGATAGTTCGCCGACCAGCCGCCCACAATGTACGACAGAATGCCGGACTGCATCCAGCGCTGGCCCTTGCCAAACGGTAAGGCATAAACCGTGCTCCAGGTAAAGTAGTTCCGGATGTCGTATGACGAAACCCCGTATGCGTTGTGCGGATCGAAGAAGCTCTGCACAACCGAGCCGCCGCCGGTCCCGTTTTCCGCGTTGAACCAGCCGCTGCTGTTATCCAACGTTTTGCTCCACGTATAGGACGCGATCATGTTCAGTGAATTAGAGAAGCGCTTCTGGAACTGCACCAGCAGCGCGTTGTAGTTCGCGTGTCCGGTATCGATTGAGTAATGCCACCCCGGAGTCATCCACGGCATGAGCTTGTATGTGTCAATGGTTGTCAGCGGAGTTCCCGCCGGCGACGCATGCTGTGCGGCGTTCGCGAACCCGGTAAAGTTTAACCGTGTGCTCTTGGACCCGGCATAGCCCAGCGAAAAGATCGTCGTGGGTCCCAGTTGCTGCTGCACCTGCACATTGAATTCCACCGAGCGTTGGTCTTTATAACCGGGCTCACTCACGTAGCCGCCTCCGGTCGTCAGCCAAGGCGATGCGGCGACCACAGGATTAGGGAAGTTTCCCTCAAGGTTAGTGATCGCAGTGAGAGGATTCCCCGCACCTCCGGGCCACACGCCACCCTGCGAGAAATTCACCTGTTGGCCTGAGATGCCGGTGGTCCACGGCCAGGTCGGGCCTTCGATGTTGTTCTGCACCCACTGGCTCCGCGCGGTGATGGTATCGTAAAAGATACCCGCGCCCGCGTTGACTACAGTGGTTGGCGCTACTTGATACGCAAAGCCCAGCCGGGGACCAACGTTGTCCTTAATCGGCGGGCCGACCTGCTCCGCTCCATTCGCAAAGACGATGTGATCGTTGTAAGGCACGCTGTCTATTCCGCCTGGGATGCAGGGGTTGGTGAACGTAGCGCCGCAGGCTGGGACCGCATTCTGAATGATGTATCGCTGGTTGAAAATATCGAGGCCATTCGCCAGACGGTCGTTCAGCATGTGGATCGCCGGAAGATAGTCGTAGCGCACGCCAAAGTTGACAGTAAGCTTGGGAGTGGCTCGCCAGGAGTCCTGAAGGTAACCCGACCAGAGAGACATGCTGAAGTAGTCTTCTGAATAAATCGGATTCTGCGCCGTGAAAGTTGCAGGAAAGCCCAGGACAGCAGAGGCGACGGAGTTCCCCGTCTTTGAAGCATTGATGTTGCTGGTGACGGAGTCGCTGAAGGTGAACTGCTGATACAGGTTACGCTGCAGCCGGTTCTGATATATGTAGTCGACGCCGCCCTTCAGGGTGTGAGTGCCCTTTACCCAGGTGAGGCTGCCTCCGCCGTTCACTACAGGGTTCCCGCGATAGAGCGTGCCTTCGTGACCGGCATTTCCAGTTGCGTAAGGACTGGCCATGTTGATGTACATACCGCCGTACTGCTCCAGGTTGGTGAAGCCCGCCTGCTGCGCGGGGGCGAATCCATCGGGCGCGTGCGCCTGGCTGAATTGATACGGCTTGAGCATCGCTCCGCCGCGGATATCGAGGATAAGATTCGGGCCAAAGATGTGTGTATAGCCGCCACCGAAGTTATAGGCATGGTAGTTCGAGACATTGAAATCCGAGGTTCCGGCCACAGGCGAGGTGTCATATACCCACATCTGGCTGATGCGACCAAAGCCAAAGTTCTTGTCGCTGTTGTGAATATCAACTCTGACCTGGTAGGCGTTGTTGTTATCGATGTTAGGGCGGCTCTCGATGAAGTTATATCCGGCCGGCTCGTTCGACAGAGCATTGGGCGCCAGGTAGTACGCGCCCATGTACGCCTGCATCACCGGGTTGAGCAGCGATGATGGAATCTTCAGGCAGGGTGATCCTCCGGTCTGCGATCCGTCGCCGTTTGGCGATACTGGATTGCCGCTCGGATCGCATTTAAACGGCTGCACCGTGCACTTGCTGCCTGCGCAGGTGGTCGAATAGGGATTGTAGATCGCGTGCTGATAGTACGAAGAGGCGACGTTGGAGAAATCGCCGTTCAGCTCATCGCTCGTAGGTACCAGGGACTGCGAGAGCACGGGCTTGCTGTAGCGCCAGCCCTCATAGGCACCGAAGAAGAAGATCTTGTTTCGCAAGATAGGTCCCCCTAGGGAGCCGCCGAACTGGTTCTGCACGTAATGTCCCGGAGCAGCAGGCGTCGTGGTCGGAGTTCCCGGCGCGCACCGCCCTACGGAGCAGAAATCGCTGAAGGTATTGCGGGCGTCGAAGATGTTGTTACGGACGAACTCCCATGCCGAGCCGTGAAACTGATTCGTACCGGACTTCGACAGCATATTGACCACGCCGCCGGTGACGATGCCGAACTCGGGACTGTCCATGTGCGATTGCACCTTGAATTCCTGCATGGCGTCGATGATGGGCAGGAATCCATAGATGGCGCCGCGAATGTCGGTGTTGACGATGCCATCCATCAGGTAGAAGGTTTCGCGGTTCTGCTGCCCAAAGAAGGCAGGCTTGTAGAAGTTGGTCCCGGGGATCGCGCTGATGCCGGCGTCGGTGGTGCTGATGCCGGATCCTTGTGCGGTTGATACCGGCGTGACGCCAGGGGAGAGAATGAGCAGCTGGGTGAAGTTGCGGCCGTTGAGAGGAAGCTGCTGGATCTCCTTGGACTGGATGACGTTTCCGAGCTCCGAGGACGACTTCTCGAGCATCACGCCCTCGGCAGACGCGTTTACGGTGACGGTGTCAGTGACGGCACCGGGGCTGAGGACTTCGTTCTCGGTGAGGACCTGGTTGACGACCACGGGAAACGACGGCAGCTCGACTTTCTTGAAACCCTGCTTGCTGACGACCATCCGGTAGGAGCCGGGAGTCACATCGACAAACGCGAAGTAGCCACTGTTGTTGCTGACGGAGCGCACGGTCACGTTGGTGTCTGTGTTCGTAAGAACGATGGTGGCGCCAGGGATAACGCTGCCGGTGGTGTCTGTGACCGTGCCGTTGACCGAGGCGGTGGCATGTTGGCCCAGTGCCGGCAGTGAAATCAAGATCGCGGTGAGCGCGAGGAACCATTTCCCCGCAAGTTTGTACGACCGCATAATGCCTCCTCAAGTCCGGATATCCCGGTGAAGCTATTGAGTAGATCTGCTGCTTTTTTGTGGAACCGGGTGGGAGCGCACCGCTTCCGATTGCACAGCGCAATCTAGGCGATCCGTGATAAGAGGGTCAAGGCCAATTCGCCATAAAATGAAATTGTCATTTCACTATTTGAATCAGATTTGGAAGGAAATCCGCGTAATTTCTGGGGTTTTGCGTTTCGGGCTCCTCCGTCACTTTGTTCGTTTCTGTACCGCCTTGCGGGACGCACGGCTTGCGGCGAAGCGCGCATTCGTTCTTCAATGCTGAGAACTGTATTTCACTATTAGAAACATTGAATGATTGCTGACGTGACTCACAGTTGCTACGATGAGCACGATTCCACTTGAAAGGGGTTCGTTTGATTCGAGTACGTAAATCGAGTTCTGCCCCGGTAGGTGTTCTTACCAAGGTTCTCGCGATCTTCGAGTTGCTCGATCGATCTCCCAGCGGATTGCAGCTTCGTTACATCGCCGAGCAGGCCCAACTCAACAAGAGCACGGCCTACCGGTTTCTCGCCCATCTCGAGAAGGCCGGTTACCTTGTTCGCGACAATACCGGCGCCTATCTGCTTGGCCCGCGGCTGGTGAGGCTCGGTTCGGGCAGCACCTACCAGTCGACAATTTGCAAGGTGAGCCGTCCAATCCTGGAAGAGCTCTGGCGGGAGAGTGGTGAGACAGTCAATCTTGGGGCTCTTGATGGCAGGGAAGTCCTGTATCTCGACGTTCTCGAAAGTCCTCACAACTTTCGGCTTGCTTCCAGGATCGGCATGCGTCGCCCGCTCCACTGCACCGGACTCGGCAAGGCAATTCTCGCCTGGCAACCTGCAAGCTTTCGCGACGAGGTTCTTACGGGCGCGAAGTTCGAGAAGTTGACCACTCATAGCATTGTGCGTCCCGCCGACCTGATCGCGGAGATCGGACGCGTCCAGCGCCGCGGCTATGCTATCGACAACGAAGAAGTGGAGCTCGGTGCGCGTTGCGTCGCCGCTGCCGTTCTCGACTCTTCGGGGGGCGTCGTTGCCGGTATCAGCGTGTCCGGGCCGGTAACTCGTATGTCGCGCACCCGAACTGCTGAGCTCGCCCAAGCTGTGAAAAAAGCTGCCATCGAGATTTCACAGCGCCTCGGCTACACCGGAGCGCCTGCTTCGCGTTCGTAAAACAATGCCAATTGCTTTTCTCAGCTCTCGCCGCGAATTCTTCTTTTCATTTCTCTCCGCAGCAATCGCGGGCCCGCCCTTGCTTTGTGCAGAGAAGGCACGAACCTCGTGGGCCGATCCCTACGCCGAAGTAGCGCGTCTTGAACGTCAGCGTGTTTTGAGCGCCGCGGAAAGGTACTTGCGAGAGCAGCCAAGGACAATCACGGCTGCTCCCGCTACTCGCAGCGCCGGCGGCATTCACGACTACTTTTCCGAGGGCGACTACTGGTGGCCGGACCCGAAGAATCCCAACGGACCCTACATTCGGCGTGACGGCGAATCGAACCCCGCCAATTTCAATACCCACCGCGAGCTGCTGATTCGCTTCAGCATCCAGGTGCCGGCACTCACCGCTGCCTGGCTTCTCACAAAGAAGCGGGCCTACGCCGATCACGCAGTAGCGCATTTGCATGCCTGGTTCGTCGATGCAGCAACGCGAATGAATCCCGACTTGCAGTACGCGCAGGCCATCCACGGCATCGACACCGGCCGCAGCATCGGCATCATCGACACGCTGCATCTCGTCGAGGTGGCTCAGTCCGTGATTGTGCTGGCGCGCACTCACGGCATCAGCAATTCCGATCTCGATAGATGTCGCACCTGGATCGCGAGCTACCTCAACTGGATCGCCACGTCAGATCGCGGCCATCAGGAAAGAGACCAGAAGAATAATCATGGCTCCTGCTGGCTGTTGCAGGCCGCTGAATTCGCCGCCTGCACGGGCAATGACGAAATCCTCACCTATTGCACAGATCAGTTCAAGACCAGGCTCCTGCCGGATCAGGTTGCCGCCGCCGGCAGTTTTCCACTGGAGCTCGCTCGCACCAAACCCTACGGTTACTCGCTCTTCAATCTCGATGTGCTGGGTATGAGCGCTCACGTCCTGTCCCGACCGGGCGATGATCTTTGGACATATCAGTTGCCGGATGGCCGCAGCCTCAAAAAGTCTTTTGCTTTTATGTTTCCCTATATTGAAAACAAGACGTCATGGCCTTACCGGCACGACGTTCAGTACTTTGATGATCTTCCCGTACGCCAGCCCAGCCTGCTGTTTGCCGGACTGGCTTACAACCGCCAGGACTATTTAGCTCTCTGGCAACGCCTCAACCCGGATCCCGTCGTGCCCGAAGTGATTCGCAACCACCCGATCCGCCAGCCACTTCTGTGGATGCCCCAAGGCGAGCGCTAAGTTCGCTGCAGGTGTTATCCCCGCAACTTTACCGCGGTCTTGTCAGCTCCATCTCTGAATGCGAGCGGCATCTGTGCTCTGCTCAAATCTCCGCCATCTACGATGATCTCCGCATTCCCGGAGCCCTCCAGTTGCAGAAACGCTTTGGCCGGAGCCAATAACCGGGCTGCTGTAATCAACACCTGCTTTACATCGATGAAGCGCACGGCAGATTCGGCTGCCGCATCAGCCTGCACGCTCCATCCGTTGATGCTTGCATCGGTCACGTGATCGAAAATTAGTGCCGGCCGAAGGTCTGGAGTCCTGGCCTCAAACCGCACATTGCTAAGAGTGATTCCGCGGGCGTTGCGTGCATACAAGCCATAAGCGGGCATGGGGCCGAGCATGAAATACTCGCCGGCAATCTCCGGCAGGTCGCGGCGAGCGGCATCCTCGGCTGTTCCGCCGCCGCCAAACACCAGATGAATGTTCTCGAAGCTGACATTCTCCAGCGTTGCCCCGCCAACGCAGTTCAATGCGATACACGATTGCTGTTCGCCGGGGTTGTATTTGCTGGTGAGAGTGGTCTCGGCCATCTGCTGCGGATTTGTCGTTACGGTGCCATGGATATTGCTGAATGAAATATTGCGAACGACGGCCGGCTCGCTGCTTTCGTTTGAAAGTGCGTCCACGGGAGTCGGTCCCGCATTTGGACTGCGCTGGGTCTTCGGTCCAATGCTGATATGAATAGGGCCAGTCACGTCGTCTAGCACCAGGTTTGCGAATGACATGTTCTCAAATCGCGAACCCGGAGTGCCGTGAAACTTGATCGGACACCCGTAAACCTGGTGCAGCACGCAATTGGATACGGCAATATTCTCGGCAACGCCACCTCCGAAGCGAAAGACTGACCACCGCGTGCTGAACGTGGAGTTTGTAACCGTCACGTTTCGGCAACTTCCGAACAGGGCGCATGCATCGTCCAGGGACATGATCGTGCAGTCGCTCACCGCCACATATTCAGAGCTGATGAAATGAAAGCCATCATTGTTGCCGTTCACCCGGTTATGAATGTAGATTCCGCGCATCTGCACGCGCTTGCAGTGGATCACGCGCACACTGTGATACGCGCTGTCGAGCAGGTCGATGTTGTGGACCGTGAGATTTTCGCAGCGGTAGAAGAGCAAATGGTAAGGCCGCTTGCGCCCACCGATTCCGCTCGGCGGCGGTGTACCGCGCACGGGCGAATGAAACTGCGCTCCCTGGCCGTCGATAGTGCCCGGCCCTTCCACCGCGATATTCTTCGCATCCACCGCGAAAATAAGAGACCAGTTGCCATCATCGAGCGTGGAATCGCCACTCAGGGGAATCGCATCCACGGCGTTATAATCGCCGCCTTTGCCGCTCCCCAGTAGCTTTGCGGCACCAGCCAGGTGAAGCGTGACATTGCTCTTTAATTCAAGCGTGCCAACCAGAAAGGTGCCGGCCGGAACCAGCACGGTGCCGCCGTCGTCCACGTTGCACGCGTTGATTGCGGACTGAATGGCTGCGGTGTCGAGCGTGGTGCCGTCACCTTTTGCTCCATAGTCACGCACATTGTAGACACGGGCGCCGTTTGCCGAGTTAGGAGCGGAAGGCACTGCGGCGGCCGAATGTCTGCTGCCGAGGGCGAAGATTCCGATAGTAGCTGCGAGAGCGGACAGGGAATCGCGTCGTGTGATGCTGCTCCCGCTAGCTGTCGATGGGGATTCGATGTCACCTGTTTGCATGGACCAACGGTATCCTTTAGCGAAGAATCTCAGCGGGGAACCGCCGACATTCCGGGATGCTAACAAACAGATGAAGGGTAGCGTCCCGCCCTCCGGGACGGTCCGAGGAGTTGGCAGGTTGCCTTACTGCAACTCGAGGATGATCGGAGTGTGGTCGGAGGGCCGTGGTTGCGCGCGTGGAACTTTGTCGATCTCGCAACTTTTCAATCGAGAGGAGAGCTGCGGTGACAGCAGAAAATGGTCGATGCGGATTCCGCGATTATATTCAAATGCCTTGCGGAAATAATCCCAGAACGTAAACTGGCCGCCCTGCCCCGGATGCAGCGACCGGAATGCATCAATGTAGCCCAGGCTGAGATAAGTCCTGTACCACTCCCGAGATTCCGGCTGGAACAGAGCATCGTGCATCCACGACGACGGCTTGTGGCAATCGATGTCTTCTGGAATCACATTGAAGTCGCCGCCCACGACTGTAGGCGTATCGCTCTTGCTCCAAAGAGCCAGTTGTCTTCCCAGCCGGTCCATCCACGCTAGCTTGTAAGCAAAATTGTCACTGCCAACCGGGTTGCCGTTGGGCAGATAGATGTTGGCGATGCGAATTCCGTCGATCACCACTTCGAGGAATCGCGCGTGGCTGTCCGTTTCGTCTCCAAGCAGAGTCGTGCAGATCGTCTGAATTGGATGGCGCGAAAGCACAGCCACGCCGTTATAGGCCTTCTGAGTGACGGCTGAGCTTTCGTAGCCAAGTTCCTTAAAGATGAGTCCGGGGAACTCGGAAGCCTTTAGTTCCTGGATCAGCAAAACATCCGGACGATGCTCGTTCAGCCATGCCTTCACCGGCTCGATTCGAGCGCGAATGGAATTCACATTCCAACTGGCAATAATCACAACACTCCCACTCTTAATCCGCGATTCGGTCTTTCGATTCTTTTACCCGTGTCGCCCCGAATTGTCATCCCACGGCGGCCGAACGTGGCCCGGGTTTTCCACGCGAACAATCTATTGGGCTACGAGATAGTTTCCGTAGCCGACTACAACCGTCGACGCGATCAACAGAAACAGCCCGCAGGTGACCAGCACCTTCGTGCGCCCGCTGGTATCGTGCCACTCCTTCAAAGCGATTCCCCACAGCGTCGCGAAGATGATGATGCTTGCCATATGGAGTGTCCAACTGGAGAAATCGTACTTGCCCATCAGCGTTTGGCCCATCGAATAAAAGAAGAACTGGAAATACCAGATGACGCCGGCCGCTGCAGCCAGCAGATAGTTGGCAACGAGCACCCGAGGTCGCAATCGCATTTCAGAGGCAAGCTCGCGTGGGTCGGCTTCCATCAGTGTTTCGTCGGTGGCCGAAGCTGCTCCCATCGGATTTACACCCGGAGCACCCACAAATTGCGCCCCACTACGGTTACGGATGATGAGAAATGCGGACCAGATAAAGTTTGTGAAAAATCCTCCCCAGAGCACGACGACAAGAACAGGTAGATTCTGCCAAAGATCGGCGCGGCCGTGGGATCGAAGATCAGAGCGCGCGATAAGCGCGATCTCCTTGCCAGAAGCCAGCCCATAGGCAAAACAGGAACTCATGATGCCGGCGAAAATGGCGACCGCCAGACCCTTGCCGAACGAGTAGTCACGTTCGCCGAGGGCAGCCTTTTCTTCGGCGGGGACTTCTTTCTCCTTTGAATAGCCGGCGAGACCGTTTACTGCAATGGCGGCCATGCAGACCCCTACCCCGAGCAGAATGATCTGGCCTCCTGTCTGATGGGAAATAGCAACGATCTGACCACTGAAGATTGGCGGCATCAGAGTTCCAAACGCGGTGCAGAATCCCAAAGCAATCGCGTATCCGAGTGCGATTCCGAGATAGCGAATGGAAAGACCGAAGGTGAGTCCTCCAATGCCCCAGAGCGCTCCCCAGATGACGGCGTGCCAGAGCGTCGCGCTCGGAGCGGCGCGCAGCACCTCGGCCAGATTCGGGACCAGAAGAGATGCGAGTACCAGAGGCGCGACAATCCACGCCGCGAAGCCTTGGATTATCCAGTAGATTTCCCATGACCAGCGTTTGATTGGACGGAAGGGAATGAAGTTGCTGGCGGAGGCGAGGCCACCGATCCAGTGATAAATTACGCCGAGAAGCGGATTGGGCCCCAACGATCACCTCGCTGCTCTCGAAATCGGCGCGCCTTCCGAGCTGCCGCACGAGGCTAAATGGCATGCTAACGCATCCCTGTCGCCGATGTGAAATAGAATTTCTATTGAAAAACACTGTCATATGCGGCTAAACTGCGCTTGTCGCTGAAACCCCCGGAGGAGGCCATTATGGGAGCACCGAACGCAGCTTTCGATGGGGTAAGCAACAGTGCGATGAATGCGCTGGAGAACCTGAGCATCGAGGTGCCTTCATGGGGATTCGCCAACACCGGGACCCGTTTTGGCAAGTACCTGCAGCCCGGCGCGGCGACTAGTCTTGAAGAGAAATTTGCAGATGCGGCGCAGTTAAACGCGCTTACCGGGATCACTCCGCAGCTTGCCCTCCATGTCCAGTGGGATCTACCCGCGGGAATCGATGATGCCGCGAGGACAAAGCAACTGGCGGCTAAGTATGGAGTGCGGCCGGGCTCCATCAATCCCAACCTGTTTCAGGATCAGGACTACAAGTTTGGATCGCTCTGCAATCCCGATCCCGGCATCCGGCGCAAGGCGGTCGATCATCTGTTGGAATCGGTGGAGATCGCCAAGACGTTAGCGTCGAAAGATCTCTCTCTGTGGATCGCCGATGGCTCAAACTATCCGGGCGCGCAAAGCATGCGCAACCGGATCGGCTGGCTGCAGGATGCGTTGCGGGCGACGCATGACAGCCTCGATCCGGATCAGCGAATGCTGGTGGAGTATAAGCCCTTCGAGCCGGCCTTTTATCATACTGATGTGGCCGACTGGGGTATGGCAGCACAATTGGCGCTAGCTGCGGGGCCGCAAGCGCGCGTTCTTGTCGACACAGGACACCACTATCAGGGACAGAACATCGAGCAGATCGTTGCCTGGCTGCTGCATTTGCGGCTGCTGGGAGGGTTCCATTTCAACGACCGTCGTTACGCAGACGATGACCTGACCATTGGATCAATCGATCCGTACCAGGTGTTTCGCATATTCCACGAAATCTTTAGCGAAAAGGACTCCGCTATATCTGGCAGCATCGCTTACATGATCGATCAGAGCCACAACATCAAGGGCAAAATGGAAGCCATGGTTCAGACCGTAGTTACCGCGCAGGAACTGTATCTCAAAGCGGCGCTTGTAGACCGT
>Ga0335073_10000092_pt1 | contig 98969 bp, 87 predicted proteins | sample Lox_Sample_22_FD_207093 | JGI IMG/M metagenome (GOLD analysis project Ga0335073, IMG submission 207093) | Soil microbial communities from Loxahatchee National Wildlife Refuge, Florida, United States - Lox_Sample_2.2 | ecosystem: Environmental > Terrestrial > Soil > Wetlands | place: USA...
GACGTCATCGAATCACGCTCGGTGCGCGGGCCGTCACAGGTGATCAAGTCGCATCACAACGTTGGTGGCTTGCCGGAGAAGATGAAGCTCAAGCTGATCGAACCGCTGAAGGACTTATTCAAAGATGAGGTGCGCAAGATCGGCCGCGACCTGGGCATGCCTGAAGAAATTCTGCAGCGGCAGCCGTTTCCGGGGCCGGGTCTTGCGGTGCGCGTGCTCGGAGAGGTCAGTCCCGAGAGGCTGGCCTTGCTGCGAGAGTGCGACGACATCGTGGTCAGTGAAATCAAGGAAGCTGGCCTCTATTCGAAAATCTGGCAGTCGTTTGCCGTGCTGCTGCCGGTGATGTCAGTCGGGGTGATGGGAGATATGAGGACTTACGCATACACCTGCGCGATCCGCGCGGTGCACTCTGAAGACGGTATGACCGCGGACTGGGTTCCACTGCCACATGAAGTCCTGAAGATCATTTCTACGCGGATCGTAAATGAAGTGAAAGGCGTGAACCGCGTGGTATATGACATTACGTCGAAGCCGCCGGGAACGATCGAGTGGGAGTGAGCGAGCCTTTGGACATTAGGCCATAAACTCATTCGCCATGTCGCTCGCGGGGGCGGTCGCCCTCGATCGCGTCGGTACGGCCGAGCGAATGAATTCCCGAACTCCCGTTACTTCCGTGTGCTTCTACAGTGATCTTCTCTTGCCGGGCTTCGCGATTCGTCCTACAACACAATCACAACGAGTGCTGCTGAACGGCCTGCCTCGCTGCTGATGGATGTTGTGGGACGGTGCCAGCGATGTCGACTTCCGTGCGAGAGATTTTGTTCGGCGGAATTGTGTCTGTGGTTTTCGCCTTCAGCAACACCGCGGCCCTCGCCCAGACTGGCATCGATGAAGTCGACATCACGCCGCGAGCGAAACTGGTGGATGTTGCCAGCGCGGCCTACGGAAGCGGTTCGCCGGCGAGGTTTGCCACGGCCAGTCTGATCCGCACCAGCGTCAACCTCGTACTGGTGCCGGTAACGATTACTGATGACCAGAACCATCCGGTGATCGGCCTCAATCAGGATAACTTCCAGATTTTTGAAGACAAGAAGCCGCAGGAGATCAAACATTTCTCCAGCGAAGACAGCCCGGTGTCGATCGGTATTCTGGTGGATACGAGCGGCAGCATGTCGTACAAACTGGACGAGGCGCGTGAGGCGGTTGCGCAATTCTGCGATGCGGCCAATCCGCAGGACGAATTCTTTCTGATCACATTTGCCGACGAGGCTCGGGTGGCCACTGACTTCACAACGCGCACCCAGGATATTACGAACGAATTGCTTACCGTTTCATCGAGAGGCCAAACGGCCTTGCTCGACGCGATCTATATGGGTATCCAGAAGATGCGTGGCGCCCGTTACGCGCGCCGCGCGCTGCTCATCCTGTCAGACGGCGGCGACAATCACAGCCGCTATACTGAGCACGACGTGAAGGCGGCGATCAAAGAAGCCGACGAGACGATTTATTCCATAGGTATTTTTGATCATTACGTCAACACGCAGGAAGAGTCCCTCGGGCCGGAGCTATTGCGGTCGATAGCCGAGAAGACCGGCGGGACAGCTTTCACTCTGAGCCGTCTTGGCGAAATGCCCGCGTTGACTCGCATCATTGGAGTGCAACTGCGGCATCAATACATGCTGGCCTACCAGCCGCAATCGGCGCCCCTCGATGGGAAGTGGCACAAACTCAATGTGAAGCTGCGACTGCCCAAGGCATTTCACAATTACTTCTTTCACGTCGGCGCCAGGCCTGGATACTATGCGGGCGGCGAATAGAGAGAATTACGCCCGATCGCGGTGCACCGTCTCCATTGAAAACGCAGGTAAGCAGACGGCAATGTACTCGGCGCCATCCTCTTGCGGAGTCGAGTAACGAATCCATTCGCCGGCGTGAGCGATGATCGCCTGTCCCGCATGAACGTCGAGCGAAGCCATGGTTCTGTTTGCATTTCTGTATTCGACGCGCAACATTCCCTTGAGCACGATCGTGAACTCATCGAACTCCGGGGTCTGGCCGGGCTCAAGCCAACCTGCGGGACTTCGCATGTGAGCGACGCTGGCGGCGGAGGTCTTTGAATTCACGCGGCCGATATATTCATCGATCAGTTTGGGCTTGTTGCCGGCGGCTTGCACGCGTGTGGGTTGAGAGATGAGTGTAGGCATGAGTTCGGGTTCCGTCCGCGAACGGATTAAAACCACAGCCAGAATAGCGCGGTTGCGACCGCACGAGAATCAGGGTCAGGGCCCGGAAGTCGAGATCTGGTCCCTGGCCCCTGATCTCAGTCACCTGTTCCCCTCCTGGCCGGGGATCTCGGGGGGCGGTGGCATGGGACGCTGCACAATCGGCTGCTGTGGTTGCGGGTGTTGCTCAGCTTGCCACTCCGCGTTCGCGACTTCATTTTCCTGCAACGTGACTGGCTTCTGGAGGGTCATCTCGACCGGTGATCCGACGTCGAGAAAGAAATGGCGCGAACTGAACAAAACAGTCATTGAGGCGATCGCTCCAATGATGCCGCCAATGCCTGCGCCGATCACGGTGTTTCGTCCGACATTGCTCGACCCAGTCACACTGGAGGTGAGGCAACCGGGCGGAGGCCCCGTGCAACCGGGCGGCAGGGTGCTGGTGATGGTACTGGGTGAACCGCCGACGGAATGCCCGATCAGTGCGCCGAGGCCCGCTCCAGCCGCGGGCAACGCGAATGCACCGATGAATCTGCCTTGGCCGGGATCTTTGATCGCGTATCCGTCATCGGTTTCCAGAGTCATGGGGCCGGAAATGGGAGCGACGTAGCCGTCGGGGAAAGTGATCGACATCGATTCGAGATGAAGTTCACCGCGTCTGCCCTTGCGATCGAGTCGGTCGACTACGCCTTGAACAAAGGCGCCTGGCGGAATTACGACTTCGTTACCGGAGTTCACCGGGGAGGTGACTTGCGCGTAGACGTCGTCTCCCCGACGGACATACCTGCTCTGAATCGAATGGGTCAGCACGAGTGGGATGCTGGTTCCGGCGGGAAGAGTTACTGTGCTCGGAGCGATGGCTTGGGACGGGGTTTGTGGCCCGCCCGGCGGATTGCCGGGCAGCGGTTGATCCTGCGTGAAACCGTTGAGGGTTGCGAAAAGAAACGCGAGCAAGGCGGCAGCGAACTTTATTGTTTTTCTGTTTGCGGACTGGGAAGACGAAACTTGCGAAACGCTTTGACGATAGGAGCGAAGGCACATCATTTTGCACCCTCCTCTCGAAAGCTTTTGCGTGGCGCTTTCGATTCGAGCGGCCTCTAGATGAGAGAACCCGCTTTCAGTCACTTGGACTCGCGACTCTCGAGAAAGGGTATCGATTCAGTCGGTAAAGGTTTGCAAAAGAAGGTAGCGGTTTGTAAGGGTGCGATAGTCGCAGGTCTTTGAAGTAATCTGCATCGATAAAGATGTGCGCCCCAAGGCGGCGCCTTCCCGGCGAGGGATGAGCTTATCGCCGTCTACGATTTTGCCTTTTCGCTGACCCAACGCGAGATCGCGGTGACCAGCTTGCGCGGGGCGAAGCGCGTCGATTGTGCCACCAGCCAATTTTGCGTCCCGGAAATCGCGAGCGTGCGGCCTTCCATCACGGCGCGGCAGCCGTCGCGCGCGACTTTTTCCGCGCTCATGGCACCCAACTGTTTGAACAGCCGCGATTGATCGTTGCCTGCACGCCTGGCAAAGCCAGTGTTGGTTGCGCCCGGACAGAAGCACGTCACGGTGACTCCGGAACTGCGCAGTTCGTTCGCGATCGCTTCAGAGAATGAAATGACGTATGCCTTAGTGGCGTAGTAAACGGCCATCAGCGGCCCGGGTTGAAATCCTGCGGTGGAAGCGATATTCATGATGCGTCCACTGCGACGAGCGATCATCGGCGGAAGAAACAGCCGGGTCAGTTCGGTGAGCGCGCGAATATTAAGGTCGATCTGGCCAAGGATTTGCGTTTCCGGCATCTGTGCGAATTCGCCAAAGGCGCCAAAGCCGGCATTGTTGATCAGGATGTCGACTGAAATACTCTCGCGCTGGAGCTGATCGAAGAGAAACTTTGGTGCAGGTGACTCGGACAAGTCGAGGGCAATCGTTTTGACGGTCACGCCGTGAACCTGTAGTTCGGCGGCAACCTGCGTGAGTTTATCGGCACTGCGAGCGACGAGAACCAAGTTGTGATGGTCACGCGCGAAGAGCTTGCCGAGTTCGTATCCGATGCCACCGGAGGCGCCAGTGATGAGAACATTCATGGCGATATTTTAGCGGGAGCACACTCTGCAGCTCTCTGCCGAAGGGGCAAAATTTGAATGGCTGCCCACAAAGACCGGGAAAGGAGCCGGTGCCAGATTCAGATGACAGAAAGGCGCGGGCGAGAGCGCCCGCGCCACATTGCTCCGCTGCAGTTCTACGCGTGAACCAGTTCGACTCCGTAGATCGAGTACCAACTGGTGGCAGCCTTCAACTTATCGTTGACGTTGTGGATGTTCTTCACGCCTTCGGTTTCGAGCCACTTGCGGAAGGCGGTGGCCCCTTGCTTGGCGTAAACCGGAATGCCGTCCTTCCAGGTCGCGCGGCCGCAGAGCACGCCGTTGAACTTCACGCCAGATTCTCCAGCGAGCTCGAGCGTCTCGCTGAATTCTGCATTGCTGACGCCCGCCGAAAGATAAATGAAAGGTTTGGTCGCGACGTTGGCAGCTTTGTGAAAATGATCGATGGCTTCCTTCTTCGTGTAGGCTTTCGTTCCGCCGAAGCACTTCACCCCCTCGACGAACTTCATGTTAACGGGTACTTCGACTTTCAAAACGTCCACGCCGTAACGGTCTTTCGAGAACTCGCGCATGCTCTCGGTGACGATGTGCGGTTTTTTCCTGGCATATTCCAGGCCTTTTTCGTCAGTGCCCTCTTCATAGCCGACAAATTCGAGGAAAAAGGGAATGTCGTTGGCGCGGCACTCGTCGCCAATGCGCTCGACCCATGCGTGCTTGGTTTCGTTCACGTGTTTCGGATCGTCGGGCGTGTAGTAGAGCAGAATCTTCACGCAGTCGGCTCCGGCTTCTTTCAGACGACGCGCCGACCAAACATCGAGCAGGTCGGGGAGACGGCCGGGACCGGTCTTATCGTACCCGGTCTTTTCATACGCGAGTAGCAAACCGGCATTCTCGGCGCGATGTTTCGAAGCCGGCAGCCCCCACTCAGGATCGAGCAAGATCGCGGTAGCGTGCGGTGTTAGAACCTCCGAAACCAGCGTCTTGAATTCCTCCATCATCGCGTCGGTGACTTCGCCACCTTTTTCTTTGGCGAGAGATTTCTGCAGCGAGCCGCGCTGGTCCATGGCTGCAGCCGCAATAATGCCGCGATCGTTGGAGACTCGTTTGAGACCGGCAAGCTTCCCGGGGGTGAGCTTCATGAGATTCCTCCTGATACGAATAGAAGATGAGTGCTTGGAAGTACCGATCATTGTAAACCACCACGGCGCGAAAGGCGGAGCGCCATGGTTGCTGTGACGACCCCGATTTCCAGTTCAGGAACCTGCGGCGAGGTGCCGTCCTTCCGCTGCAAAGCCCACGCGTGAGCGCGGTCACTGCGGGAAATTCCGTGTCAGCGTTACGCTGGGGCCATCAAAGTCATCTGCCACCAGCTACAGGGATTTTGGGGGTGACACAAATGCTGATGGGGTTGATGTTGTTCTGCGCGCTTGGGGCGATTGCCCTCATTGGTCTAACCGCGGTCAGCGAGCTTCGGGAAATCTGGAGACATCCGGACCATCGGGCGGTTGGAGGTGGATCGCAGTTCCCGAAACCAAGATCGAGGTAGGTTCGGGGCGGCCGGGCAGGTCTAGGCTAAATCTGAAGTGAGATTCACGCGAGGTTTTCCAGTGGTATAGTGGCATGACCACTGCGACCTTCGCTGCCGATTTGCGTCGGAGAGGCCAAATCAACGATCCACATATTAAATGAAAGCGGAGCCGCTGCGTTTCGCAAGCGGCCCCAGAAGAGCAACTATCATCATGCCGATTGCCACGATTAACCCCGCTACGGGCGAAGTCATCAAGACATTTCCGCCACTCTCCGAAGGCGAGATTGAGAAAAAACTACGGCTGGCGGTGAGTGTATTCCAATCGGAGCGCAAGACGCCGTTCGCGGTGCGCGCCCAGCGGATGCTGAAGGCTGCCGAGATTCTGGATCGTGATAAAGACAAGTTCGCCCATTTGATGACACTGGAGATGGGAAAGACCTACAAGTCCGCCGTAGCGGAGGCGGTGAAGTGCACGACGGCCTGTCGCTACTACGCCGAGAACACCGAGCGCTTCATGGCCGATGAGGTGGTCGAGACCGGAGCGAAGAAAAGCTTCATCCGGTATCTGCCCATCGGTCCGATTCTTGCCGTGATGCCGTGGAATTTTCCCTTCTGGCAGGTCATCCGGTTTGCCGCACCGGCGCTGATGGCGGGTAACGTAGGACTACTCAAGCACGCTTCGAATGTTCCGCAATGTGCGCTCGCCATCGAGAGCATTTTTCTCGAAGCTGGTTTTCCCGAGGGCGCGTTTCAGACGCTGCTCATCGGTTCCGGCCAGGTCGATGCGCTGTTGAACGATCCTCGCATTGTTGCGGCAACGCTGACTGGCAGCGAGCAGGCCGGTATCCAGGTTGGCGTCGGCGCGGCGAAACGGATTAAGAAAGTTGTGCTGGAGCTCGGCGGAAGCGATCCATTCATTGTGATGCCCAGCGCCGACCTCGACGCGGCGGTAGCTACCGCGGTCACTGCCCGTGTGCAGAACAATGGCCAGTCCTGTATCGCAGCTAAGCGGTTTATCGTGGCCGAGCCGATCGCCGACGAATTTGAGCGCAAATTTGTTGCGAAGATGAAGAGCCTGCAGATCGGAGATCCTTTTGAAGAGAAAACGGAACTGGGTCCGCTCGCCACGCCTGACGCCGTCAAAGACCTGGACGCCGACGTGCAGAAAACGGTGAAAGCGGGAGCGAAGCTGCTGACGGGAGGGCATCCGCTCGAACGACCGGGAAATTACTACGCGCCTACGGTGCTCGCCAGCGTTCCCAAGAACTCGCCGGCGTATGCCGAGGAGTTGTTCGGTCCGGTGGCGTCAGTGTTTCGGGTGAAGGATCAGAACGAAGCCATCCGCCTAGCCAACGATGTCCGCTTTGGTTTGGGAGCCAGCGCCTGGACGAACGATGAGAAAGAGCGCGAGCGTTTCATCAACGAGCTGGACGCCGGAATGGTCTTTATCAACAAGATGGTGGCATCCGATCCGCGCATTCCGTTTGGCGGCGTGAAGCAGTCCGGGCACGGTCGCGAGCTGGGGGCGGTCGGCATTCGGGAATTCCTCAACGCCAAGACAGTCTGGATCGCGTAGCAGCTTCTGCTAAGCAGTCCCCGCTTGAAGGGCTGCGGTGATTGATCTTTTCTTAGGGTGTTTCGGTGCCGAGTAGCGCTGGAGGCAACGGCTCTGGTTGTTGCAGCAAATCCCGCCACGGACACTCATCCGTTTCGAGCCGGTGTACGGCGGCCAGCATTTTGTCCCCGGTGCAATCGTAGCGAACCCACACTACCCGGAAGCGCGCTTTGCGGCCCGCGTAAAGAATTCCGACGACATCGCCGGAGCGGAGATCGGCATCGATCCCCGATATCATTGCTCCGCTCAAACTGATGTCCTGGGCGCGGGCTTCCTGCAGGAAGCGTTCGCCCTTGGTGTCGAGCCCCCACACGATAAGGGCTAGGTCCGCGACAGTGCGCGGCTCGTGACGGCGGTCGATGCTGCGAAGGGTTCCCATAGCGGTCCTCCCAACGTAGCGTCGGACGGGCGGGAGGTAAAGATTACTGTGCCGGAGCATGGCGATCAAAAGTGTGTGAGCTTTCCCGCCTTGGCATCGGTCCAAAATGGGAAAGTTCCTGAAGCTTGAGGCAAGGCCGGCTTCTTCGCCAAGAATGCGGTTATTGCCTGAGCGCCAGCGCGCTTATCACCGCTTGCTGCTTGGTGATCAGTGACTGCACTCCCTGAGCGGCCAAGGCCAGCATCTTCGCCAGTTGCTGTTCGTCGAAGACCTGATGCTCGGCCGTAGCCTGAACTTCCACCAGCTTTCGGCCTGCGGTCATCACAAAGTTCATGTCAACGTCGGCGCGAGAATCTTCCTCGTAGCAGAGGTCGAGCAGAATTTCTCCGTCCACAATTCCCACGCTCACGGCGGCGACGAAATCCTTTAGCGGAACTGCAGTCAGTGTCCCCGCATCGACCAATTTCTCCAGGGCGAGACCGAGCGCCACGAATGCGCCTGTGATGGAGGCGGTGCGAGTGCCACCGTCGGCTTGGATGACGTCACAGTCGATCCAGATCGTGCGCTCGCCGAGGCGCGCCAAGTCCGTGACGGCCCGTAACGAACGGCCGATCAGGCGCTGGATTTCATGTGTGCGTCCGCTGGGTCGGCCTTTGGAGACTTCGCGCGGAGTGCGGGTCAGCGTTGAGCGCGGCAGCATGCTGTACTCGCTGGAAATCCATCCTTTGCCGCTATTGCGCATGAACTGCGGCACCGATTCCTCGATCGAGGCCGTACAGATGACGCGTGTATTGCCGACTTCGATGAGGACGGATCCCTCTGCCGTGGTGATGAAATCCGGAGTGATGAGCACGGGACGAAGTTGGTCTGGCGATCGATTATCCGAACGGTAGAACATGCTGCGGATTGTAAATCATTGAGTGGGAAGGGAATCATAGAATTGACAGAAGATATATCTAAAGATATACTCTTAGCAAGATCTAAAGGATCTATGGAAAAGGAGACTTGGTTATGTACGGAAGATGCGGAGGTTGGTGGCGCGGCGGGATGGGAGCTCCATTTATGGGCGGCGGTTTTCCCTTTGGCCGTGGTGGACGTTGGGGACGATTTTTTGGGCCGGGTGAAATCCGGCTGGCGCTGTTGTCGATGCTGGAGAGCGGTCCAAAGCACGGCTACGAGTTGATGAAGGAGCTAGAAACCAAGTCGGGCGGTGTATACAAAGCGAGCGCGGGCGCAATTTATCCGGCACTGCAGCAGTTGGAAGATGAAGGGATGGTCACTTCGGACACAGCGGCCGGAAAGCGGACATATACCTTGACGGACGCAGGCAAGGCCGAACTGCGGCGCGAAGCGGAACCCGTGAAAAGGATGTGGGTGCGTGCCCATGAAGCTGGAACCTGGCTGATTGGTCCCGAGGGCGTGGAGATGGCCCGTCCAGCGGCCGAAGTGATGAAGGTTGCAATCCGGGTTGCAGGTCGCAACTGGAATGACTCGGCGAAGATCGAGAAGATTCGCGAAATTCTGGGGCAAGCGAAGCGTGAGATCGAAGCGTTGGAGAAAACCTCCCAATGAACGGTTTGACCGGAGACGGCGACGTTTTTTTACTGGGTAGATTGCAGCTGCGTCGCGAGCTGGTTGACAGCTGTCACATCGTAGAACGACGAAAGATCGGCGTGGCCTGCCAGCGTTTCGCGCTCCTTGCCGTCCACCAGAATCTTGACCCTGAGAACGCCGGGAGTGTTGGCCGAGATTGTATGGATTAATGACGCCACCGTCAGTTCCTCAACCAGGACGCCAGAGCGGTGCGTATCGGCAAAAGCGCCATTCAAGTCGATGACAGCTACCCCCGGATCGACCAGATAAACGCTGCGAACCTCGGCGCCCGCTCCCAAGACATGCGGTGACGATTTATCGAGATAGAGCGAAAGCAGAACGCGCAGAAGCTCTTCTGCTCTTTCCTGGCGACCGGATGGCATGGGAATCTGGGCGGACTCAGCCCGCAGGCTCCCGTCCTCATCGTGGGCGACGAACAGCGTGACGCGCTCGGTCGGTCCGGCCACCGGAGGCCCGAGCGGCCGAGTATCGAGCGAGGCGATGGGACTCACAGCAACCTTTCGCATGTGCCACGCGTAGAAACCCACGCCCAGCGCTGCAATCAGCAGCACGGCCATGCCGATGATGAGGTGGCGAGGAATCATGGTCTCATCCTCATGGCACGGCTCCCAGTTGATCGCGTGCGGCTGCGATGGCAGTCGCAACGGCGCTGGTCACAAGTTCCTGATAATCCGGCGCGGTGAGTTGGGAGACATCGGATCCCTGAGGCGCAACCTCCACTGCAATGGCTGCTCCGCTCACGTTATTCAACGGCCGCAGCGGCGCTTCCAGCGTCCGCACCGGAATCTGCCGCTTCTGCATTTCGGCGGAGACAGCCGATGCTGTACTTTGACTCAACGCCAAAGAGGGGCGCTGGGCGGTCGTCCACGAACGGAAGGGACCGCGATCGTCTTCCTCGTAGGGTAGCAACGCGGTATAGATGCGAACACCACGCCCGCTGGATGCAGCGTGTAGCGCGATATAGATTGCGGCATGATCTCCATTGGCGAAACTGGCGCGCTGATCGAGAGAGAGGTTGGCGTCGGAGTCGCGCAACACCCACGTCGTGATGCCCCGACTTTCCAGTTCGTGACGCAGGCTGCGAGCCAGGGCCACCGTGACATCTTTTTCAAGAAGCGTTGGGCTGAGAGTTTCACCGTAATCGGCGCCGCCATGGCTGGCGTCAACGACCGCGAAGTATCGCCGGGGCGCAGGTGCAGCAGGATTCGCGGCTGGCGGGTTCGCCTGGGCCGCGGCCGGCGCAGTCTCGGAAGCGGGTCCAGAGGGCGATGGATTTGCATTTTGTGCGATCACGAGCGCGGGAGTGATTGTGATCGTGCGTCCGTCATTGCTGAAGCTGGCCATCACAGGGATGGTCGAATTCACCGTGAGCACGGCTGCTCCATTGCTCTCGCTGTAGTTAGCCGACGGGATTGCCTTGTTGCCGAAAGTGAGCGTGGGCGATGCCGGCGCGACCACCGGTTCATGGGAGAACGTCATGTGAAGCGCGCCGGGATTGTTGGCGATCGTCGGACTCACCGGCGCCGTGAAGTGCAACACCAGGCGAGGCGGATTTTCTGCGGCCAGCGCTGCGGTGAAGTGCACAGCCACGCTGCCGATAAATAGGCGGCCAGACTCCTCGCGCATCGTGACGGGACCGCCGAGAAATCGCGGCAGCAGCGAACCCAGCGAGGCCACTGGGACAAATCCGCGGTCGTTCTGCAGGAAAAATCTTCCGACAAGATCGGCATCGCGCCCCTGAATGCGGGCGTGAGTCTTGCCTGCCTGAAAATCGCCTTCCACATTGTTGTAGCGCAGGCGCCAGCGAGGGCCTTCGGACTTGGCGCTAACCTTACCCAACGGTTCCAGCAGTTCGAGCAGGCCTACATAGTCGCGACCATCATGCGAGACGAGCGAGAGCGAATAGTTGGCGGCGACCGAATAGACCGACAAGTGCTTTTCGGGCGAAGCTCCCGACAGAAAAATTGCGCACAGCGGAATGGCAAAGAGCAGTGTCAGCCCCCTCGCGGTAGAAACCGTCTTTCCCGAGCGCCTAATCCAGCGCATAGGCCGTCAGTCCGCTCAGAAGCTTGGGGTAAAAGTCTGTCGACTTCTGGGGCATCACTTCCCCCGCAAATGCCACATCTCGCACCTGCTGCACCGGGCAGGGATTCATCAGAAATGCGAGGTTCGCAGCACCTTTGCGCACCTGCGACAGAGATTCCGAAGCTTCGCGAAGATAAGAAATATTCTGCTGGTTGCGGATGGATTCTTCCGACAGCTTCAGCACACCTTCCAGAAGACTCTTGTGCAATTGCACCACGTCGAGCGATTGTTGGCGTGCGGAGAGACCCGCGAACAATTGATTTTCCGCGGTTTTCGGAGAATGCATCAGAAAGGCGCGGTTGGAGCTTACTGCCAGCAGCGCGGTTCCATTGCGGCCGCGCTCACAAAGCAGTGCCGTCGCACGGTCGGCATCCAGCGCGCCGTCGACCTCTTCTACCGTGAAAAAAGATCGGCTGGCCTTCTCGAAACTATCGACCGAAAATGAATCCAGCGAATGCACAACGCGATGGGTGGGCAGCACCAGCAGTCCGGGGTCGTTCATGTTGACGAAGGTCATCATCACGAATTCATACCGTGCCTGCGGGTCCGTGCTGGCGGAAGACGCGGCACGGCATTCATTCCGGAAGTTGAGTGCGGTCTCGTAGCGGTGATGGCCGTCGGCGATCACCAGCTTTTTGTCTTGCATCTTCCCTCGAACAGATGCAATCAGGTTCGGATCCGAAATCTGCCAAATACGATGCGCCACCCCGTATTCGTCGGCAACATCAATGGTCGGGGCAATCTTTCTTCCGGTCGCCAAGACAGAATCGATCTCCCCGGAATCTTCGTAGAGCAGAAAAAGCTGCTCGTAGTGGACACGCGTGGCGCGCAGCAGGTTCAGACGGTCGGCCTTGGGTTTGGCGAGCGTCTGCTCGTGCCTGAAGACGACCCTGGCCGAGTAGTCTTCAACGCGACCGAGTGCAATGAATCCCCGCCGCTCGAACTTGCTTCCATACGGCGCCGTGAAAGTCTGGGAATAAGCGTAAACCGAGGGCGTCGGGTCCTGCCGCAAAATTCCCGTGGCACGCCAATCCTTTCCGAACGCGGCCGCCCGGGAATATACGTTGAGCACCGTATTGTCGTCGGGTTCGCGGCGTCCCAGAATAACGCGTACGAGGTTGTAAGGGCTGGCAGCGTAATAACGGTCCTGCATGGCAGGAGTGATCTTGTCGTAGGGTTGGGTCACAACATCGGCGGCGGAAACCTGCGTCAGGTTATAGCGAAGAGCAGGAAAGGGAAGTATGTCAGCCATAGGAAACCTTTGATTGTAACAAGATGGCGGAGAACGCCGGGAACGCTCTTCAGTCGGGCCATTGCGTGTTGCGTAACTGTGAACTGGCAGTTCGGCAGCTTGTGACGAATTTTTGACAAAAACCCTGCTTCGCCCGGCAGAAGCTGTGGTAACATCCGCCGCAGAAGAGGTATTTATGGCCCGCCTCAGCAATGGGCGCTGGTCATCTCGCCAGAAGGCCCTAGTTCGAAGTTCCTCCGCGGGTCCCTTTCGGGATTCGACCCATACATGGCTGCGCAAAAATCCTCTCTCTGCGAGTGCCTTGCGGTTGCTTTTGGGCGTTTGCGTCCTAGTGAGCTTGGGGTTACCAGTTCTTGGCCAGACGACGGATGTCAACGACGTCCACGTGCAGCCAATGGATCCGGAAAAACCGAAAGAGGCTCCCAAATCGGAGCTCGTGGACGTCGCTAGTTCCGGACTCAGCGCGCACGTTCGTCCGCTAAAAGTGGATGTGAGCCTGGTTCTGGTTCCAGTTACGATCACCGATCCGATGAACCGGCTGGTGACGGGCCTGGAAAAAGAAAATTTCCAGCTGTTCGAGGGCAGCACTCCGCAAGAGATCCGCACTTTCTCCAGCGAGGATGCCCCGGTTTCCCTGGGAGTGATCTTCGACTCCAGCGGCAGCATGAGCAGCAAGATGGAGCGGGCGAAGGATGCCGTGGTCGAGTTCTTCAAGACAGCGAATCCGCAGGACGAATTCTTCATGATCAGTTTCTCCGACGAACCGGAAGAAGTGAGCGACTTCACCAGTTCGGTCGACGACATCCAGAGCAAGCTCGTTTTCGCGGTTCCGCAGAAACGCACTGCTTTGTTGGATGCCATTTACATGGGCATCACCAAAATGCGGCAGGCCAAGTATCCCAAGAAAGCTCTGCTGATCATCTCCGATGGCGGCGACAATCACAGTCGCTATACCGAGAACGAAATCAAGTCAGTCGTGAAGGAAGCCGATGTGATGATCTATGCCATTGGCATTTACGACCGCTACTTCGCCTCACAGGAAGAAAGACTGGGGCCGGAACTGCTCAGCGAGATCACGGAACTGACCGGCGGGCGTGCCTTTACCATCGACAATCCTAACGACCTGGCCGACGTCGCCACCAAGATTGGCATCGAATTGCGAAATCAATATGTCCTGGGATACCGTCCCAATAAAGTCGTGCGCGACGGCAAATGGCGTAAGATAAAAGTGAAGCTGTTGCCACCGAAAGGATTGCCGCCTCTAAGGGTGTATGCCAGGACGGGATACTACGCGCCTGCTGAGTAGGGCAGCGTTTTTTCTTTTACTTCTTTTGTGTGCGATCGGGTTACAGGCCGTCATGCCTCCCGGGTCGCAGAGCGCACCCTCCCAAAACCAGCCCCCAACCGCGAACAAGTCTGCCTCGCCGGTTCCTTCGCCCCCGGCCACGTCCCAGGCACCGGAAAGTGAAAAGAAGAAAATCAATGATCAGGGAGTCTTCGTCTTCAAGAAAGACGTAGACGAAGTCCTGCTGCACGCCACGGTCGTCGATGATAAGCGGCATGTGGTCGTTACCAATCTTGACCGCGGCGATTTCACTGTGTTTGAAGACGGCAAACAGCAGAACATTATTTCTTTCCACCATGAAGACCTTCCCGTGGCGATGGGTATCGTGATCGACAATTCGGGCTCGATGCGCGAAAAGCGGAATAAGGTGAATCAGGCGGCGCTCAATCTGGTAAGGTCGAGCAATCCGAAAGATGAAGTCTTCGTGGTGAATTTCAACGACGAATATTATCTCGATCAGGATTTCACGAACGACCTTCTCAAGCTGAAAGAGGCCCTGGAGAAAATCGACGCCCGGGGCGGGACTGCCCTCTATGACGCCATCGTTGCTTCGGCGGAGCAGATGAAGAACGCGCGACTCGAGAAAAGAGTTTTGTTCGTGGTGACAGACGGCGAAGATAACGCCAGCCGCGAAGACCTGGAACAGGCAGTCAAGCACTTACAGGAGGAGAACAGTCCGTCGGTGTATGCGATCGGAATTCTGGGCGAGGAAGAACATCCGAAACGTGCGCGGCGCGCCCTCGAGACTATCGCTGAGCGCACAGGCGGCATCGCCTTTTTCCCGAAGACGCTCGACGAAGTCGATGAGATCAGCCGGACGATCGCCCACGACATCCGCAATCAATACACAATTGGCTACAAGCCGACCAATCCGCGCGGAACTGGTGGATTCCGCACCGTCCGCGTCGAAGCCAGGTCTAAAGGACACGGCAAGATGACGGTGCGCACCAGGAGCGGCTATTATGCGGGAGTACGGACGGGTTCTTCAGCGAGCAAGTAGAAATCTACTGTCCCGCCTTCTCCAATAGCTGTGCGGCCGACTCAATCAGCGCCGCTTCGTCCTGCAAGACCTTGCCCACGCGGCCGATCTCGTCATCCGCTTCGGCATATCTTTTCTCTTCGATCCCTTCCCGCACGCCCGGAACCGTCTTGACGCCGTATCCGCTATAAACGCCCGGCGCATAAATCAGATGCTTGTACCACGGACGCCGCGGGAGCCCGTCATCGTTGGTCAGCTTACGCTCGCTTTCAATCAGTTGCTGATTCAACGCGCGCAGCGTTTCTACCTGAATCTCGCTCAGGCTCGCCTGTTTTTGGCTTAACGCTTTTCGATAGTGTTCGGCACTGCGCGTAAGAGCCTCGCTGGCGTTTTCCATCGGTGCGAAATTTAGATGCGGAGGGAGGTCTTCCCGAGGCGGTGCGACCGTTGGCCGCCTCGGATCCAGCGTTGCCTTGAATACTCCTTCATCGAGTTCCTTGTTTCGCTCCCGAACCTCCTCCTGTTTATCCGCCAGCAATTTCTCCAGGTCCTTCGTGTATTTCTGAATGGTGTCGGCGAAGTCCACGAAGTCGTAGGGCATCACTTCGGCATCGGCAAAGCGCATCACCGCGGTTCCAATCGTCTGCGACAGCGCTCGCCCATAAATAAAGTCGTAGTCTGAGAAATGTGTGTACCAGTAGAAGTCGTCATAGATCGAGTGGTAGATACCTTGCTCGTCTTCGCCCCCATAACCTAGGTTCAGACACGCAATTCCCAGATGATCGAGAAATGCGGTAAAGTCCGTGCCTGATCCGAGCGCCTCGATTCGCAGATCGGGCCTTTGCCGCAGTTCCTTGCGCGCGTCGGGTGACTTGGCGTCAGCGATTTCCCACAACTGCATCCTCTGCCACGCCGTTAGTTTGGTTTCGGGATCTTGGATATCACGCGCGACGCCGTTGATAAATTGTTCCAGGCTGTGCGAGCCTCCGGCAAAAAACACGCCGCGATCGTTGCCGTCGGTATTGATGTAGATCGCAGCATGCTTCTTTAGCTCATCTGCGTGCGCCTCAGCCCATTCGGTGGAACCCAGCAGCATCGGTTCTTCGCCATCCCACGCGGCATAAATAATGGTGCGCCGCGGTTTCCATCCCTGTTTGAGCAGCAGTCCCAGTGCCCGTGCTTCTTCGAGCAGCGCCGCTTGCGCCGAGACTGGATCTTCCGCGCCGTTGACCCATGCGTCGTGATGATTCCCGCGAATAATCCACTCATCTGGGGCAACGCTGCCGGGAATCTTGGCGATCACATCGTTTACCGGCTTGAGATCCCAATTGAATTCCACTTTCAAATGAACCTTTGCCGGCCCCGGCCCAACGTGATACGGAATCGGCAAACTCCCGCGCCACTCATCCGGCGCCATGGGCCCTTTCAGCGCGGCCAGCAGCGGTTGCGCGTCGCCGTAAGAAATCGGCAGAACCGGAATCTTGGTAATGCTCTTGGCCTCTTTCAGCGACAGGCGTCTGTGTTCAGGCGAAGCGACGTATCCAGGAGTGAGCGGATCGCCGGGATTTGAGGATGCGAAATCCATGACGCTGCCGCGTTGCACGCCATCCCGATTGCGCATCGGCCCCTGTGGAAACACATCGTCGCGGGTATAGCCATCATCCTGCGGTTCAGAATAAATTAGACAGCCGATGGCCCCGTGCTCGGCTGCCACTTTGGGCTTCACGCCGCGCCACGAGTGGTAGTACTTGGTGATCACGATCGCGCCCTTCACCGACACGCCCAGCCGGTCGAGCTTGTCGTAATCCTCGGGCAGGCCATAGTTGGCGAAGATCAGCGGTGCCGTAACATCACCGTCAATGGAATAGGCGTTATAAGTTGGAAGCTGTTCGGACTTTTGATTCGACGTGGGATCGATCGCCAGCGACGGCTCCTCCAGCTTGGCGGTGAATTTTGTCGGTTCGACCATTTCCAGCACTCGAACTTTCGGAGTCGGGAAGAGCACGTCGAAAGTTTCAATGTGCGCGTCCAATCCCCACTCCTTGAAACGGGCGAGTATCCATTCGGCGTTGTCTCGGTCGTAAGGCGAGCCCACATGATGCGGCCGGGCGCTCAGGCGCCGCATATTCTCGCGCAGATTGGCGGGATCAGGAATGGCGCGAAATTTCGATTCCCAATCGCGTTCGGCCTGGCTGGAGCGAGGCGCGTAGCCCACGAGCGAAGTTTCGTCGGCGGCAAAGGTGAGGGGTGGAGCGATCAGCGTGAAAATCAGCAGCACTGCGGCGACTCGTCGCATGCGATTCCTCTCAAAAGTTTGGTGGGGGGAATTATATCCGCAAGTTCGAATCTGTCGCATCGCATGCAAGGGCTCACCGCAGAAATCAACACGGCAATTGACGATTCGGTACTCTCCCCTTACCCTGTAAGGTGGGTTCGAAAAACTTCGCAATGTCCCGCCCGCGCGTCGTCGATGACATCATTCAACTGGTCGGCGACACTCCCATGTTGCAGTTGAAGCGAGTCGTCCCGACCTCTTCAGCCCATATCTTTGCCAAGCTGGAGTACTTGAATCCTGGTGGCAGCGTGAAAGACCGGGCGGCCATCGGAATTATCCGCCGCGCCGAGCACGAGGGGAAGCTTCTTCCTGGAGGGACCATCGTCGAGGCAACCGCCGGAAACACCGGCATCGGGCTCGCTTTGATCGGCGTGAACCGTGGCTACAAGGTTCGTCTGTTTGTGCCAGAGAATTTCTCGCAGGAAAAAGTGATGATCATGCGGGCCCTCGGCGCCGATGTGACCCGTACACCCGACGCTGAGGGCATGCAAGGCGCTATTCGCCGCGCCAAGGAACTCGTTGCCGGCGATCCTGCTGCATTCATGGCTGGACAATTCGAGAATCCCGCCAACCCCGATTACCACTTCGAAACTACGGCTCAAGAGATCTTCGAGCAAATGGACGGTAACCTCGACGCGGTAGTCCTTGGCTGCGGGACATGCGGCACTTTCACTGGAGTCGCTCGTTATCTTAAGCAGAGACTTCCGCGCGTGCATGCGGTTGCGGTCGAGACGCAAGGGTCGATCCTCTGTGGCGGCGAGCCCGGGCCACACAAGGTGGAAGGCATCGGCGTGAGCTTCATTCCGAAAACCTTTGATCGCACGGTGTGTGATGAAGTGATCATGGTGATGGACAACGATGCATTCGCGACCGTGAAGGCACTCGCGGCGCAAGAGGGTGTGCTCGCGGGATCGAGCGGCGGGGCGGCTGTTTTCGCGTCCATTCAAATTGCCAGGAAGCTTGGCGCTGGAAAGCGTGTCGTAACCATCATTCCAGATTCGGCGGAACGATATTTATCGAAGAAGATTTTCGAAGGTGGTTTGTAACTCTCGATTTCCTAACATTAATGAAAAACGCTAAACTCGGTTTTGCGACGCGCGCCATTCATTCCGGACAGGAACCCGATTCTCTGACCGGCGCGGTCAACGTTCCCATCTACCTGTCTTCCACCTATGTGCAACAAGGCATTGGCGAGAACAAAGGGTACGAGTACTCGCGCGTCTCCAACCCCACGCGCACGCCGCTCGAAGAAAATCTGGCTGCGCTCGAAGGCGGGGTGGCCGGTCGCGTCTTTGCCAGTGGCATGGCAGCGATCAACGCGATCGTCAGCATGCTGAAGTCGGGTGATCACATCCTCTGCGGGAACGATCTCTACGGCGGCACGCCACGGCTGTTCAACCAGGTCATGGCCGATTTCGGCCTGCAGTTCTCCTACATCGATACATCCGATGCGAACAACGTCGAACGGGCCATCCGCAAAAACACGCGCATGGTCTACGTCGAGACGCCGACGAATCCCCTGATGCATCTCAGCGATCTTGCCGCTATCAGCCAGATTTGCCGCCGCAAGAAAGTCGCGCTGGCGGTGGACAACACTTTCATGTCCCCGTATTTCCAGCAGCCCATTGCCCTCGGCGCAGACCTGGTGGTGCACTCGACCACGAAATTCCTGAACGGTCACAGTGACGGATTGGGCGGAGTTGTCGTTTGTGCCAGGCAGGAACACGCGGAGAAGCTGGCTTTTCTGCAGAAGGCTGCCGGTGCAATCCTTTCTCCGTTTGAATGCTGGCTGGTTCTGCGGGGAGTAAAAACGCTGGCCGCCCGCATGGAGATTCATGACCGCAGCGGCCGCATCGTTGCTGGATTTCTCGCCAAGCATAAGAAGGTCAAGAGAGTGCTGTATCCCGGACTGCCGGATCATCCGCAACACGCGCTGGCAAAGCGTCAAATGAGCGGGTTCGGATCGATGATCTCGTTCGAAACCGGCTCGCTGAAAAATGCCAACAAGATGCTGAAGAAAGTTCGTATCTGTTCGCTGGGGGAATCATTGGGAGGCGTAGAAACGCTGATCTCACATCCGGCGACGATGACTCATGCCGGACTTGGCGCCAAGGGACGCGCCGCCATCGGCATCACCGACGGTCTGGTCCGAATCTCGGTGGGAATCGAAGACGTTGACGACATTCTCGACGATTTGGATCAGGCGCTCAATGTGATTTAACCTCCTGCCCGCGGATCGCGAAGGCTACTTCACACAGTCATCGATCCATTGCAGATACGGCTGGCTGCCATCCTCGACTGAAATCGCAATGCACTCCGGCAGTTCGTATGAATGCAGATCGCGGATCGCGTCGCGCACGCCGGCGAATTTCTCGGCCGTCGTCTTGATCAAGAGCAACCACTCATGGCTCGACTCCATCTTCCCCTGCCAGCGATAGATGGATTCGATCCGCGGCACGATGTTGACGCACGCCGCGAGCCGTTTCTCAACCAGATGACGCGCGATTTTCCGAGCCTCGTCTTCCGACCCGATTGTAGAGAGGACGATACGTTTGTTAGTCATATAAAATCAGCCTTCGGCTCAACTGTCGTTGCAGCTGACAGAAAAGTAAGGAGCGGGGGCAATTTTGGAAGGTCTATTATGCCGACGCAAATCAAATTTGGCACGTCCGGCTGGCGGGGCGTCATGGCCGAGGAGTTCACCTTTGCCAATGTACGCCGTGCCGTAGGTGGAATTGCTCGCTACGTCGCCTCACAAAAGCCGGAAGGAGCGCGAGTCATCGTCGGCCGTGATCCCCGGTTCCTCGGTGAAACATTCTGCGCCATGGCCGCAGAAATCCTTTTGACTCAGGGAATCAGCCCGTTGGTTGTTTCCGAACCTGCACCCACGCCCGCGTTTGCCCATGCGGTAATTCAGACCAAAGCTGACGGCGTCATCAATTTCACCGCCTCGCACAATCCGCCGGAGTATAACGGCATCAAATTTTCCACTCCCGATGGCTGTCCCGCGTTGCCCGAAGTCACCAGGAAGATCGAAGCTGAAATCGTGGCAGGCGATACCGCCGCGAGCTCTTCCCGCAGCGCCGCAGCGGCGCAAAAATCGACTCTCGACCCCAAGCCAGCGTATCTCAAGCGCCTTGCCGAAATCATCGATCTAGAAATCATCCGCAAGGCGAAGCTGCGCGTGGCCTTCGATCCCATGTGGGGCGCCGCGCGTGGATACTCTGAGCAACTGCTCCGGAGCGCAGGCGTGGACGTTGCCACCGTGCACGATTATCGCGATGTCCTGTTCGGCGGGCATGCTCCCGAACCCGACGATCATCTGCTCGAGGACCTGCGAAAGAAGATGCGTGAGACTCGAGCGCAGATCGGCATAGCCACCGATGGGGATGCCGACCGCTTCGGCATCGTCGACGCCGACGGCACCTTCCTGCAGCCGAATTATGTGATCGCTCTACTCTTCGACTATCTCGTCGAGAGTCGCGGGTGGAAAAACGGCGTCGCAAAGTCGGTTGCAACTACCAATCTGGTGAACGCGCTCGCTGAGAAGCACGGTGTGGAGTTGCACGAAACTCCTGTCGGCTTCAAATATATCGGCGAACTAATCATGCAAGACAAAATCGCTATCGGCGGCGAAGAAAGTGCCGGGTTGTCGATTCGCCACCACGTTCCCGAAAAAGACGGCGTGCTCGCCGGTCTTCTCTGCTGCGAAGCGGTCGCCCGCCGGGGCAAGTCGCTCGGCGAACAGCTGAAGTCTCTATGTAACCAGGTTGGTTCCTATTATCCCAAGCGCGAGAACTTCCGCTTGACGCCCGAGGTCAAGCAGAAGTTCACTGGAAAGTTAGCTGTCGATCCGCGGGACTTTTGTGGACACGCAGTCAGCCAGGTCGTCCGCACCGACGGACTGAAGCTGGTGTTCGGCGATGGATCCTGGGTCTGCTACCGCCTGTCAGGAACTGAACCTGTGGTGCGTGTTTATACGGAAGCGCGCTGCGAAGAAGGATCGGAAAAGCTGAGCGAGGTCGCGAAGCAGTGGATTTTTGAGTGAAGCGATTCGAATGAAACCGTTGTCGAAAATAAGTCGATTTCCCAGCCCAGAGGACGGCTTGCGCGCTGTCGCTGAGCGTGCGCCCCAGGCCGAAGCCTTTGCGGCCTCCTGGATCGAGCGCCTCCGCCCATTCGCGATGCAGCTCTACGTCTTGCGCCGGCGCATTGCGACGATCGCTGTCGCCGTATTGACGGTCTCGTTGTTTGTCCACGTAATGTTCGGCGCCAACGGAATGGTCGTCTACAAGCAAAAGCGCGCCGAGTATGAAGCGCTGCGAAAGCAGATCGACCAAGAGCAGCAGGAAAACGACCGCTATGCCCAGCAGATCGAAGGCCTGAAGAGCGATCAGAGAGCCATCGAAAAAGAAGCCCGCGAGCAACTCGGCTACGCCAAACCGGGAGAATACGTTTACGTAGCCCCCGTTTCGCCGAAGCCTGCTCCCCTCGTGAATCACACGGCGAAAAAATAGCCCGGCCGCTTTTCTTGTCGTGCAACTCCTGCCGACAAACAGCAAATATCCCCTGACACTCTCTCCGTTTTCCTGTGGTATAGTTCCTCTGCATCATTTCACAATCGGGCGACGACGGCCCGGGTCGGGTAGGGTTTGCTCGCCACTCTCAAGAGGTTTGCGGCGTGGGGCCGCAATCTGAATTTTAAAAAGGAGATGGAACGGCCATGAGAAAAGTGCTGGTTATGCTGCTCTTAGTAACTTTTGTGCTCGCCCTGTCAGCCCTCGCCTTCGACGACATGGGGAAGAGTGCAACCGTCAAGGGGTGGGTGGTCGACGACAAATGCGGCGCTAAGGGTGCAAATGCCGCAGCGGAAGGATGCACCAAGAAGTGCCTGGCCGCCGGCGCGAAGATGGTGATCGTGACTGATAAAGACCAAAAGGTTCTGATGGTCGACAATCCGGACTCGCTGAAGGGGCACGAAGGACATCACATCGCTGCAACCGGCTCCATCAAGGGAGACTCGATTCACGTCGACAGCATGAAGATGCTGTGAGGCATGGAAAAACTTCGTGTGGTTAAGGGCGGCGAGAGTGCCGCCCTTTGTTTCTGCAAGAAAATCGGTGTTCGCATAACTGGGAGATCGGCGCTCCCTCCCGGCGGTCTCCAATTTCGAAACCAAATTTCCCAATATTTCGATCTACCTCTATCTCGCCACGCCTTCCAGCGGCGAGCTTGCCGTTGCATATAACTTCTTCGCCATGCGTCCGGAAAGATACGCCAGTCGTCCTGCAATGACCGCATGCCGCATCGCTTCAGCCATCATGACGGGATCTTGCGCGTTCGCGATGCCGGTATTCATCAGCACCGCATCTGCCCCAAGTTCCATGGCGATCGCGGCATCCGACGACGTGCCCACTCCCGCGTCGACAATCAGCGGTACACCCGTGATCATTTCACGCAGAATGCGGATGTGGGCTTCGTTCTGAATGCCCATGCCGCTGCCAATCGGCGCGCCCAAAGGCATGACTGTGGCCGCACCCGCATCGATCAGGCGCTTTGCAAACACGATGTCGTCTGACGTGTAAGGCAGCACGGTGAAGCCCTCTTTCACCAGCACGCGTGTCGCTTCGAGCGTGGCCTGCACATCGGGATAGAGCGTGGCCTGATCGCCAATCACTTCCAGCTTCACCCAATCGGACAAGCCGACTTCCCGCCCGAGCCGCGCGGCACGAATCGCCTCGTCGGCCGTGTAGCAGCCGGCGGTATTCGGCAGCAGGAAATATCTCTTGGGATCGATGTAGTCGAGCAACGATTCCTTGCTGCGATCGAGATTAACGCGGCGCACCGCGACCGTGACCATCTCCGCGCCACTGGCTTCGAGCGCCCGCGCTGTTTCCTGAAACGATTTATATTTTCCCGTGCCCACGATGAGCCGGGAGCGAAAAGAACGTCCGGCAATTACCAATGAGTCCGTCATGGACTTATTGTAATGAAATCGGAGACGAAAGTACTGTCAGCCTTCTCAGGCGTCTCACTGAATCACGCGCAGCAGTACGAATGTGCCTTCGTCGAGCTTGATATTATTCCTTTCCGAAGTGACCAGCGATCCCTGGTTTGCTTCCGATGCGGCGGCAAGCTTCAGGTTCGGAATTCCCACGACGCCCTGCGTATTTCCGGTGATCGTGGGGCGACGTCCGGCGGGTGCCTCTCCCGGTTCGGTCGGCGTCTGCGGGGCAGTTGTTCCCGCCGGCGGTACTCCGGGGCCTGCTCGACCAGGAGGAGCGGCCTCAGTCGTTTCGCGCGTTTCCACCGGTGCAGGGGCGCTCGAGGCCGAGTCGGATGGATTGTACGGGGCGATGATCGCCTGAATCGACATCGGCGTCTGTAGGGCTTCGCCGTTCTTTAATACTGCCTGGTTGAAAGCGATCGCGAGCTTCGATTCTTTTTGCTCTTTGCTGCGCGCCTGCACTTCGGTCACGTGGCCGAGGACCTTCGAATCCTTGGGAATGATGACAGTGCCCTCTGCGTTACGCAGGTCTTGCGTCACCCTGGCCTCGACCTCGTCACCTTTCTTTTCCTTTTTCACGTTGACGCTTCGTGTGAGCTTCACGAGAAAAACACTTCCGGGCGCGATCTTGACACGCGTGTTCGTGGAGACCGCGCCCGCATTCGGCGGCATGTTTGATGCGCTTTGCGGCTGCGCAAGCGCCCCGCTGCTGGCCAGCATCATGAGAGTTCCACACAGCAAGGTGGCGGCAAAGTGGGCACTCAGAATTCGATTCATTCACGTCTCCTGGCGAAGCGGATTCTCGGCCCCGGGGCAATCCGAGTCCGGAGGATTCCAAGTATCCTGATGCCAGCAGCTTCTCGTAAGTTGTCATGATCTTTCTCGTAGGTCTGAGAATCCAGATCGGCGGTGTGAAGCTTCGAGTTCTTGTTGTGAATGCTAGTAGAGAAGGATTGGCCGGTCTCTCGATGCAGCCGTCCAGCGAGGTTACGTCACGGTTGCCGCTTCGGCCTGCGCGTACAGATCGTCGATTTGCCGCTTGTAACGTTCTTCGATCACGCGGCGGCGGAGCTTGAGAGTTGGCGTCAGCGCACCGTTGTCGGCCGAGAACTCATCCGCGACCAGCATCACACGCTTCAGTTTTTCAAAGCGCGCGAGATGTTGGTTGGCCCCCTCGACAATCTCTTCGTAGAGTGCCTGCACCTTCGGATTGGAAATGAGCTCGGCGCGCGACGAGAACGAAATCTCGTTCGTGCGCGCCCACTCCTCTAACAAAACAAAATTAGGCGAAACCAGCACTGCGGGGAATTTGCGCTTGTCGCCCAGGATTGCCGCGACCCCGATCAGCGGACTCAGTTTGAGCGAATTTTCAATCGGCTGTGGCGCAATGAACTTTCCCCCTGACGTCTTGATCAAATCTTTCTTGCGGTCGGTGACCGACAAATATCCGTCGGCGTCGATGTTGCCAATGTCGCCAGTCTTGAACCAGCCATCGGACAACGCCGCCTTGGTTTCTTCCGGCCGATTCCAGTAGCCCTTGAAGACTGATGGCCCGCGCACCAGAATTTCGCCATCCTCGGCAATGCGGACTTCAAGATTCGCCAGAATTTGGCCCACTGTCCCAATGCGATGCTTCACAGGGTTATTCACGCCGATTACCGGCGATGTTTCCGTCAGTCCGTAGCCTTCATGGATGCGAATGCCAACCGTCGCGTACCATTCGGCAAGCTCACGCCCCAGCGGTGCTCCACCCGAGATGAAGGTCTTCACTCGCCCGCCCAAGCCTTCGCGAATCTTGGAAAAGACGAGCTTGTTCGCCAACTTCCAACTCAGCGAAGTGGGAATCTTTCCAGCCAGAATTTCCGGTTTATGTTTTTCTCCTACGGAAAGAGCCCACCGGAAGATCGTCCGCTTCATTCCGCTCTGCGCTTTCTGCTCCGCCTGGGCATAGATCTTTTCGTAAACGCGAGGCACCGCGACGAAAACGGTGGGCTGTACTTCCGCCAGACTCGCCGGCAGCCGGTCGATGAATGGGCAATAGGCCAGCGTCACGCCGTGATAAAGCAACGCAAAATCCACGTGGCGCGCCGTAATGTGACACAGGGGCAGGAACGAAATGCTGATCTCGCCCGGCTGCATGCTGAACCCGGAAAGCGAGTATTGAATATTGGAAGTGATGTTGCCATGCGTCAGCATGGCGCCCTTGGAAGTGCCCGTCGTTCCCGACGTATAGACGATCGTTGCCAGGTCGTCCGGGCCAATGGCGCGGGCCTGGGCGTCGAGCGCCGGCCCCAGTTCATCCGCGCCTCGCAGCGTGATCTGGCTCATGGTGGCGCACTTGGCCGCAAACGGCTCAAGGTCGCCGGTGAATTCCACCGGATCCATCACCACGATCTTCTCGACTTGCGTTTGCGGAAGGATCGGCAGGATCTTGTGCAATTGCTGATCAGAAGAAATAAAGATCGTGCGGCACCCGGAATCGTTCAGCAGAAACGCGCTCTGCTCCGCGGTGAGAGTCGTATAAAGGGGCACTGTGACCGCGCCCAGCAACAGGCTGCCCATGTCGGCGATCGGCCATTCCGGGCGGTTCTCCGCGAGAATTGCAACCCGGTCGCCCGCACGAATTCCCCAACTGTCCAGGGTTCGAGCGGTGCGGACGACGCTGCGCCCGAATTCGCGCGACGTGAGGGGTACCCATCTGCCCGCCTCTTTGTACATCATGATTCGGTCAAGATTTCGTTCGACCGCAGCGAAGAAGATATCGTTCAGAGTGGCAATCATCGCGGGTCAGCTCAGGCTTTCAATCGATGCAACTGGCTCCGAACCAAGAACTCTACTGTCTTTGCACGTCAGAGGGCAATGCGTAAGATCACACCACATAGTGTCCCCGGGTTTACCGGTAGAGCCCGGAGCGATATCCTATCGTGATTGGGGGGATTCAATGCAGAGAAAACATTCAGGGGTTCTGACGGCGGCGCTGCTGGCAGGGATGCTGGCCACGCCCGCAATACTATGTGCACAGAACAAACCGGGGGATTCGGCCATGCCCAAGGTAGGCGACATGGCGCCGGATTTCACGCTGAAGTATTTCGATGGCACCCAGCGGAAGGACGTGAAGTTGAGTGACTACCGAGGCAAGAAGAACGTCGTCGTGGCGTTCTTTGTGTTCGCGTTTACCGGGGGTTGAACCGCTCAAATGAAGGCTCTCCAGCAGAACCTGAGAACGCTGGAAGCGGCCGACACCCAGGTCTTGGGTGTGAGCATGGATAGCTGGTTCTCCAACAAAGCCTTCGCCGATCAAATTGGAGTAACCTTCCCGCTTCTGAGCGACTGGGGCGGCAAGGTCACCCGCGAATACGGAATCTACAAAGATGAATATCAAGCCGCACGCCGCGTGAACTTCCTCATCGGAAAAGATGGAAGGATCCTTGAGGAGCAGGTGGATAAAGACGCCATCGATCCCACAAAGATCGTAGACGCGTGTCAACGTCCGAAACTGAAAAACTGAACACCGCGAGTTTCTGTTGTTCCGAGCGAAGCCGAGGAACCCATGCTTTGCCTGGGTACCTTCGACTTCGCTCAGCCGAATTTCGCCTCGTTCTTTCCGCGCCACGATGACAAATCTTTAGATTTCCTTCCTCTCGCCAACTCCGCGACTGTGCGGCACTTCCTGCTCCCCGGAAACTAAAACGTATCTATTGTGTTTACAGAGATGCGAGTAAGATCACGACAAAGGAATTTATTTCCCTTGGGGCGACATTATGAAAACACGCAAGTTGTGGAATTGGATTATTCTCCTGGCAAGCTGCGCATTGCTGTTGCAGGCTTCGACCATTGCAAGGGCGCAAGATGACGAGGATCAATCTCAGGATCCTCCGGGCCGCGTGGCGCGGCTGAACTTCTCACAAGGCTCCATTTCGTTTCGTCCAGCCGGTGAAGACGACTGGGTCGCTGGTGTTCCCAACCGTCCCATGGTTACGGGCGACGATCTCTGGGCCGACGAAGATTCGCGCGCCGAGGTTCACATCGGCTCAACCGCCATCCGTCTCGGTCCGAAGACGGGCATCACTTTCCTGACTCTCGACGACAACACCACGCAGATTCGCCTCGCGCAAGGCTCGCTCATCCTGCGGGTTCGTCACGTCGATGATGATGATACCTACGAGATCGACACGCCCAACCTTGCCTTCGCCTTACTGCAGCCCGGAGAGTACCGCATTGACGTCAGTGAAGATGGCAGTCAGACCGTTACCACCGTTTGGCACGGTCGTGGGCGCGTGACGGGTGGCGGGTACACCTACACGGTCATCGCCGGTCAGTCCGCCTCTTTCAGTGGCAGCGATCAACTGACCTACGACCTCGCGCAGGTTCCGCAGCAGGACGATTTCGATGGATGGGCCTTTGCACGCGACTCTCGCGAAGATGAAGCCGATTCCGCCAACTACGTCTCGCGCGAGATGACTGGCTATGAAGACCTCGACGAATACGGCGACTGGAGTTACGTTGCTGGCTACGGTCCGTGCTGGCGTCCGCGCGCCATCGTTGCCGGATGGGCTCCTTATCGTTTCGGCCACTGGGTTTGGGTCGGTCCCTGGGGATGGACCTGGGTCGAAGATGAGCCCTGGGGATTTGCTCCCTTCCACTATGGCCGCTGGGCTTTCGTGAATAACGGCTGGTTCTGGGTGCCTGGACCGGTTGTTGTGCGTCCGGTTTGGGCTCCCGCATTAGTCGCCTTTGTCGGCGGCGGTCCGGGATTCCACTTTTCGGCAGGCATTGGCGTCGGATGGTTCCCGCTCGCCCCCGGCGAAGTCTTCGTCCCCGGATACCGTGTGAGCCGGAGCTACGTGAATAACGTGAACATCACGAACACCAGCGTGACTGTTACTCGGGTCACCAACGTTTACAACACGGTGATTGTGAACCGAAGCACGGTGGTCAACAACATCACGTATGTGAATCAGCGGGTCACGAACGGCGTGACCGTTGTCTCGCATGATGCGTTTGTGAACGCTCGGCCCGTGTCGCAGAATATTATGCGCGTCGATGCCCGAGAGATCGCCACCGCGCCCGTCAGCCATGTCGTGTCCGCCGAACCGATCCGCACGAGCGTGATTGGCGCCGGCCGCCCTGCGCCGGTCCGCCCTCCGGCAGCGATCATCAATCGCCCGGTCGTGGCTGTCCGCAGTGTGCCGCCGCCGCAGCGCTCGATCGAACAGCGCCAGGCAGCGGTTGGTGGACATTTGAATGAGCAGGCGCTCGTTCGTCCGGCTGGCCCGGCGCAACCCGCGCAGATGAATCAGGGGAACCGTCCCGCACAGTCGGAAGAGAGCTTCCGGCCGTTCACTCCGTCCACCAGCGGCAACGCTCAAGTAAAACAGATGCAGCAAGCTCAACCACGCGTTCTCGAAGAGCAGGGAACTGCGCCGGCGGAAAGCCGGAACGCGCAGCCGACCGAAAATCGCTACGCGCAGCCGCAAGAATCGCGGCCCGCTCCTCAGCAGACACATCCACTTGTTCGGCCTGCGTCTCCTGTGCACGAGCGCAATCCGGAGCAGGAGCATCAGCAGGAACAGAAGTTCAACCAGTGGCAGCAACAACGCCCGGCACCGCAGCCCAAGCAGCCTCAGTCGCGCCCTGAGCCGGCCAAGCCGTCACCTCCCGCGAAGAAGGGCCGTTGACGCTGACTGTGCTCTTGCGGTGTGATAGGGTTCGCATGAGATGCGCTTGCGAACTGGACCGCAAATAACCTGACGCCGGGAGTGGCGCGAGCTCTCCCGGCGAATCTTTTTGCAAGAGAGCCGTTTCTGCTCTCCGCATCCCGCGCCGTCGCGATCTTGGTTCGAGCAGTGTGGCAGACCAATGACCGAAGCAAAACGCTCTACGATCAACTGGATGGATGTCCTGTGGCTGGTCTTCCTCGCCGGGCTCGCCATCCTGCCGCCGGTGAAGGAGATTCACAAGCAGCTCATCCTGCTCGCCTTCGGTATCATCCAGTTGTCAGAAGGATGGTTCGTGACGAATGTTCCCCGTCGCGGAGCCTCCTACCTCGTTCTGTTAAAGATCGCCCTCGCGACTCTGCTCATCGATCACACCGGTGAACTCAGCATCAACAGCAGCTACTATCCGATTTATTTTCTCCCGATTCTCACGGCTGCTGAATATTTCGGTCCCTGGGCCACCTTGCTGTGGACCTTGCTCGCCTCGGCCTTATACTGTTCCTACCTCTACCCCGCGCTGCAGGAATACGAGATCACGCCTGAGGCCTATGCCCTCCTCGCCATTCGTATTCTGTTCTTCTTTCTAGCCGCCATGGTGGTCAACCGTTTTGTGGTAGAGAGTCGCCGTCAGACCAAACGCTATCAGGAACTGGCCGAAACTCTTGCCGAAACCAACCGCCGCCTCGAGCAAGCGCAGGCCGAAGCCCGGCGTTCCGAGCGTCTGGCCGCTCTCGGCCAGCTTTCCGCCGGGCTGGCCCACGAAATTCGCAATCCGCTGGGCGTGATCAAAGGCTCGGCCGAAATGCTGAGTCAGAAACTCGCGGAATCCAATCCGCTCGCCACCGAACTCGCCGGATACATTTCCAGCGAGACCAATCGTCTCAGCGCGCTGGTCACGCGCTTTCTCGATTTTGCCCGTCCGCTGCATGCTGACCTCGCGCCGCAAGACATCACTTCTGTCCTCGATCGCGCTCTTACCGACGTCGCGACCTTGTGGAAAGGCGCCGCCATTCGCGTGGAAAAGGAATACGAATCCAGTCTTCCGGCCGTGCCGTTGGACGAAAGCCTCTGCGAGCAGGCCTTCGTCAACCTCTTCCAGAATGCCTATGACGCGATGGGCACGGGCGGAGGCGTCCTGCGTGTGAAAGCGAGAAAATCGCGAGCCGCGCGTCGCAACGGAAGCCCCGGCAACCGTATCAATGACACAGAAATCGACGGCATCGAAATCCGCATTGCAGACAGCGGCCCTGGCATTCCCGTCGAGCTGCGCGAGCAAATCTTCAACCCGTTCGTCACTACAAAGAAAACAGGCGTGGGACTCGGGCTCTCCATCGTTTCCAAGATCATTGACGGTCATCACGGGTCGGTCCGTGTTGAAGACGCCGGTAATCAAGGCGACGGCAACCAGGGCCCAGGCGCCGCGTTCGTCATCTTTCTCCCCGCCGCCGGTGAATCGGAAAACGTCGCCGACGCCGCTCATCTGGTGATTTCATGAGGTTCCGCGAAAGGAAAAGGAAGCCTTCATGCCGGCCATTCTGATCGTTGAAGACGAGGCCAAGATGCGCCGCCTCCTCGAGCTGAATCTGGGCGAGGACGGTTTCACTATCTTCTCCGCCGGCGACGCCGAGACCGGCGCGAAACTGCTCCGCGAGAATTCCATCGATCTGGTCGTTACCGATCTCAAGCTTCCCGGCCTGAACGGCCTCGAATTTCTGCAGGCCATCAAGCGCCAGAATGCCGCGCTTCCCGTCGTCGTTATGACCGCGTTCGGCACAGTAGAAACTGCAGTCGAAGCCATGAAAGCCGGCGCCAGCGACTACGTGTTGAAGCCGTTCTCGCTGACTGAAATGCGGATGGTCATTCACAAGGAGCTCGACGTCCGCAATCTGCGCGAGGAGAATCGATCGCTCCGCGAAGCTCTCGGTCAACGCTACTCGCACCCGAACGTCGTCGCCCGCAGCGCGAGAATGCAGGAAGTTCTGGCCACTGTCGAGCGCGTCGCTCCCACGAATGCAACCGTCCTTCTCGGCGGCGAGAGCGGCGTTGGCAAGGACCTGATCGCTCGCGCCATCCACGAAAAATCGCGTCGCGCCCGCGGACCGTTTCTCAAAATCAACAGCTCCGCCATCCCCGAGAATCTTCTTGAAAGTGAATTATTCGGTTTTGAAAAAGGAGCTTTCACCGGCGCCGTCGCCAGCAAGCCCGGCAAGTTCGAGCTCGCCGACAAGGGAACGCTTTTTCTGGACGAAATCGGAGACGTTCCTCCGGCAATCCAGGTGAAATTGCTTCGCGTGTTGCAAGAGCGAGAATTCGAGCGTTTGGGCGGCACGCGTACTGTCAAGGTCGACGTCCGCCTGATTGCCGCCACCAACCGCGATCTCCGCGCCGCCCTTGAGCAGGGAACTTTTCGCGAGGATCTCTACTACCGCCTCAACGTCGTCCCCATTGACATCGCCCCGCTGCGCGAGCGCAAAGAAGATATTCCCGATCTCGCGAATCTTTTCGTCTCGCGCTTCAGCGGAGAATCCGGCAAGTCCATCGAAGGCATTACTCCCCAAGCCATGCAAATTCTGGTGAACTACCACTGGCCGGGAAACGTCCGTGAGCTGCAAAACATCGTCGAGCGTGCCTGCGCCCTTTCCAAGGGCAATATTCTCGAGGCCGCCGACATCCATCTCGATGTTCGTCCGTCAAAGGCCGCCAACGGAGCCGCCGGATTTCTCCCCGACGGCATGACCCTCGAGCAATGGGAAGATGAAATGGTGCAGGAAGCTCTGCGCCGCGCCAATGGCAACAAGAGTCAAGCCGCCCGCCTGCTCGGTCTTTCTCGCAATGCCCTGCGTTATCGCTTGTCAAAAATCGGCATCGCCGACGAAGGTGAAAAAGAAGCGTAATGCCTCGCAACGCAAAAGGGCCATCCGCGCCTTTTCGCCAATACAGTTCCCCCGTTTTCCCGACAACTGCATTGTCCCGAATTGGATCCAAACATCGATTCGGCGAGCCTTTCGAGCCGTAATGCGCTGTCGGGTCCACGTCGATAGTCCCAAGTTCACGCCAAGAAACTTGGGGATGTGGAGCCATGAAGTGCGCGGTCAGGTTCGTTGCCATTTTTCTCACCTGCGGTGTTGCCGTGGCCGCAAACCTTCCCGACGCTCCATCAACCTACTGGACGAAACCAAACGACGTTCTCATCGCCGTGGACGCTTTCGCCAAATCCGCCGACATGTTGTTCACGATGCGCAATGCCGGTTGCTCAAATTTTGAAGAACACGATCCGCTCGGCCGCCCATTCGTCTCACACGGTCGTGCGGTCGCCGGCGTGTCTCAGGGACTGCTATTCGCCGGCGAAGTGTTTACGTCGTACGAGCTAAACCAGCACGGCCATCGCAGGATGTCGAAGATCGTGCTGTTGCTCGGCGTCGGTGGCAACGCCGCGGGAATTGCCACGTCCACCCGCTAGACCGCTGATCTCGAAGAGCGTGATCTTGCGAATTGGCGCTCACGCTGCCGAAAAAGCGGCAACAGCCCAACCCACTCCCATCAATCCTGCGGCGGTTCCTGCAATACCGACGCAGCCTGAATTCCCCTCGCCACTTCCGGGATGATCCCGATCTGCACATAGATCGGATGGATCAGCCGTCGCAGCGCCGGCAGTTGCACAGCAAACAATGCCGCTCCGCCCATGCAAATCGCTCCGCCAATCATGAGTGTATGCGGAGCTCCAATGCGGCTCGCCGCAGCGCCCGCGATCAAACTCCCGAACGGCGCCACTCCCTGGAAGGCCATCGCGTAAAAGCTCATCACCCGGCCGCGTTTCTTGTTCTCGACGATCGTCTGCAGAATCGTGTTGCTCGACGCCATCTGCTGCATGAAACAGAAGCCGGTCGCGACCAGCAGCAACAGCGAAAGCCACAACCGGTCTGACGCCGCGAAGACCAGCAACCCTGCGCCGAATCCCGCCGCCGTCATCGGAATCCTCCGGCCCAGTCCCAGTACCGTTCGTCGCGCCGCCAGCGTGACCGCACCCATTAACGCGCCGACTCCAACCGCCGCCATCAGGAATCCCAGCGTGTGTGCGCCACCGTGCAATATCTTTCCCGCAAAAATCGGCATCAGCGTTGTGTACGGCATGCCCACCAGACTGATCAATGCCAGCAGAAGCAGGATCGACCAGATCGGTCGAAATCCCGAGATGTAATTCCACCCCTCCCGGAGTTCCGCAAGCACGCCACCGCGCAGGTGCTCCACCCGATGCGGCTGCACAATCATCGCCAGCAATGACGCAATCACCGCCAGATAGCTGAATCCGTCGAGCAGAAAGCAATATCCCTCGCCCACCGCTGCGATCAGCAACCCCGCAGCGGACGGGCCGATCAGCCGCGCCGCGTTGACCAGCGACGAATTCAGCGCAATCGCATTTCCCAGATCCTCTTGCTCCTCCACCATCTCGATCACGAACGCTTGCCGCGCGGGCATATCAACCGCGTTCACTGCGCCCTGAAACAAGTTCAGCGCGATCACCTCCGGCACGGTGATGATGCCCGCCAGCGCCAGCGCCGCCAGTCCGAAGGATTGCAGCATCGACAGGATCTGCGTGATCACCAGCACGCGGTGCCGGTTTAATCGATCCACCCACACTCCTGCGAACGGGCTGAGCAGCAGAATCGGAATCTGGCTGGCGAAGCTCACCAGCCCGAGCAGGAATGCGGAGCCCGTCAAACGATAGACCAGCCAGCTGGTGGCCACACGTGTCATCCACGTGCCAATCAGCGAAATCCCCTGCCCGCCGAAAAACAACCGGTAATTTCTGTGCCGCAGGGCGCGCAGTAGAACGCCCCAGCTGATTTTGCTGTGCCGCTGCTCCTCTGTCGTTCGGTTGGCCATGGGTCCGCTCGCGTCTGGATCGGATTACGATGCGTTCAAGGTCACACCGGAAATACGACCCGAGCGAATTCGATTGTAATGGCCATAACCAATTTGCTCCGCCCGTGCCTCTTTGTCCGGATCTTCCCCGACTGTTTTCCTAGCCGATGACTCGCAGCCTTTCTAAACAGCTCGCACTGGCCGAAAACCACCACTCTTGGCCGAAGGCGACCGATCCGGCCAAATTCAGCTAGCTATTCCGCAGCGTGTCTCAAATATCCATTGAAAACAGGCCGCTTACTATTGTGGTCAGACTGGCGTTTTGGCACGGCAGTTGCCACAACCCTAGTCAGAGACATTCTTCCAAATCAGGGTTTATACGGTCAGGCACAGTTTCGGCGCTAGACGTTTCCGATGCGAGGTTTTTTGGGCGTCAGATCGACGAGGTGGGTTATGAGAACCAGGTTCTTAGAAAGTTCGGCAATCTTAATCTTGGGGCTCGCGGGGGCGTTCTCAATCAGCGCCCTGGCGCAAACGACTGACGAGGGTACGGGACCAACCGAGCAGCCCAGCGCTCCCATGGAAGTTGGAACACCGCAAGCTAGGGAGGCTCCGCCAGCCCCCGATGCTCAGGCTGGCGATCAATCCGGCGCGCAGCCGACCGAGGCGCAGCCGGGAGGTCCCTCCGGTGAAGCTCCTGCGAAGAGTGACCAGGGCGTGGCTCGCATCAGCCTGATTCACGGCGACGTCTCCACGCAGCGCGGCGACTCAGGCGACTGGTCCGCGGCGGTGTTGAATCAGCCCGTGATGGGCGGTGACAAGGTTTCGACTGGCGACAATGCCCGCACCGAGCTTCAGTTCGACTTCGCCAACATTCTCCGCCTCGGCGCGGACTCGAAGGCCAATATCGCGAGCTTCACGCATCGCAACATCCAGATCCAGTTGAGTCAGGGCCTCGCCAACTATACCGTCTCCAAAGATAGCGAAGCCGAGCCTGAGATCGATACTCCCAATGTCGCGATACATCCTGCACACCATGACGGCATCTTCCGTATCGAAGTTCGTCCCGACGGCGAAACGATCGTGATCGCGCGGCAAGGCGAAGCGCAGATCGCTACTCCGCAAGGCAGCACCGAAATTCATGCCGGCGAAATGGCCACCGTTCGCGGCACCACAGATTCTGCACAGTACAAGATCTCGCCTGCGCCAAACCGCGACGATTGGGACCAGTGGAATAGCGATCGCGATCACATGATTCGTAACGCGCAGGCCTGGCGTCACACCAACCACTACTACACCGGAGCCGAAGATCTCGACGCTTACGGCAACTGGCAGAACGTTCCCGACTACGGCGACGTCTGGGTTCCGAACGAGCCCTCGGGATGGGTTCCGTATCGCGATGGCAATTGGACTTATGAGCCCTACTACGGTTGGACGTGGGTTGGCTACGAGCCTTGGGGCTGGGCGCCATATCACTACGGACGCTGGTTCTGGTACGGCAGCTCATGGGCATGGTGGCCAGGTCCAGCTTGGGGCTGGTACCGTCCGTTCTGGGCTCCCGCTTACGTTTCCTTCTGGGGGTGGGGCGGCGGCTTTGGCTTCGGATTCGGCTGGGGCGGCTGGGGAGGATTTGGGTGGCTTCCGATCGGACCGTGCGACTGGTTCCACCCGTGGTGGGGCGGATACGGGGGTCGCTTCGGTTGGATCGGCCATGGCGCGGGATACGGCCGGTTCGGTGGCTTCGCGCCACTGCATGCGGGAACACGATTCTCGAATATCGCGAATATGCATGACGCTCATATCGGCGGCGCCATGTCGACAGTCGGTGCCGGACGCTTCGGCGCAGGCCGTGTGACGGCGATGGCTGCTACTCGCGCACAGCTGGGCGGCGCACACATGATGGCCGGCAATCTGCCTGTGGTTCCGTCTCGCGCGAGCTTGTCGGCGAGCGGACGCGCGGCAGCGGCCTCCACCGTGCGCAGCGGCGGTTCGGAGCGGTTCTTTGGATCGCACAACGCAGTGCGCCCGGCGTCATTCCAGCAACAGACGTCGAGTCTCCGGCAGTCCATGGCGCAGAATCACGTCTCCGGCATCCCCGCGGGTGGACGCACCAGTGGGGAGTTTGGCGGTCGGGAATCTGCCGGCTTCGGTTCCAGTGGAAGAACGACCGAGCGCCCGAGTGCGATTGGCACCGTGGAGAAGCCAAGCGCAGGATCGAGCCGTGAGTCGGGCAGTTTCGGGAACCGAACCTCGGTGGGCCAATCATCGGCGGCGAACGGAAACCGGGGTGGGATGCGGCCATTCACGCCGCCCACCAGCAGTAACACGCGCTCCTCGGAAAATTCGGCGAACTCTGCGAACCACAGTTTTGAAAGCTCTGGTTCGAGAAATATGGGCTCCGCCAACAATGAGCAGCGCAGCCCCGGCTCTTCGGCGAGCCGCGATGGCTTCCGTCCGTTTACGCCACCTTCTAGCATTGGCGCCATGAGAGGTGCGTCAGGCGCATCCTCCGAGCGCGGCAGCAGCGGCAGCTACTGGAACCGCACGGCGCCGAGTTCGATGGGGCGCGGTTCAAGCTCGTATGGCGGCAGCTACAGTCGCGGATCGAGTTCGCGTCCGCAGCTCGATATGCGGCAGCCGGTCGTGCGTGGTCCGTCTTACGGCGGATACTCGCGCGGCGGATATGGTAGCTACGGCGGATCCCGCAGCGCGCCGAGTTACGGCGGCTCGCGTGGCGCGCCGAGCTACGGCGGAGGTTCGCACGGCGGATACAGCGGCGGCGGCCACGTCAGCGCACCCAGTGGCGGACATTCCTCCGGTGGTGGTCACTCCAGCGGTGGCGGCCATTCCGGTGGAGGCGGTCACTCTGGCGGCGGGCATCGCTAGACAGCGAGGGACGTTGGGAGCGACGTCTCGATGCTTAGGCAAGATGCTTTGACAAGTTGTGGTAAACGAAGTGAAAGTCAGAGGCGAGGAGGGCGTGCTTAACGGCGCGCCCTTTCTCTTTTCGGAGATTTCAACTCTCGCGAAACCCCAGAACTCGCACCTGACCCTTACGGCCTCGCGTAGGCAGGGCTGTCAGGCTCAGGACGGTCGTAGTCTCGGCCGTACTTGTTTTTGTGCGCCTGGGCGACGTCAGATTCGGGCAGGTTGAATATTCCAAGCGAAGTTTCTCCAGGTGTCACGGTGATTTCTCGCGTCTGCGAGCGAAGCGTGTCCGGGGCGACCGAAGAGTGAAAGAGTTGCAGCCGATAGCGCCCCGGCGGAACATGCGCCATGACAAGCTCTCCGCGCGCATCGGAGATGGCATAGTAAGGCGTCGCCAGAGCGATGACGACTGCACTCATCTCCGCATGAATATTGCAGAAGATGAACGAGATGCCAGGCTTGTCGAACTGGACGAAGCGTGTCGTTCCGCTCTCATAAAGTCCGAGATCGAAGCGTTTTCCATCGAACAGTGAGAAGACATTGTGGAAGAACGGATCGTGGTTGGGGAATTCCACTCTGCCGCCGACCGGAATCACCAGAATCGACGGGTGAAACATCTTGTCCTTCTGAACGAGCTGCGGAATTTGCGAGGGGTTTTGTTGGGGCGTTGCGACCGTGAGGCCGACGGGAGTCAGCCAGACCACCGCTTTGGAATCGTCCTTCACGCCATGGCCGTTTCTCATTAGTTGCACGCGGCCATGCAGGGCGACTTCTTGCGCCGGTGCGCAGACCGCCGCTACCAGCAACCAGAAAAGGAGCAGTTCGCCTTGGAGCACACGACCCTTCAAAACAGGATCCCCATCGCCAGATTCACCTGGTTCGTCACGCTACTGCTGCTATAGATGGGGAAGGTGCGCAAGCGCCTCAGTTCGGCGGAAAGCACCAGATCGGAGCGAGGACGGAAAATCACATTCCCGAGAGCGCCGCGATTTCTTCCCAGGATTGGGCCAAAGTTGTTCTGATCGGTGGCAAAGCCGCGAACATCCCCGGCAAAGGCATCGTCTTCCGAGACGACACCGTTAAACTCGATCTTTGGAGTCAGTTGGAACTTCAACTGGGTCCAGCCGCCGGCGGTATCGAGCCCCCGGATGGGAGAATAGGCGTAATTCGGGTTTGCCCCGTAGACGATGGATGTCCCGATGGCCCCGCCGAGCCCGCCAATGCCGCGTCCGCGATAGAACTCGCCCGACAGCCCCAGACGTCGAAGAATAGGAACCTGCCAGTCGGCCATTCCCGCCCAGGCATCCACGAAGCGGTTCCACGTCCAGTTCTGGCGTCCGTAGTATCCGGCTGCGCCAAAGCTCAGGGGATGTTCACTCACGGGACGCGCCCACGCCGTGCGGAACGCATAAGCAGGTTGGCCCGACATTTCGCCGGCTTGTGCCGAACGGTAGAACGGATCGGGAGGAGATTCCCAGTCGAGATTGTCGAGCAGGCCCGCTTGCACGGTGATGGTCTGCTGGTCGGAAACGAGGAAGCGGTGCTCGACGCGGAGTTGCGGCGTCCATCCCCAGAGATTGCCCGCAAAGGCAAACGCAGGTGTGGCCAGAGAGGCAAACGAAGTTGGCGACAACGGTGAGATGAATAACGAATCCTGTCCTGCGACGATGGACGTTTGATCCCAATCGAGCCGCAAGTTCGCCGTCTGCAGACGAACGATGCCGAAGTTGACGCCATTGCCGGTGGCGGGAAAGCCGCCAGAGAAATCGAGCTGGACATCCGCCGACGTCCTGGCTCCGGCGATGTTCGGTCCGAAGATTTCGAGTCCGATTTCCGACTGGCGGAGCGTCGCCCCGAGCGCAGCCAGCGGGGAACCTGGGGCAATGGGCTCCGAATAACTGGGGAAATCCAGATTATCGGAACCACCGACGTTGCGGAAAGCATTCATCAGTGCAATGCCGTGAAGCCTGGCTCGATATTTGGAGGCAGTTTCAACCTTGGTCTGATATTGCTCGTCGATCTTCGAACCGATCAGCGAGGTGGAATCCTCAAGCTTTTGAACTCGTTCTTCAAGCGAGGCCGATTCCTGTGGAGTCGAGGCGGCGGCTGTGGGCGATTCCGCGGCGCGTGCTTCTGCCGGGGGAGCAGTCTTTGCTGCGGCATTTGCCTCCCCGTTGGGTGCGGCGGGCTGTTGCAGCAACGCGCGCGTGGTCTCAAGGTCCTGACGCAACCTCAGCATCTCAGCACGCGACTGAGCATTTTCGGCGCGCATCTGCTCCACGAGGTCCCGAAGTTCATGGACTTCATCCCGCAGATCACGTACGGCAGATGCTGTTTGGTCTGAGGGGGAGAGCGCCGCAGGTGCGGGTGGGGCTTGCGCCCAGACGCAGGCGCTCGCCGAGACGAAGGCGGCTAACGCAAGAAAGGCCGCGCGAACCGCGGAAGTCCTAAGGCTAATCACACTGTCCTCCTGCACCATCCGGGACTCGAGGCACTTGACGAGAACCTGCGTCGTGCCTTAAGAGGCCGGATGCGAAATCGAATTCTGGCCCGCGTTGTCCCGCGGCTGGGCGGGCACTAGAGAAGGCGCGTCTGCCCGCTCATCTTCGGAGTTGCGAAGAGCGTCGTGCGATCGCCCAGGCAGCACAATCCGGAAGACGGTAGTCTGCTGAGGAGTGCGTTCCACGGAGATTGCGCCCGCGTGATCTTGAACGATTTTCTGCACCACGGCAAGACCGAGGCCGGTGCCGTTTTCCTTGCCGAAGCTGACAAAGGGATGAAACAGCCGCTCGCGAATGGAGTCGGAGATGCCGGGACCGTTGTCGGCGACCGAAACAACAATGGCTCCTGTGACTTCAGCAGCCGTAACTTCCACATGCCCGCCGAGTTCCGGAGCAGCCTCGCAAGCGTTCAAAAGGAGGTTGTACAGAGCCCGCTCCAGCTTGCGGGGATCGAACCATCCTGAGAGCTGGCTGGCGCAGAGTACGTCCATCGAGCGAGCATGATGGCGGGGATGCAGGCGAACAGCCTGCACGGCCCGCTGGATAGTCTCGGAAACATTGGCGTACGCGGGATTCAGCGATTCGCGGGTGCGGGCAAATTCGAGCAGGGAATCGATGAGATCGGTCATCAGATTCACGCCAGTGCGTACTTCCTGGTAAAGCTCTTCCCGCTGTACCGACGTCAAGTGGTTGTCGCAGAGAAACTCGGAATTCGCCACGATGGCGGCGAGGGAATGGCGCAAATCGTGGGAAATCGAACTGGCCATGCGGCCGATTGTGGCTAACTGTTCGGACTCCAGCAGGTCGCGCTGGCTCTTCAGAAGACTGCTGCGCATGCGATCGAAGGCGCGCGTGAGCTCGGCAACTTCGTCTCCGCCTCGGGGATCGAGCGGATGATGGAAATCTCCGCCTTCTAGGGCCCGGACGCCGGCTACAAGACTGCCGAGCGGGCGAGTGAAAGTATGGGAAAGGAAAAAAACCAATCCACTGCCCACCAGAATCGCGGCCAGACCAAGCAAGACAAGATAACGATTCAGTTGATCGATGAACCGAGTGGCTTGGTCGAAGGAGCCGAGGACGCTCAAGCGAACCGGCGTCGGGCGCGAACCTGACAACACAAGCGAAGCCGCAAGGAAATGCTCATTGCCGATTTCGATGTCTCTCGGCCCATCTTGCACGGAACCGCCGATCAGTTCCTGTAGGTTGGCGCCTTGCAACTGCGACGGACTCAGGGTAGTAGCGACAACCTCGTTGCCGGATGAAAACGCCACTTGGCTGCCCGCGACTTTGCTGACTTCTTCGGCGAGGCGATCGGTAATCTCGTATCCGATCACCAGGAATCCGAGCAGGGTTCCGTCTGTCCTGGAACCGCGATAGATCGGCTGTACAAAGGTCTGATAGAGATGATGATCGCCTAGCCACCAATGGCTGGTTTCGCCACGATCTTCGTCGAGGGACTGCTGGAAATAGGTTTCCGCCGCTTCGCGGGTAAATCCAGGAGTCTTGGTATGTAAGGCGACGACAGCGCCGCTGCGGTCGACCAGCAGAAACAGATCGCTGTTTGCGATCTGCGAAATGTCCTGCGACGCATCCTGAATCGTTCCCGGGTCAGGAGCGGTCATGATGGCGCGGGTAATCGGCAGATCGGCCAGCAGAGTCACATCGCTGGTCAGCATGTTTTCCCGTTCGTGGCGGAAATCCTGGAACGCGCTGACCGAGTTACGCAGGTTGACGTCGATGCTTTGCCGCACATTGTTGCGGATGCTTCGCTGCACCAACAGCAGGCTCGTCGTCGTGAGGCCGGTGGTGATGAGCAGCATGGAGAGCAGGAACCGCGTACGGAGGCGCAGGCGCGGCAGATGAGGCAGATGCGCAGCCCCAGACGAAGTCTGAGTAAGTTGCGCCGTGGATTCCGAAGGCAGGTTCACAAGACTCAGCGCACGAACTTGTATCCCATCCCATGGACAGTACGAAAATGCACCGGGCTGGACGGGTCTTTTTCCAATTTTTGGCGAAGCTTGAGAATGTGGTTGTCCACGGTCCGCGTGGAAGGATAATTCTGATATCCCCACACTTCATTCAGCAGTTCGTCGCGGCTAATGACGCGGTCGGCATTCTGCACGAGAAACTGGAACGTCTTGAATTCCTGGGCGGTCAAAACCACGGGCTTGCCGTCGCGCTTGACTTCCATCTTCTTGAAATCGGCGGAGATGTCGGCGAAGCTGACGACCTGCACATCAGGAGGGCGCGTGGTATGGCGAAGGGCGGCTCGCACACGGGCCAGGAGCTCGCGCGGGCTGAAAGGCTTGGTGACATAATCGTCGGCCCCGAGTTCGAGCAGCAGAACCTTATCGGAAACGTCGCTGGCCGCGCTCAGAACGACGATTGGCAGCGTGGGGACAATGGCCTTGATTTCCTTGCAAACGTCTCTGCCGGAGACCTTGGGGAGACGCAGGTCAAGGACGATAGCCGCCGGCGCCGTGGCATGGAAACTGTCCAAAGCGGCCCTGCCATCAGACTGCGTCTCTACTGTGTAGCCTTCGGTCTCGAACAAGCGGCGAAGGGCCTTTTGGACGGCTGGATCGTCCTCTACAACGAGAATGCGCCCAGCGGTCTTGGCCGAAGCGACTGGATTGATGGTTCTAGAGCCACTGAGTGGCGTAGCAAGGTTACCCATAAACGATTTTCCTATACTCGGGGGAGAATCTCCGGCCCCAGGGAAAGCCCCACCGGAGTGGCTCGACCTTTGAAGCTTACAACGATCTGGCTGCGAAATTGGGCCAAAACCCCTGTTTTTGACATTTTTTTTACAATTTCAATCGGTCAAACCGCAGGCAGCGGAAAATGGCTTGCGGAGAGTCCTCACCCGTCCGCCGGCGCCTGAGAAATTCGTTTTCGGGGGACACGAGCTCAATCAAGACATACGGCTCTCGCCCTGTCTCTGCTACGGGAATTGCGGTATGGACCGCTTCTGTGGCGGATTCTAGCCTGTCTCAGGTTTGTTGTACGTGGCTTTTTACCCGGATCAATAATCACCTGGCCCCAAATCGCTGAGCCCAAGGAGGTCCTTATGAACTTTTCCGGTAAATCTCTTATCCCCGCACTGCTGTTGATCTCGTGCATGACGATTCCGAACAAGGCATTGGCCGATAGCGGCACAGACTTCAGCAACAGCGGCGGCACACTGGCGGGCACAACTGCGGGACTGACACTTTCGGGGTCGACTCTGACTGCCGTGAATGGATTGAATGGCGGTGGTGTGATCGCTGGAGATCTGGGAACCGTCTCGTTCACTACGGGTGCTTTGATGACCGGCGGGTCGTTGCAGATGGGCGGAACGTTTGCGGCCGGCGGTACGTTCTTGATCGACGGCAACGGCACGAACGGAATCCCAAGCGGAACGTTGTTCTCCGGAACCTTCTCGGGTCCTGTGAGCTGGACACTTGCGACGCTGGCGAATGGCACTCACAACTACACTCTCACCGGAACCCTGACGGGAACGATGGGGGGATCGTCGATGAGCGGTGTGACGGTACAGCTCACAATCAACACCGGCAAGGGTTATTTCAACGGCACGACTACGATCGCCGGCGGTGATACCACCGTTCAGCAATCGGTGCCCGAGCCGTCGACTCTCGCATTCTTTGGGACCGGAATCATAGGGATTGCCGGCGCTTTGCGGCGAAAGGCGCTGGCTGCATAGTGTGCCTTCCGGCCGCGATCAGACCGCGGCCAGCAGAATCCTCATTCTTGATTTTTGTTGGTGCGGAGGCGCCCCTCCCGACTCGCTTCCGCAGCCGGCGGCGTTTGGGTTTCGTTTCTGCGATCCCGTCTTTCTTGCCAATCCCTCTGACGTAGAATTGAGCGCTTGGCCGCGATTTCGAAAACCGACGGACTTGTCGTAGTACTGGTGCGTCCGCGCAATCCTCTTAACATTGGTGCGGCTGCCCGGGCCATGAGCAATTTCGGAGTTGGCCGGCTGCGCTTGGTGAATCCGTATACGGTCGCCTTCCGCGAAGCTCGCTCGGCTGTTGGGGCCGCGGAGCTACTGAAGAACGCCGAGGAATATAAGACCGTTGCGGAAGCCGTCGCCGACTGCGCGCTCGTAGTAGGAACGACCGCGGTGCGCAATCGCGCTCTGAACCATCCCCTGTACCGGCTCGATGAGGAGCTCGGCGGCAAGATTCGAGCCCAATTGCGGACGGGCCGTGTCGCTCTCTTGTTCGGCTCGGAAAAAATTGGTCTGACGAATGATGATTTCAGCCACTGTCATTGGCTCCTGAACGTTCCCACACACGAAGAGCACATCTCGATGAACCTGGGACAGTCCGTGGCCGTGTGTCTATATGAGATCGCGCGAAGCACGCTGATCGAGCCAGAATTCAAGGAAGAAAGAGCCGACGTAGAACCCGCAACTGCAGGCGAAGTCGAAAAGATCAGTGAGGCGTTGCTCGAGGCGCTGCACAAGAGCGGCTACGTCAGGCCGGGAAACGATGCGATGTGCGAGAAGAAAGTTCGACGCCTGACGATACGGCTGGGACTGGATGCGATGAACGCAAAGGTCCTGCTCGGCATGGCACGGCAGATCGTATGGAAACTGCGGCAGACGACCAAGGACTAGCGTTTTGCCGTTTGGGCCGAAGCTTGAGTTGACGTCCGTTTGAGTCGAAACTGGAGAAGCCACGTACTCGCCGCCCGCTCGCCATTCACTTCAGCAGGCGAGAATTCCCATTGCCGGGACGCCTTGAGAGCAAGATTTGCGAAATACTTGCTAGGTCCCGGGGATGTGAGCTTCGCGGACGTGACCTTACCCGACGAATCCACTTCCACCTGCACCCCGATCTTGATAGTGCCTGTGATGGTGTTGCGGGCGCTCTGAGGGATTTCGGGCAGGACCTGCCGGGCAACCTCGCCTCGCGAGGCAGCGGTTTTCTTTGGCGCTTCCGCCGGGCGGCTCACGGGCGGCGCTTGAGTGGTCACAGTCGTCAGTGGTGCGGGCGCAGGCGCGGCTTGGGTCACCGGCTGATCCGGTGAAGCCGATTGGGCCGGCGAATTTTTCCCGCGAGAGTGGAAGATAAAGAATCCCACGACCACCCCGACGATCACAGCGGCGGCGACAATGATTGGTGGACGACCAGTTCGCTGCGGAACAGGAACCGGTTCGGGCTCGGCGGGCACCGAACGTGCTTCCGGGTGCAGGCGAGCCCTGATGTCGCCGATGGAGCATCTCTGCTTCGGGTCGAGATGCAGGCATTCGCGCGCAATGCCGCGGAATTGCTCCGGAATGGTCTTGGGCAAGGCAGGAGCATTCTGCAAGTCCCCAGAGACGTTTTGGGTGAGAGCGGCGACCAATGTGACACCGACGGACCACAGATCGCTCGCTGGCGAGACGACTCCGGCAGCCATCTCGGGCGCGTCGTAAGCATCTCTGCGGCGCCGTTCTGTTGCAGGTTCTTTCGAAGAAACGATGTGATCGGGAGAAAGCTTCAGCTGATCGCCAACTGCCAAAATGTTCGAGGGCTTGATACGCCCGTGGACGAATCCCTTGGCGTGCAAGTAAGAAAGGGCGTCGAGAAGCGGCGGAAGCATGTCGGAAACTTCGCCGGGCGCAAGCGGCCGTTGGGGAAGAATCTGCGAGAGATCTTCTTCGGCGTACTCCATCACCAGATAAAGAAACGGCTTGCCATCCACCTGACCGCGTCCTGTTTCGAAAATGCGCATTAGGTGAGGATGCGAGAGCTGCGCGGCGGCGCGCCAACGCGAAAGCACAAGGTCGGATTTCTCTGCTTCCTCCGGGATGAGCTTGATTGCGGCTTTCTGTGGGCTCTGTCCCGGCCGCTGTGTGAGGAAGATCGCGGTCTGATCCGTCCCCGCCACCCATTGTCGAAGCGGAAATTTCCCATTGACAAGACGGCCTTCCCAGGTTTCCCAAGCCTCAGTATTGCTCATGAGCGCTATCCGCGAACCATTCTATGCCATCGCCAAATCTGGTGACACGCGGAGATCATTCGTGGGTGCGCTCAAGCCTCCTTAGAGCTATCTACCGGCTCTTATAGCTAAAAGTTACCTTTGTCTCCTCATCGAGGACCAGCGGCCGTACAAACGCGAATGAAGTCCCGGCATGCGGCACATCAATGGGAACGGGCAGGACGCCGGCGACCCGCTTTTGCAGGTTTACCACGTTCGCGGAAGCATTTTGGCTTACGGCTCCCGGAGTGAGTTGGGCGAGTTGCTTCACATTTCGCCCCACCGTCGAGACTTCAGCGTTCATCGTCTCAAGCTGCGTTGCGGCAGCGGTGACTTCCACTACTTCAGAAACGCTGCCAACCCGTAGCGCCACTGTATAAGCCAAAGGCTGGTTGGCATCGTAGTTAGCGTTGAAAACGGTGGCCTCAAAGCCAGGCGCCTCTGCCTGGATCTTGAGGTTTCCTGAGGGCATTCCTCCAATGAGCCAGCGGCCTTGCGTGTCGGTCAAAGCCGTTCTGGTTGTCCCGGTGCCGGGGGAAGTAATGGTGACACGAGCGTTCGCGACGAGCGCTCCCGACGCATCCGTTACATTGCCGCCGACTTGTCCGGGCAGCAGACGCTCGTTCTGAAAATTGCTGTAGGTCTGTCTGTCGCGAGATTCTGGCAGCCTCATCGCGTACTCTTCGTGAAAAGCTGCCGGCACGAGATTGGCCGCGATCACGTCGCCGCCGAAATCTTTCACTTTGTAACGGTCCGGCAGAAAGACCTCCCAATTCAACAGGCTGATGGGAATGTCCATGTTGGGCAGCGTGAGTTCAGCGCCGCCCTTTTTTGCAAATGGAGCTCCAGAGTGCATGAACACAAACGAAACGATGTAAGAGTCGGTCGGACGAAATCCCGGCCGCAAGAGCGGCACGCGGTTTCCATCGGGGCCTTGCACCGGCTTAACTCGTTCTCCGGCCACATCGGCAGAGAGGATGGTTGCTCCGGCCGGCAGGGAAACTTTCAGGAACGGCTGCGCCTGGTTCTTGACGACCAGCTTCACCTCGGTGAGTGACTTGCCCTCGGATGTCACCAGAGTTGTGACCTCCGCGCTTTCGGCGACTGCGGCGAGCACGCTGCCATCGGGGAAGCGGACCCATTGCAGAGCCAGCGTAGGCGTCTCGTCGGCCTGCCGGTGGTAGCGAAAGGCCGCCTGCGGCGGGAAGTGCGCCAGCGACCGCAGATAAGGATTCACTTCTTTCACATCCATCCGTTTCAGGCCGCCACCTTCAGTGGCCGTGATCTCCATGGTGCCCGCGCCTTCAATTAGCACTTCGCCGGTTTCGCGCTGGGCTCCCTTGAAGCTGAGGAGCGGGGCGTCGGCTTTTGCCTCGCTGATCGAGCGTTCCAGTGAGATGAGAAACTCGTGTGCGCGCTGACCGGGTGAGTTCAGTTTCAGAGTCAAGACTCCGGAATGGGTTTCGGTGGAGTCCAGAGAAGCGCCGGTCACGCCAGTGACTTCGAATCCGTCAGGCAGTTGCACGTGGAATTGCGAAGGCTCTCCCTGCACGACCGTGATATCGGCCAGCACGGCAAGGCGCATTTCAGCTTCGCTGACAGAGACGAGCGTTTTCTCATCGGCGAGAAAGCGCACCTCGCGCGGCACGACCGGAGTTACCGCTTCGCGGGTCGCCCACCAGATATTCACGGGCTGCCCGGGAACCAGAGTAGCTTCGATGGCGGTGTGGCCGTTCTCTGACTTGCGGCTCGTGATCAAACCGGGGCTGATGTTGGCCAAGGTGTGATCACCGGGAATCACCAGCGCCAGTTGAACGCTACCGGCGGACGGAACCGGCAATGTGAATGAGGCGCGTCCGGCCTCGATGCGCAGCGGCAATCCAGTATTGACGGCGACGGAAAATTCGCCCGGACCCGGCAGCAGAGCGGTACAAGTGCCATTCTCCTGATGCAGAGGTACGCCCTTGCCGTTCTGGTGCGCGTCGAGAACGGTCATGCCCGTCGTGAGCGGAACCTTGCTCATGCCTTTGTGGAAGACTTCGCCTTCCAGTTGCACCGTGCCGAGCACGCCATCGTTTTCGACATGGAGGTTCACGTCAGCGTGCTGGATCGAATAGGCGAGAGGGGCGACATCCGGCTTCTTGGGCGGTTTCGCCGCCAGTTCCACGAGTCGGTTGTACTCGTCGAGCGTCAGCGTGACGTTGCCGGAATCGGGTAAGGGTAGAGCAGATCTTTCATCTGCCGCCCATGCCAGCGAAGCCGAGGCAAGCGCTGCCCATGCCACGATCGCGCATGCACAGCCGAGCGACAAGGTTCCAAAGAATCTGTTTTTCATCGCACACCTCCCCTTTTTTCACGCTGGAAGCTGAATTCTGCGGCGGGAAACTGGTTCTCGCCCGTCAGCTCGGAAACCAGGAATATGGATGGACCGAAGGCAGGAAAGTCCACGTTGATAGGTAGAATTCCCGTCACTTTCCCGCCGTTGGATTTCGCGCGGAAAGTATCCAGCAGGGCCTGGGTGACGTCCTTTTTCTCCTTCTCTTGAAGCTGCGCGCGTTGTTCCATGCGAGCGCCGGGGATCGGTCCGGGCGATGCAATCGCCGCACCTATCGTGCCGCCGGCCATGCCGTAATCGACGCCGCTTGTGGGTTCCGGAGGGGCAAGGGCTGTCGACGTAGGGTTCTCATATTCCTGCGTGCGGAAAGTCCCCGGCTCTGCTGAAATTCGAAACATCGGAGGATAGTAAACGAGCAGTCCGGTGCGCGAGATGGGAAGATCGAGAGCGGGAAGCGTCAACTTATCCCGGCCTTTATCCTCCCATGCCGACGCTTTCGCCAGATACAGAATCTCGACTTCAAAGGCGGGGGCATCTTCTCCGCCGCGCGATTTTTCGAGTGGCAACAACAGGCTGCCATCCGGCGATTGGCCGGGTCGAGCCGGACGTCCCGCGAGGCAAACACTCCACACTGTCGCTCCGGGCGGAAGCGTGACCTTTACAAAGTTGCGCTGGTTGTTGCGGATCGCATAGCGAGCCTGCACCAGTTCTTTGCCGTCGGTACTCATCAGGACCTGGTAGCGAGCTTCTTCGACATTGGCCATCAGGACCGCTTGCTGGTCATAGCGCGCGATGTTCACGCTCAACGAGCGTGTCGCGCCCGCTTCGCCGGAGCGAACTCGAAACGCCACGAGCGCGGGAGACTGCCGGCCGGCCACCGTTTCGCCCAGATCGGTAGCATCGGCGTCTTCGAGGCCTTGCGTCTTCTGCCCTTTGATTTCACCTGCACCCAGGACTTCGACCGCAACGCCGCCCGTATCGCGCTCGGTGTTGAGCAGGCGCAACAAGGGGATGTCGATGATTCCATCGCGCGGAAGACGGGTTTCGCCATTAACGATGAAGCGTGCGCTGTGGTCGATCGGCTCGAGGAACGTGATGGTAAGTTCACCGTTCTTCATCTGCCAATCAGCCACCATCGCGCCGGAAACTTGATTGATGGTGACATTCTCCGGCAGCTGGATGCTCACCTCGCGAGCCGCTCCCTGCACAATCTCAAGATTCGCCTCGGCGTAGATGGACGTGGAGTCTTCTGCGAGACTGGTCAGCTGTGTGAGCGAACCGCGCAGGCGCAGAGGTTGATCGATGTGATGGTCTTCCGTCTTCTTACGCCAGGTGAAGGTCAGAGGCTCGTTGCCGCGGCCGTAGGCCAGCCACTTCGTCTCGTTCGCGGTCTCGGATTTTTCTGACAGCATTCCGCCGCCGACGCGCAGATCGATCCCTTGTCGCGGCAGCTCGACCGCAGCGCGAGTTACTCCCGACTCGGTTGACGGCAGCGACATGCTCTCATCGCCGGCAGAGGACGTGACGGGCACATCGACGTCGAGTTGCAAGACAGACCGTCCCGCATGCGACAGAAGCGCAGAGAGATGTCCGCCGCCTTTTCCCTGCGCACTTGGCACGAGCGACAGCAACTTGCCCTCGAGTCTGGCTTCGCGGACAAGCAGGCCAGAGGGTACCGGCACCCGAACCCATCCATCTTTCAACACGTCGACCGTGAGGCTGGCGCGTCCTGATGCCAGATCACCGGCGATGTGCAAGTCGTAGTCCACGCGGGTTAAGGTTGCGTCAAGCGGAGCCGGTTCGGGATTGGGTTCGACTGGATAGGCCTTGGCCCGCAGCACCCGGTATTCTTCCACGGGAATGACGACCCATCCGGCGGCGTGCGTGGGTTCTGCCGGCTTCTCCTGGGCTTGCAATGCGACTCCGAAAACAAAGGCGATAGCCACAAAGCAGGGAAGAAACGGTTTGGCGGAAAAGCGCCTGGCTTCGAGGACAACTGCAAAAAGCGGCATTTTCATAGTTCAGGCCTCTTCTTCAATCAACCCTCATCCCAAGGATTCAGGGAATGCGGGTCTCTCTCCGGGGGAGGTATGGGGGTAGGGCTGCCATTCACTCTAAGAATGTCGGAACTGGACAAAATTGCGGAGGATTTTGGGCTGGTTACCTTTGGTGCAAGAAAAAGGAAGGCGGCATCGGAGCAGGGTGCCGCTGTACGATTACAGGTCGCGGAAGCTCAGTCCCGGAGGTCGGTTCGGCTTTCAGCACAGAAAAGTCGCTGCAGAGTTTCGGTGAGGATGTGGGGCTCACGCTCAAGGTGGCGGGGAATACAATCGATGCGATCGACGAGGCGCCACGATGAGTACGCGATCAATGAAAATCGAAAACCGCGCGAGCCAGCTTCTGTCGCTCGAGGGCAAGGCCGCGATCGTCACCGGGGCTGCATCGGGGATCGGGCGCGGCATCGCGCTTCACCTCGCAGGAATGGGAGCATTCGTCGCTGTGCTCGACATTGATGAGGCGAAGGGACGCGCGACTGCTGCCGAGATCGAATCTCGCGGAGGCGTGAGTATCTTTCTGAAATGCGACGTACGCAGCGGTGTCGAGTGTCGGTATGCCGTTAGTGCGGTTTGCAAGAGGGCCAGCAAGATTGACATCCTGTGCAACTGCGCCGGCGTGGCGATACGTAAAGATATCGTTGATCTTACCGAGGAGGAATGGGATTCCGCACTCGATGTGACGCTCAAAGGGATCTATCTGCTTTCGCGAGAAGTCGTACCGCAGATGATCCGCAACAGGGGAGGCAGCATTATTAATATCGGCTCCGGGTGGTCGCTCAAGGGAGGCCCGCGCGCCGCGTCCTATTGCGCTGCGAAAGGCGGAGTGGTGAACTTGACGCGAGCCATGGCCATCGACCACGGAAAAAACAACATTCGCGTGAACTGCGTTTGTCCGGGAGATGTCGAGACGCCAATGCTGCGTGGCGAATGTGCTCAACTCGGCCAGAATACGGAAGAATTCATGCGCGAGGCCGCGAACCGCCCGTTGGCGCGCGTCGGAACGCCCGACGATATTGCGAATGCGGTATTGTTCTTGGCGAGTCCGATGGCGAATTGGATCACGGGAGCCGCGCTGGTCGTGGATGGCGGAGGATTAGCCTAGCGGTCCCGTCTACCACAACCTCAGGGGCCGAAGCCCTACGCGGTACCTTCGGCGCGCTTGCTCTGGCTCAGGGCAGGTTCTGCAGGGCCGCTCTTCCACTGCCACCGACGCTCTCCCAACCGGTTCGCTGGCTCCGTCGTTGTCGCGAGGCTTCGTAGAGCATGATGCTCCCTGCGACCCCCGCGTTAAGCGACTCCACCTGAGGCGCGTGCGGGACCGCGATCAGCTCATCGGCTTGATCCAGCACTGCGCGGGGCAGTCCAGAGCCCTCACTTCCGACGAAAACTGCTGAGGGTGCGATGAGGTTCGCCTGATCGAGCGGCGTGCCCTTATGCGAAGAGGTCGCGATCAAACGCACGCCCTGCTGGCGAAATTTCGCGGAGATCGCTTGCAGTCCGCCTCCGGTTTTCGCCCCGATGGCGGGCAAACGGAAAATGGAGCCTGCCGAAGCCCGAATCGCCTTCGAATTGAACGGACTCGCCGTGCCTTCGCCGAGAATCACGCCCGCGCTGCCAAATGCCTCGGCCGATCGCAGGATCGTTCCCAAGTTTCCCGGATCCTGCAGGCCGACGACAATCAGCACCGGGCCAACCTGCACGCGTTGCAGCACGTCATCGATTGTGAACTCCTTCAGTCGCACCAGCGCCGCGACACCCTGCGGTGTTTCACTGGGCACTGCACCGTCGAAAAGTTTGTCGGGCAGCAGCAGGGTCTCCACATGAGAGCCAATCTGCGGTAGAAGGCGCTCAGCCATGTTCTGTTCCGATTCGCGGAAGAAGATAGCCCGAAAGCGCAGCCCGCTGCGAATCGCTTCCTCGACGATGCGCCGGCCTTCGATCGCGCAATAGCCTTCTGCCGTCCGTTCAGCGTGCGCAAAAGACTGGCGCAGTTCCTTTACCAGAGCATTGTGGCGGCCTTCGATACGGCGCAGCCGGTGCTCGGTCTGGGAAGCGGGTTCTGAAGCTCGGACCATGACGGACGCGAATTCCCCCAATCTCGGGTTATCTGACTCGGGCGTTGACTGCATGATACGCTGGCCGCGTCACATTGCGGGCGTTTTGCCGTATCATGGTAGGTTTCGCGAGCTAATTCGATAAAATTCTGCAGTGATTGGGAAGGGGGCGCTGTGCGCGCCGAGATCGTTAAAATCAATTGTGAGAACCCTGAAGCATCGCTGATTAAGTACGCCGCTGATCAGATCCGTTCCGGCGAAGTGCTGGGCATGCCCACCGACACGTTTTACGGACTGGCGGCGGATCCGTTCAACCTGCGCGCGGTCGACAAGGTCTATGACATTAAGACTCGTTCCCGCCACAAGCCCTTGTCGCTGCTGATTGAGAGCACGGACCAGGCGGAAGAACTGGCCAAGCCGTTGCCGGAAGAATTCTATGCGCTGGCGCGCAAGTTCTGGCCGGGGCCACTGACGATCATCGTGAGGGCCGGATCTCGACTCCCGCTGAAAGTAACGGCCAACACCGGCAACGTCGCGCTGCGCGTGCCCAACGCCAAGATTCCGCTGGCCGTCGTGACCGCGGCGGCGATCCCGATCACGGCAACATCTGCAAACCTCAGCGGCGCCTCGGAGTGTACCAGCGCCGAGCAGGTGCGCGACCAACTCCAGGGCCGCATCAACATTATTGTCGACGGAGGTGATTCGCCCCGCGACGTCGCTTCGACCATCGTGGATCTGAGCGATGAGACGGCACGCTGGCGCATCATTCGGGAGGGCGCGATTCCCGCTGACCAGATTTCCAGCTTTTTTGCGCAAGGATGACGGCCTCAGGTGAGGATCGAAAATGAGGCCCGGAGGGTGACTTTCTCAGGATGACCGACGGAACCGCCAATCAGTCTCCGCAACGCCGCTGGTGGCTGTGGGTGCTGGGTTTGGTGGTGGTGGCCGTCGCGGCTTTTCTCGCCGTCACGGCGGTGCAGATCGTACACACCGCCTCTCTCCAGGAAACTCACACGGCAGATGCGATCGTTGTCTTCGGCGCTGCCGAATACTCCGGACACCCGTCGCCCGTGCTGAAGGCACGGCTTGATCACGCTCTTGATCTCTACGAACATCATGCTGCGCCGGTGGTTATCACTACCGGCGGCGCCGCGGCGGATCCAAAATTCAGCGAGGGCGGCGTGGGCAACGACTACCTGCGCAAGCATGGAATTGCAGAGAACGCGCTAATCGCTGAAACGCAGGGATCGGACACCGCCGAATCCGCTCGACGGGTCGCGGTCATCATGCGGGCGAACGGACTGCACAGCTGCGTTGCGGTCAGCGACGCCTATCATGTCTTCCGCATCCGCAAGTTGCTGGAGCATGAAGGAATGCAGGTCTACGTCTCGCCACGCCCGGATTCGGTCCCGCGCACTTTCCGCTTGCGGGCCGAAGCTGTGTTTCGCGAAGCGTTGAGTTATCTGGTGTGGAAGCTGGGAGTCGGTTAGCTGGCGGGCTAAACAAGGCCAAGACCGTGGGTCGAGGTGATCTCGTAGTGGGCGGACTTCGCGTCGTATCGCGATAGATATTTACGGCGTTCCTGCGGAATGATGGCAGTCTCGTAATCCGGACCGGCGGCAGCTCGAATCGCGTCGATCGAATCCCAGAGCATGATGGTGATGAATTCGACCTCGGCGCCTGTTTCTCGGCGCAGCAGGTAGCTACCCCGGTACCCCTGCTTCTTGCTGATGCCGGGAAGCAGTTCCGGCTTCAGCAGTCCTTCGTACGCATCGGCGTGCTCAGGCTTCGTGTATCCATGCCAGACTCTCGCGATCAAGATACTCTCCTACGACACTCTAGATTTCTGATATCTGATCGAAGCTTACCAATTCATCCGCTTGCGAAGTTCAGTGATGTGAGCCACGTGATGCCGGCCATGCCACGCATAGAGGGCCAGCGTCTTCTCCAGCGTCATTGGGCCGAGCTCAGGATGGCGGAAGGTCCGCTGCCATTCCTCCGGCGTGAGCGAGCGCAGCAGCCGCAACCAGCGATCGTGCAGGGAATCAAGCAACCTCAGGGACACCTCAATCGGAGTTGCCTTGGTGTCAGCCAGCTCCGCCCAGCGATCCTCCGCGTAAGGCTTGATCGTGGGTTCGTCCTCGGTCAGAGCCAGCTTGAAACGGACATAAGAATTCAGATGACTGTCGGGAACGTGGTGGACGACCTGGCGCACGGTCCATCCGCCGTCGCGATACGGCGTGTCGAGCTGGGACTCGGAAAGTTCCTTTACTGCTGCGCGCAGGTTCGCGGGCGCCTGTGTTATCTCGTTCAGGAATCCCTGCATCTCTTGTTCGGTAGGTGGCCTGGGGTAGCTGAATTTGCCGATGGGATATCGAAGGTCGCCCATTTCGTTTGCCTCAGGAAGACGTTCACTCCACAGATGAGGCGTGCTTCGTGGAAGGTGCAGAAAACTGTCATCCCCTCGCAAGCCAGTCGGAACCGGCGCATTGATCGTCACTGATTGTCACTGCCATGAGGGTAAGCGGGCAGAATCAGCCTGGTTAACTACTATAGCTAGCGTCAGGCTGGCGCCGACCACATCCCCTGCAGCTTGGAATTTCGGTTCCCCACTCCAGCGCTTTGATGCATCAAAGATGGTTCTAGGCTAAACTCTCTGTGCTGTGGGGTTTAGCCAATCTCCTGGGCCGGCCATGCGCCGACGTCCCCGGAGTGCCTTCGAGGGAACTATGCCATCGTCGGTCTGGTCAGGGCACTTAACTTTCGGTCTCATCTCCATGCCGGTTCGCCTGTTCTCCGGCGCTCGTAGTTCCGGCATCTCGTTCAACATGCTGCATCGTACCGACAAGTCCCGCCTCAAACAGCAATATGTCTGCCAGGCGGAGAACGTCGTCGTCGACCGTGCCGACATCGTCAAAGGGTACGAGTTTCGCAAAGACGAATACATCGTCATCGAGCCCGACGAGATCAAGAAGATCGAGCCGCAGACCGCCAAGACAATGGAGATCCTCGAATTCGTGAAGGAGAGCGAGGTTGACCCCGTCTACTTCGAATCGTCGTATTACATGATGCCGGAAGAAGCCGGACGCCGGCCTTACGCGCTGCTGACCAAGGCGCTGGAAGAAAGTGAATACGTCGCGATTGCCAAGATCACCATGCACAACCGCGAGTACACGGTTTTTCTCCGTCCGACCGAGGGCGGATTGATGCTGCACACCATGTATTACGCAGAGGAAGTGCGCAAGGTCGAAGGTTTCGGCGCGCCTGATGTGGAGCTGAAAGAAGCTGAGGTCAAAGTCGCCCACCAATTGATTGAGGCTCTGGCCGCCGAGTGGGACCCGGAAAAGTACAAGGACAATTTCCAGGAGAACCTGAAGAAGCTGATCGAGACCAAACTCGAGGGCGGAGAAGTTACCGCCGTCGAGAAGCCGAAAAAACTCGCTCCCGTCGTCGACCTGATGGCGGCGTTGAAACAGAGTCTGGCGCAGATGGAAGGCAAAAAGAAACCGGCTGCCACCGCAGGAGACGAGCGTCCAGCCGCAGCCGCTGCGAAGTCGCGCCGCGGACGCTAAGAGCCCGTAGAAATCTCCATTTTCGATCCCGCATCGACCGCAGCCTTGAGAGCCGACGACCGCCTGGGCTTGCATCCGCAGCAAGGCATCCCGGCAACCGGACCCAGCATCCCTTCCAGAGAGCTGAAGGCTGGGTCCTCCGCTGGCGCGGACGGCTGGCAATCGTTACAATAACTGCTTCTGTTTCCATCATTCGAACCAAGACTTACTCTTTCTTCGGGGTGCCGATGAGTTTTCGACGTGTGGGCGGGCTGGCCGCGGTGGCACTGGGGACTTTATTGTGGCTTTCTTGTGGTCAGATCTATCGGCCCGTGGTGATCCCGATCGCCACGATCCCTCCAAACCCTGCGAACTTCCACGAGGTGTTCTCCGTCAACACCAACACGGCGTTTAACCAGGGCACGGCCATGCAGATCGATGTTTCGGGAGATACCGAGATCGGCGTAGCGAACATGGGCGTGATTCCCACCCACGCTGCTATTCTGCCGAGTGACGGCCGCGCGTTCGTCGCCAGTGCGGGCAGCCTGGACGGCGTAGATACCGACGCGGTGATGGCCTTTGCCCCGGTCCCCGATAGCAGCACCGCGACCGGAATCACTTCGGTGACGAGCTACAGCCTGCCTAATGGCTCTTTGCCGGTCTTCTTGGCCACGACTCAGAACAATGCCGTGTTTTCGGCGAACTTCGGAACGAACTCCGTGTCGTCTCTCAACTCATCGGCCAATGTGGTCACCCTGACCTCGCCAGTCGGACGGGGCCCCGTCGCGCTGGTCGAGACGCCGGATACGGTGAATCTTTACGTGTTGAATCAGACCGACAACACAGTCATGGATATTTCCCCGCTAGACCTGACGATGCTGGCGCCGCCGATTCCCGTGGGCAGCACGCCGGTATGGGCTGTCGCGCGGGTGGATAACAGAAGGCTCTACGTTGTCACGCAGGGAAGCGGCCAACTCGTCCCTATTGACATCGCCAGCAACACGGTGCTCGCCAGCGAAACTAATCTTTCGGTGGGCGCCGGCGCGAATTTCGTTTTGTACGATCCAACGCTCAACCGGCTCTACGTCACGAATCCGGTCACCGGGACCGTCTATGTGTTTTCAGCAACCGGAGGCCTGGATCCTGCGACCGGCGCCGCCAACGACACGCCGACTCTGTTGGCGACGATTAACATGTCTGCAGGAACCAATGCGCCGTGTCCCAGCGGATGTTCGCCGTCAGGAGTCGCCGCCTTGCCGGATGGCTCGCGCTTCTACGTTGCCAGCTATCAATATGCGGCGTCATGTCCGGATCCCGTCGTGGGATTGTCTTCCGCGTGTGTGATTCCTCGCCTGACCGTATTTGATGCTCCCAGCATCACCGTCAAGCCATTCGCTTCCTCGCTGGTCGCGCCCTCCCTGTCATTGTTGATGGAGCCAGAATTCAGCGCCGCGCAATATGCTGTCCCGCCGCTCTCTTCCTGCACGGTCGTTACGCCTTATGCGCCTGGGGCGACGCGCTTTCGCATGTTCACCGTGGCCGCGGTGGATAGCAGCCACGTCTATGCGAGCGTGTGTGACGCGGGGATGGTGGCCGATGTGGCGGCGACTTCGAGTCCGATCTCTCAAACCGGGGGCAACAATACGCCCGACACGCTCATGTCGGATCTCGCTACTCCCTTCGGCGCAGGCGCGCCGGGACCAAACGGCGAGCCAGCGACGCAGAGTCCAATCTTCCTGCTGACGGGACAATAGTGGACTGAGAGGTTAGGCCGGCAAGCCTATACCTTGGCGGGAACTTCTTCCTTGACGCTTTCCTTCGCGGCGTAGTGCGAGTCGATGTATTCGTCGAGAATCTCAATGAACTCGGCCACGATGCGATCGCCCTTCAGGGTAGTAAAAAGCCGTCCGTCGACGTACACCGGCGCCTTCGGTTCTTCAAACGTTCCGGGCAATGAAATGCCGATGTTGGCATGCTTCGATTCGCCGGGACCATTCACCACGCAGCCCATGACGGCGAGCTTCATCTCCTCGACACCGACGTAACGCCCTTTCCATGCCGGCATCTGCTCGCGCAGGTAAGACTGGATCTGTTCGGCCATCTCCTGGAAAAAGGTGCTGGTGGTGCGCCCGCACCCAGGGCAAGCCGTTACCTGTGGCGTGAAGCTGCGAATGCCCATGGACTGCAGAATCTGCTGCGCCACGCGAACTTCTTCGGTGCGGTCGCCGCCCGGCGCCGGCGTCAGGGAAACGCGAATTGTGTCTCCGATGCCTTCCTGCAGCACAACGCCCATCGCAGCGCTCGAAGCAACCACGCCCTTCGCGCCCATGCCCGCCTCGGTCAACCCCAGATGCAGAGGATAGTTGCAGCGCGCCGCCAGCGCGCGGTACACGTCGATCAAATCCTGCACTCCGCTGACCTTCGCGCTGAGAATGATCTGATCCGCACGCAGGCCGAACTTCTGTGCCAGATCCGCGGAGTTCAGCGCGCTCACCACCATTGCTTCCATGGTCACTTCGCGCGCATCTTTCGGTTCAGCAAGCCGCGAATTCTCATCCATCATGCGGGTCAGCAGGGCTGAGTCGAGTGAGCCCCAGTTCACGCCGATGCGCACTGGCTTCTGATATTTCACTGCGACTTCAATCATGGTGCGGAAATTCGAATCACCGGTCTTGCCGATACTGGCATTGCCGGGGTTGATGCGGTACTTCCCCAGATCGCGCGCGCACTCGGGATACTTGGTCAGCAGAACGTGGCCGTTGTAGTGGAAGTCGCCGATGATGGGCACGCGGACGCCTTGCTTGTCGAGTTGTTCGACGATGCGGGGAACGGCCGCGGCCGCGTCGTCATTGTTCACCGTGACGCGCACCAGCTCTGACCCGGCCCGCGCCAGTGCCGCGACTTGCTGTACGGTCGAGGCAACGTCGGCCGTGTCGGTATTGGTCATGGATTGCACCACAACCGGTGCGTCGCAGCCGACCCGCACACCGCCAACCACCGCCGTGACAGTTTTTCGCCTTTGAATCGTAGCCATAGGAATTATTAGTTTATCACGTGGAAACAGGCGTGTTCAGAGCTTCGGCCCAGTCGGTAGTGGGCTACTTTGTAGCCCACTACCGCCCAGTCCGCGTCAGGGAAAACGATCGACTAAACGACTCAGAGATGATGTGCATTGCGAACGGTGCCGCTTACGGGCCGTCTATCCACCAAACCCCGGGATCGTCTTCATCAGGTCGTTGTAGATGACCATCACGGCAAACAGCAACAGGAAGACGAATGCGGCCTGGTAGACGCGTTCCTTGATGGTCATGCTGATGTCGCGGCGCATCAGGCCTTCGAGCAACAGGAAGAGAATGACTCCCCCGTCGAGAATTGGGATCGGCAGCAGGTTGAAGATGCCCAGGTTCAGGCTGATTCCCGAGATGAGCTCCATCAGGGGCGTCCAACCTTTTTGCCGCGCCGCGAAGCCGGTTTCCTGAGCGATGCCGATCGGCCCGGAGACGGCCTTAAGCGAGATCTTCCGTTCCACAATCTTCTTGGCCAGTTCAAGCAACAGGAGAGAGTACTTGCGGTTCTGATCAAGCGATTGGGCGAACGCCTGCGGCAGCGTAAGCTTGGTTACCTTCATTTCGCCCGCGTTGAGGAATCCCAGCCGGTATCGCGATTCCTTTGGATTCTCAGTTTTCGAGAGAACCGGCGTCAGGCGGAAATGCAGCATCTGATCGCCGCGAGCTACGGTAACGTCGACTGGATGGTCTTTGGTCTGCTGCAGGCTCTCGATCATGGCTTCAATCGAGCGCACTGGCTTGCCGTTCAACTCAACGATCTTGTCGTCTTCCTTCATGCCCACTTTTGCTGCAGGCATGTCGGGATCGAGCTGGCCGACGACTACGGCATCATCGGGAAACCAGCCTGCCGATCCCACTTCCGATGTCGTTACTGCTTTCGGCACAAGTGTTTTGGGGAAGACCTGATCCCCGCGCCGGATCGTGACTGTCAGCGGCTGATTTGGGCTCAGCCAGACGACCGGCTGCAACTGTTCCCAGGTGGGATTCTCGATCCCGTCGACCTTGATGATTTGATCGCCCGCTCGCAATCCGGCCTGCGCAGCGGGTGAGTCTTCTCTTACACCTGCAATCACCGCTGGCTTGTCCAGGTAAGCGGGGTACTCGTAATGGACCATGTAGACGATGGTGAGCAGCGCCACGGCCAGCATGATGTTCATCACCGGCCCGGCAATCGCAATCAGGAATCGATGCCAACGCGAATGATTCATGAACTCGCGCGGATCGTCCGTGCGCTCGTCCATCGGATTCTCGCCGCTCATTTTGACGTAGCCGCCGAGCGGGATCGCGGCGATCCGGTAGTCGGTTTCGCCCTTGCGGAAGCCGATCAGACGCTTGCCAAAGCCAATGGAGAAGACCTCGACCCGTACCCCCAGCCACTTGGCCACCGCGTAGTGGCCGAACTCGTGGATCAGGATCATGAAACCCAGAACCGGAACCACATACAGGAAGGCAAATGAGCTCAAATCAGGCATAATCGGGGTACGTACTCTCCAACTGTTTAGATTCGTAAATCAGACAAAAGATGTGGCGCGCGGCTGACCCGTATCCTTCAGTTTCGCAACCTGCTCCAGGGCAAATCGGCGTGCCTCCGTGTCGGCCTCGAGCACTTTTCCAATAGACTCCAGCTTCCCAACATTGGTTGCACCAAGAACATCTTCGATAATCCTGGGAATCTCATCGAAGCGGATGTTGCCTTCCAGAAACGCAGCGACCGCCACTTCATCGGCGGCATTCAGCGCAACAGTTTTTGCCCCGCCGGCCTCTGCGGCTTCGTATGCCAAACGCAGGCAAGGGAATTTTTTCAGGTCCGGCGGACAGAAGTCCAGATGACGCAAGTTACAGACCGGAAAGTGCATATCCGACTCGATCCGCTCCGGATATGTTAGGGCGTACAGGATCGGCAACCGCATATCCGTCACCGAAAACTGAGCAAGTATGCTGCCATCCACAAACTCAACCATGGAATGAATTGTGGACTGTGGGTGGACAATAACTTCCACTTTTCCCGGCGGCATGTGAAACAATCTGCATGCCTCGATTACCTCAAAGCCCTTGTTCATCAGCGTGGCCGAGTCGATCGTGATCCGGCGGCCCATCTTCCAAGTGGGATGATTCAGCGCCTGCTCGACCGTGATCGCGGCGAATTCCGAACCCGGCGTATTCAGAAAAGGTCCGCCCGAAGCCGTCAGCCAGATGCGTTCGACCTCGTGCATCCGCCCACCGCGCAGGCACTGATGCACCGCATTGTGCTCGCTGTCGATGGGAAGCAGCGGCTTGCCTTGCCTGCGAGCCTCGGCGGTGATCAGTTCGCCCGCGGCAACCAGGCACTCCTTGTTCGCGAGACCGAGAATCTTTCCCGCCCGCACGGCTTCATAGGTTGCTTCCAGCCCAGCAACGCCGACGATCGCACTGACCACAAAATCCACTTCAGGATGCGTCGCCACGCGCACAGTTCCCGCCGCGCCATAGACAACTTCGATCTCCCGCAATCCATTTTTCTTCAGTAGCGCGGCTAGCGCACCGGCATCGTTTTCCGACGCCATCGAGATCACGCGCGGCTTCCACCGTTTCGCCTGCTCGAAAGCGGCCTTGAAATTGTGCCCGGCTGCGAGCGCCACAACCTGAAATCGCTCCGGATACGACTCGGCCACACTGAGCGTGCTGCGCCCAATCGAGCCCGTGGAACCCAGGATGGCAATATGCTTCATAATCTCGCGATATTCATTCTACGATGTTCTGGCCTGGTGAGGTTCTTATCGGTGAAGGTCCAGGGTCATCGCAGAGAAGCAGGCGGCCGCCATAGGGCTACTGCATGACCCGCCAGGCCGCGTAGTACCACAGCACCGGCGCGGCAAACAGCAGGGCATCGATGCGGTCGAGCATGCCGCCGTGGCCCGGAAGTATCGATCCCGAATCCTTGACCCCTGCGCCGCGCTTGATCAGCGATTCCACCAGATCGCCCAACTGTGCGGCGATGTTGAGCACAATTGTGAGCGGAAGCACAATCGCCATCGGCGGCACTTCCGACCCATACATTCCACTCGGACGTGCGATCAACCCTGCGCGCAACAGCGTCAGACTGATCTGCTCGGCATGTCCGAAGAGCAGCCACGCGACGCCAACGCTCGCCACGACTGACGCAGCCGCGCCCTCCCAAGTTTTTTTCGGGCTGATGCGCGGCGCCATCAAATGCTGTCCCACCAACTTGCCGACGAAATAAGCGAAAATGTCGCCCGCCCAAACGACCAAGAGCAGATACAAGAGGTAAAATGCCCCCGCCCACTGCTGGCGCAGCTGCACCAGCATCCCCAGCGGCAGAGCGATGTAAGTGAAGGCAAACACCGCCGCCGCCGCCGCCGGGTATCCATCGCGCAGGTCTTCGCGGCGCATTGCCCGAGTCAAGAAAATGAACGGCCCAATGGCCGCGGTAAATCCCAGCACAACCAGGAATTTTCCCGTCGAAACCAGAGCCGTATCTTCCGCCGCGCCGATCGCCAAGAGAAGGAAAAACAACGCAGAGAACAGGTGAGTTGGCCAGCCCATGGGCTTCACGCCGTACGATTCCGCCAGCTGCAGAAATTCATGAATTGTAATCAAGGCCACCATGCCGACTACGATCGCCAGCACCGGCACCGGTGCGCGTAGAGTCAGCACCAGCACGATCGGAATCAGAACAACTGCGGTGGCGATGCGCTTGAGCAAGGGAAGTGGTCTGTGTTGTGAAGAAAGTGAACGCGCAATTATAACCACAGCGGGCAGGTTTCTCTCTGTCCTCTGTGGCTATGCCTTTAGCGCAGGCTCCAGCGACGCGGGTCCGTCATGATTCAGGCCGCCGTAGCGACGTTCGCGCTTCTGATATTCGGCGATCCCTTCGAGCAGATGCACGCCGCGAAAATCCGGCCAAAGCGTGGGAGTCACATAAATTTCGGCATAAGCCAACTGCCACAAGAGGAAATTGCTCAGCCGCATTTCGCCCGAAGTCCGGACCACCAAGTCAGGGTCAGGGAGGTGCCGCGTATAAAGATGACGGCTGACCGCATTTTCATCGATCTGCAGGTGCTCCAGCCCTCCGTTCTGCGAGGCCGCATTGACCAGGCTGCGGAACGCGTCGACCAGTTCGCTGCGCGCGCTGTAGTTGAGAGCCAGCGTCAGCACCATGCCCGAGTTGCGCGCCGTCGCTTCGCGCGCCCACTGCATCCGCTCCTGCACATCCCCGGGCAGCTCGTGCTGGCGCCCAATGTATTCCAGGCGGATATTGTTCTCGTTCAGTGTAGGAACTTCTGCCTTCAGATAGCGACTCAGCAGCCGCATCAGGAAGTCGACCTCACTCTTTGGCCGCTTCTTCCAGTTTTCTTCCGAGAACGCATAGAGCGTGAGTGCGGAGATGTGTACGCGCGCCGCCGTCTCGACCGTCGAGCGTACCGCCGCGACTCCGGCGCGATGTCCGGCCACACGCGGCATGTGGCGCCGCCTGGCCCAGCGCCCATTGCCGTCCATGATGATGGCGATGTGTTTGGGGAGCCGTTGTGGATCCAGATGCCGGTAAACGTCCGCTTCCTTGCGGTCGAGCCCCTGGGGCACCAGTGAAGCTACTTTGTCTTGCAAAGTGGTCATCCCGATATGAGGCTACCACAGGCAGGAAGCCCGCGCAATGACGGGAAGGGTGTTGAACATGTGGCAATTTCCCGGAGCCGAGGAATGCCGCGGTCACGGTCGAATCCATTCTGGGACGGCCGCCTTCGGCTGTGCACGGGTGCATCGCGCCGCCCGATTCTATCGCGCTTCTTCCGGAACAATCTTAACTTCGATCTTGTCCGTATGTCGCAGCAGCGTCAGGGCGCTGCTGACGCCGACGCGTACGTCGGTCAGCAGGCGATGCAGATCGTCAACGCCGGCCACCGGTTGTCCTTCGAGAGCCACAATCACGTCCCCTTCGCGCAGCCCCGCACGCCTTGCTGGACTGTCATCTTCCACTGACAGCACCAACGCGCCCGACTCTTTCGGCAGATCATAAAACCGCACCACGCGCCGATGCACCGGTACGGTTTGCCCGGAGACGCCGATATAGCTCCGCCGAATTCGCCCATCTCGCAGCAAGCGGCTGGCCACGAACTTGGCCGTGTTGATGCCGATCGCAAAACAAATTCCCTGCGCCGGCAGAATTGTCGCCGTATTCACGCCGACCACACACCCCGCGGAATTGACGAGCGGTCCGCCCGAGTTTCCCGGATTCAGCGACGCATCGCTCTGAATGACATCGTCAATCAGTCGCCCCGAATACGACCGCAGCGACCGTCCCAGAGCGCTCACGACGCCGGCGGTCACTGTCGACTGAAATCCGTAGGGCGCTCCAATCGCAATCACGATCTGCCCGACCCGCAAGCGTTGTGAATCGCCCAACGCGGCCGCCAGTAGGCTCGGCTCGTCCAACCCCGGTCGCTCCACGCGAATCACGGCCAGATCACTCGCCGGATCGTCTCCGATCATCGTAGCCGGCACGCGATGCCCATCCGGAAACGTCACGGCAATGCGCGCCGCATCGTGGACGACGTGACTGTTCGTCAGGATCAGGCCATCGGGTGTGAACACGAATCCCGAGCCGCCGCCTTGCCGCTCACGCGGTTCGCCCGAACGCCGAGCGTTTCTTTCGGGCAATGCCTGATGCACTTCAATATGCACCACCGACGGGCTCATCCGCTCCACGGCGCTCGTCACCGCGCGGGAGTAGGCGTCGAGCTGGGAATCATCCTCACTCGGGCCGAGGGTTGCGCCTTGTGATCCAGCCGACCGTTCGTGCAAGTCATCAAGCCCGTTAAGGCAGGAATTTCCTAGAACTTCTGAATGCACCCTTCCAGATTCTCCTGGATTCATGCTGGATAGATGCCGATCAATCTAGTTCGGATTCACCGGCTGACCTCGGCGTCCTTCGGAGCAAAAAAGCCGGGACCAGAGGATGGTCCCGGCGTCAGTGTTGGCTGGTTGCCCGGATAAAACCCTTGTTATTGTTTCAAAGTCACAAAGTCTCCAAGTAAAGGTCGCCGAAACCAGATCCGTGCTTTACCCGCTGAAGCGTGAAACTTTGCGGCTTCGAAACTTGAAACTTTTTCCTACGCACTCCGTCGCGGCCGCACCGTCAGATCCCGCACCTGGGTCAGGATGCTCGACATCTGCATCCCGTTGAGTTGTGAGACAAACGGCAGCAGCTCCGCAATGAATTGATCTTTCATCAACTCGTTGATTTCTTCCTGACGGCCGCGTTCGCCGCCGCTGAGCAGTTCGGGCACAGTGACCTCCAGTGCGCGCGCCAGCCGTTCCAGGGAAGACAGCGTGGGCGTGGCCTTCTCGTTTTCAATCTTGGAGACGTAGGTGCGCGGAACCGCCATGCGTCCGGCCAGCTGCCGCTGGCTCAGCCCGTTGCGCAATCGCAGCGAGCGGATCGACGTCGCCAGGTTCAAATGTCCGCGACCGTTGCCGGGTACCGGCATCAGCATCGGTGGCGCGACTGTGATTGGTTCTGGTTCCGGCTCCTCGTCCAGGGACGCGTGGCAACGGCGGCAATTATTGTTGGAAGTACGGAATTGAACCAGCAGGCAGTGATCGCAACGAACGACTTCCCTTGAATCGACCGGGGCAAGAGTCGTGGCCATCGAGTTGTGGGAGTGCCAGAGCGGGCTACTCCAGCTGGAACCAATTTAGGGGAGCGGTCCCGGCTGCACGTCAATCTGCGGCATACGCCCTGTGGAAGTCAAGGGTAAAATGCAAGAACCCCGGGAATCATTGCCGGCAACAAACCAAGACAGAGACGCAGGAACCCGGAGAAAACAGGCGAAACCCATGATCGATCGCGAGTCCGCGTGGTGTTTACTAACTGAGTTCACGCAATCGGAAAGTCTGCGCAAGCATGCCCTGGCAGTCGAAGCCTGCATGCGCGCCTGCTCGCGCAAGTTCGACAGGGGTTCACCAGAGGCCGAAAATCTCTGGGGCCTGGTCGGCCTCATCCACGACTTTGACTACGAACGCTGGCCCACGCCCGAAGAGCATCCCTATAAAGGCAACGAGATTCTCAAAGAGCGCGGATACTCCGACGAAATCCGCCGCGCCATCATGTCGCACGCCGAATATTCCGGCGTCAGCCGCGATACGCCGATGGAAAAAGCGCTCTTCGCCTGCGACGAGCTTGCCGGATTCATCACGGCTGTAGCCTTGATCAAGCCAAGCAAGTCGCTGGCCGAAGTCGATGCCAAGTCCGTGCGCAAAAGGATGAAAGACAAAGCCTTCGCCCGCAAAGTGAATCGCGACGACATAATTCAAGGCGCCGCGGCTTTGGGCGTCGACCTCGACGAGCACATCGCGTTCTGCATCGAAGCCATGAAACCGATCGCGAAAGAGTTAGGACTCGACGGGAGCGCCGCAAAGCCGGCGTGAGAAGTCCGGGGGCCCTGTTTTTAGTGCTTCTCAGCCAGCCTTGCTTTCCTCTGCCGCTCGCGTTCGGCGCGCATCTCTTCCACACCCTGTGCGACGAGGGGCGAATACAGCGCCTTCACCCAGTTCGGATTTCCCCATTCCGGCTGTCCTGCCATCGCGCGGTCGTAATCGCGCAACGCCTCGTCCGGTTCCCTGGCCAGCCAGAACGCAACTGCCTGCGCCATCGCCCGCTCGCCATGAGGACGCTCTTCGTTAGCGGACCCATTCTCCCACGCGCCGTTGTTGACCGTCTGAATCGCGTCGCTATACCGCCGAACCTCGATCTCTGCCCATGCGCGGCGCAGCCACATCCTCGTGTCACCCGGCCTCTGCTGTACGACCTGACCCAGCAATTCGACTGCATGCTCGTAATTTCCCGCAACGTAATGCCACCAGCCCAACTCGCCCAAGTATTCAGGACCCCAGGAGTCGGAGCTCTGTTCCAATTCCATTTCGAGGCGGTGCGCTGGCGAGGTATCTCCGGCCACCAGACTCAGGCCAGCCTGTTCGACCCCCGCATTGCGCGGTATCTCGCCACGCAGAGACTCAAGCCAGTTCTTGAATTCGCCCGCCGCGCCGCGTCGGTTCGCTGCAACCAGAGCCATAGCGAACGATTCCAGGTCTCCCGGTTTTTTTGGATCGCTCTCGAGCAATTTGCGATACGAATTTGCCGCCTCCGAAAAATTCGCCTGCGAAAATTGTGCCCGTGCGAGCAGATCCCAAGCCTCCGGCTGCTCCCGACGCACCTTCAGCGATCGCTGGGCCAGTTGCTCCGCCTGCTGGTACTTGTGCTGGTTGAGCGACTCCTGCGCGCGCGCCGTCCAGAAAAGGAAGGCTACCGCCAGGTCGCGCTCCGAACGTGCGGGCCAGCCTTCGCTGGCGGTCATTCTTTGGATCTGACTGATGCGCTCTTCGGGTAGCGGATGCGAGCGGAAGTATCCTTCGATCCCGATGTAGAAGGTGATCTCCATCAGCGCCACCGGTTCCGGAAACGCCGAAACTCTGCGGATGCGCGCGATTCTACTCGATACCCTCCGGGTTGGCTATGACTGCACGCTCCGCGGAAGCTTGGCAGATAACTCCGCTGCCCGAAGCCCTGTGCTACTATCTGCTGTCGTTTCCTGCATTGCACGGCGCAACCGTGTCATGCAGTGAATGCGCCGCAATTCTTCCCAGTTACTTACGATATTGCCCTGAACTGCGGAGCACCCGTGAATACGCCGACAAATAGCAGCACGCCGCCCGTCACGCAAGCCGTTCTGGGCTGCAGCAAATGTGGCGCGACCTTACCAGAGGAAGCGCAATTCTGTCTGAAATGTGGCAAGCCAGTCAGTTCTCCGCCGAAAGCGGCTGCCGAGCGTCCGGAGATCGAGATGCTTCCACCGGAGTCGCATCGGCCCCGGTCCAAACGGCGCTGGATCCTCTGGCTCGTCCTGGCGCTCATTGCCTTAGCGATTGCGTGGGTTCTGACCAGCGACAGTCCGTTCGCCGAAGGCGTGCAGGAGCTCGTCGGATCGAAGCACGATCAGGCTATACTTGACTCGTCTTTCTCCATCAGTCCGCACGTCTTCCGCTACTACAAGTTTGCCTTGCCTGAGGGCTCCATGAATGTCGCCGTGGTTGGCCAGTTCACCGCGGCCGCCGAGAGTCGCAATAACACTAGGGGTAAAGATGAGCATAAGGACCAGGACAACGACAACACGATCGAGGTTTACGTACTGACGGAACCGGCGTTCACCATCTGGCAGAACGGTTACGCGACCAGTTCCCTTTACGAAAGCGGCAAGGTCGCTGAAGGAACCGTGCAGATGCAGTTGCCGGCGGGACCGGGAATCTACTACCTCGTATTCAGCAACAGGTCGTCCACGAAAACGGCAAAGGCAGTGCGCGCTTCGGTACTGCTTCGCTACAAGAGCTGGTTGCCTGAATGGTTTCGGCGCATGAAGGACCGCTTCTGGAACTGGATCGGCGTGTAAGAGACGCCGCGTGGAAAAAGCCTGAGGCGACGCTGCTTAACGCATCGACCCTTCAATCTCCGAGATCCAGTCTGGTCGTTTGAGTACCTCGCGCGGCTTCGGGCCATCGGCCGCCCCGACAATTCCGTCCTGCTCCATTAGATCGATGAGGTGCGCGGCGCGGCCGTAGCCGATGCGCAAGCGCCTCTGCAACAGGGAAGTGGAGGCTTTGCCGAATTCCACCACCAGCTTGACTGCATCGCCATACATGGGATCGTCCTCGGCCTCGCCCTCCTCGCCGGGCTCTCCAGCCGGGCCTTCCGCAGCCTCGCGCTCTTCCTTTGGAACTTCGAGGAAATGCTCCTGATACTCGGCGGTCGCTTGCGCCTTCCAGAATTCGACGACCGCGGCAATTTCCTTCTCCGTCACAAACGGCGCGTGCAGCCGATGCACGCGCGCCGAGCCTGATGGCAGATAGAGCATGTCGCCCTTGCCGAGCAGCGCCTCGGCTCCGTTGGCGTCGAGAATGGTGCGCGAATCTACTTTGGTTGCGACCCGGAAGGAAACGCGGGCGGGGAAGTTGGCTTTGATCAATCCCGTAATCACATCCACGCTCGGTCTCTGGGTCGCCAGAACAAGATGAATGCCGACGGCGCGCGCCATCTGCGCCAGGCGGGTGATCGACTCTTCGACGTTGTGCGAGTCGAGCATCATCAGATCGGCCAACTCGTCGATGATGATCACGATGTACGGAATCGGCTTCTCGTCGGACTCTTCGCCGAACAAACTCGGTGTGCCATTCTGATCAAACAGGCGATTGTACTGATCGATATTGCGGACGCCTTTGGCGGCAAGCAGCTTCAGCCGGCGTTCCATCTCGCGGACCGCGTTGCGCAGCGCATTCGCCGCGAGTTTCGGTTCGGTGATGATCGGCGTGTAAAGGTGTGGAACGCCCTCGTAGTTGCCGAGTTCGAGCCGCTTGGGATCGACCAGAATCAGCCGCACCTGCTCAGGCGTTGCCTTGTACAGAATCGACATGATCATCGCATTGATCGCAACGCTTTTGCCCGCGCCCGTCGATCCGGCAATCAGCAAGTGCGGCATGCCCGCGAGATCAGCAGTGACGATGCGGCCGTTGATGTCTTTGCCCATCGCCATGGTGAGCTTCGATTTCGAGCCCATGAACTCCTGCGACTCGATGTTTTCGCGCAGCCAGATGATCTCGCGCTGGCGGTTCGGCACCTGAATTCCGACGGTGCTTTTGCCCGCCATCCGCTCGATCAGGATGCTCTCGGCTTTCAAGGCGAGGCACAGATCGTCGCAGAGATTGGTGATGCGGCTGTACTTGATGCCCGCTTCCGGCTTGAACTCGAACGTCGTTACAACTGGACCAGGATTGATCTGCGTGACCTGACCGTGGACTTCGAACTCGGCGTACTTCTCGGTGAGGACCTGCGCCAGCAGTTTGAGTTCGTCCGCGTCGACGGCCTGCTGTTCATCCGGACGCTGCAAAAGGCTGCTTGATGGCAACTTGTAACCGCCGGCAATGCGCGGCATTGTGGTTTTGGCTTTGTGTCCGCTGTCGGCACGGTCGGTGACTTCTGGATCGGCAGCTGCTTCGGCCACGGGCTCCCCTGCGAGAGGTTCGGCGAGAATTCCACCGGTAGCCGATGGCGTCTTTGACGCCGCGGGCTCTTCTTCGGCGAGCATGCGCTCGATTCCGGTGCGGCGCGATTCTGACGCGGCTGCGTGCGGTTCGACGGGCGGCTGCGGGCGCGACGGGATGAGTTGCGTTTTGACGACCGGCTTCGAGATTCGCCGCAGCTCCAGTTCCTTCTGCTGGCGCCTCTTTGCTCGCGCTTCCTGCCAATCTTTGTAGCGATTCCACAACGCCGTGGTGAAGGAAAACCGCGTTGGCGCCCACAGCCGTATCGACGAGAACGAGAATGCAGTCGAAAGATAGAGTGCGACTGCCAGAATGCTGACGCACACGATGTAAGCGCCCACGAGATTCAGATAGTGAATGAGTAAGTCGCCGACGACTCGTCCGAGCAAGCCTTCGATGGGAATCACGTGCATCCAGCGCAAATGTCCGGGCAGAAGCGCGAGCATTGCGGGAATGAACATGGACAGCCAGATTCCGCCCAGGCTCTTGGCGATCGGAGACTGGATTTTCATCGAGCGGAACCAGCGAGCACCGAGCAGCGCAGGAAAGATGACCAGCAGGAACGCGCCGATGCCGAAAAATTGCAGCATGGCGTCGGCGGTGTAGGCGCCGATAACGCCGATCCAGTTGCGAGCCGCGTGCGACCCGGTCAGCACGGAGGCGCTGTTCCACGAAGGATCGAGCGGAGAGTACGAGGCCAGGGCAAGGAAAAGGAGAAGCGCGGAGACGCACATCAAGAATCCGATCAGCTCATTGAGCCGGCGGTTCCCGGTAGGGACAAAGATCGTAGCGAGGTAATCCATGTAGGCCGGATTCACACACCGAAGACACTTAACACTCCCCGGTGCCGCAATCAATCGGCCAGAGCCCTTACATTATGCCAAGAAGAGCGGCTTCCGACAATCGGGGAAAGTAGCTTTAGTATCGTTTTGGTTTCCCGGGCTACTGGAGGTGCCAGAGAAAAGCAAGGGCGATCACAACAATGCCCACGACGATGCGGTAGATGATGAAGATCCGCAAGCTGTTCGACTGCAAGTAACGGATGAGCCAGGTAATCGCAGCATAGCCGACCAAGGCGGAAACGATGATGCCAACGAGGACGGGCGCCTGCATCCCCGCAGGCAGGCCTTCCTTGTGAAGTTCGTGGGCTTTGAGCAGGGCCGCGCCGGCGATCAGAGGCGTCGACAGCAGAAAGCTGAAACGGACGGCGGCTTCGCGAGTGAGATTGCGAAAAAGGCCGGCGGTGATGGTGGAACCGGAACGTGAAACTCCCGGAATCAGGGCGAAAGCCTGCGCAATTCCAATAATCACCGAATCAGCCAGGGAAATGCGGGTTAGGGGCTTATCCAGCTTGTCGACTTTTTCGCCCAGCCACATCAGGAGCGCGACCACAATCAAAGCGCCCGCAATCAGGAAAATATGTTCGCGGAAGTAATCTTCAGCAGAATGTTCCAGCAATTTGCCGGCGATGGCTCCCGGAATCGTCGCGATCGCGAGAAACCAGAGCAGCATGCGCTCTTCCCTTTGTTCTTCGACGCTGAGGTTCGTATCGCCCTGGCCGGACTCTGAAAAGCGCACAACTTTTCCGCCCAGCGCAGCGCGAATGATCTGAAACCACGTCCGCCGAAAATAAAAGAGCACCGAGAGCAGAGTTCCGAAGTGCAGGGCAACGTCGAAGCTGAGCTCCTGGCCTGCAGAAAGTTCGTTCCAGCCGAGCAGACGGCGAACAATGATGAGATGTCCGGAGCTGGAGACGGGAATGAACTCCGCCAGGCCCTGAACGACTGCAAGAACAATCGCTTGATAGATTGGCAAATGAGTTCGCCGCGTTTCCCAGGATTGGTATGGCCCATCGAATGTAAAGGATGTGCGTCTCTGTGCGCAAGGCCTGAAGTTTAGTGAACGGTTGGGAAGTTGCAGTCTGTGCTTATGCGGATTTCTTCCAGCGGGCGCCAATGAGGGCGCGAACCGCCGCATAGAGCGCGGCATTCAGAATTCCGATGAAGGCCCAAGCAAAGTAATAGCTGCCGGTGCCGACTTCCGCATTGAAAAAGGCAATGGAAAGCAAAGAGGGCGGACAGAGAATGACGAATCCAACCATCAGGGTTGGATTGGGAAAATGTGGAGACTGGAGATCGACCAGAAGTTGGTAAGTAACAAACGCAGCCGTGACCGCAAAACCAAACAAGGCGAAACGGAAGGTGGCGTGCGGAGAAGCAGGCATAGAAGTCAGTCGATTTCGTTCCCCCAGGTCGGAACACCTTGCTGCACGTAAAAGATCAGGTCCTGCGCGCGCAGGGACCAGTCACTTTGACCGTACTGCGCGAGAATCTTCTGGGCGAGAGCCAAGGCGTGGTTCTTGGATTCCTCCGATTTTTTCTGGTTGGCTTCCGTCCTGTAGATCTCGATCAAAGCCGAGTAGCGCCAGGCAGCGTCATAGAGCGCTTCGGGAGCAGCGGGAGACTGTTCGTGGTCCTTGACGTACTTCTCGTAAATGTCAGCTTCCTTCTCCGGACACTTCGAAGCGCCCTGCCAATCGCCGCACAGTTTGTTCTCGATCAGACGAAACGCGGCAAGGTCAGCCCATTTCGTCCCGGGAAACTTCTTCATAACCAGCCTCATCCAGTCTTCGCTGATCTGCCCGCGCATGTATGCTTCGCGCTCCCGGGCGGAAGGACGGGTCATCACGTCGGCGCGCTCGATTTGCCAGCGAATGTCGGCAGCGCGATAGAGAGCCTCTGATGCCAGCGGCGAGGTGGGGAAAATATCATAGACGCGATAGTAGAGACGCATGGCGTCTTGCGCGGCGTCGCGGCGTCCGCGGCGGCGGCTCGCCTGATCTTCGGAGTCGACAGCTTCGCCAAAAATGATCTTGTCGCCGTTGGGCGTGGAAGCCATGACGAGAGCCTTGTTCGGGACCCATCCGGTGATGGTCTTGCCTTCGGATTCGGGATCGTCCTCATCCGCGTCCTTCTTGGGTTCGCGGATGATGGCCTCGACGTGAACCCAATCGCGGCTGGTGTCGAGAATGACGAGTTCGTGACCGCGTCCGGCTTCTCCGAGTTTGGCGGTGTCTTCACTGGGAGAGATGCGGATGTTTTCTTCGCGGACGAGCGTGCCGCGGGGTCCCTGGGCAGAAGCGATTGTTGCGAAAAACAAGAGAACGAGAGCGACGAACGCTTGGCGCAGCTTCATATCTGGATTATTGGCCTGACCGATGTTGCTTGCAAAGTGTAAGAGTGTCAAGTGGGCCGATTCGGTTGGCTGACCCTTGATCTTCTTTGCTTCATCTCCGTGTCTCGATCAGGTGGTGACGGGCTCCCGGCGGCAACATGCCCTCTATCGTCTGAGTTCATCCAACATTCGGGGTTCGATGTTACCGCCGGAGATCACGGCGACGCTCAACTTGGTTTTCGGCAGCTGGTTCGCGTGAAAGAGGAATCCGGCGGTGGCGACGGCGCCGCTGGGTTCGGCCACAGTTTGAGGATTTGCAGCGAGGAGTTTCATGGCCTGGCGAATTTCGTCTTCGGCAACGGTGAGAATGTCGTCGACGTAGGCTTTGATGTGCTCGAAGTTGACAGGGCCGATGCTTTGGGTGCGGAGGCCGTCGGCGATGGTGCGGGAAACTTGCTCGGCAGGGAACTGGACGATCTTTCCAGTGCGAAGGCTGGCTTGCCCGTCGGCTGCCAGTTCCGGTTCGACGCCAATCACTTTCACTCTCGGATTGCTCAGCTTGATTGCCGCCGCGACACCGCTGATCAGTCCTCCGCCGCCGACGGGTGTCAAGACGGTATCGACGTCGGGCAGGTCCTCAAGGATTTCGAGACCAATCGTGCCCTGGCCTGCAATGATTTTTTCGTCGTTGTAGGGAGGGACGATGATGTAGCCGTGCTGGGCGGCGAGTTCTTCAGCTCTTGCTTTTCGCTCGTCACTGCCGGCGCCAACCATTACGATTTTGGCGCCAAGGGTTGCCGTGGCCTCGCGCTTGATGGCGGGTGCGTTGTTGGGCATGACGATGACAGACTCTATGCCGAGCGCGCGCGCCGAGTAGGCAACTCCCTGTGCGTGATTGCCGCTGGAGTACGTGATAACGCCGCGGCGGCGGTCTTCGTCGGAGAGCGATGCGATTTTGTTGTAGGCGCCGCGGAGCTTGAAAGCGCCGATCGGTTGCTGGTTTTCCGGCTTGAGGACGAGACGACGCGGGTCTTCGGCACAAAGCGGGAATGGAATCAGGCGCGTGCGGACGCTGACGCCCTGAATGCGGGATTGCGCGGCGCGGAGGTCGGAGAGGGTGATCATAAAAGTGAAGGCTTTACGACGTGCCCTTGACGGAGATCAAAAGAGAGATCGGCCCTTGGTTCGCGAGCCATTGGGAACCTTGTGTCAGTTTCGCAGAAGGGTCCCAGGGGAAATGACACGTCGAGCCAGCCTGCGTCCGATAGGATGCAATCGAACGCCTCACGAGAGCGTTGAACTATACCCATCGCGCTTGCCCGACTTCAGGCGGAGCATACAACCGTTGACGGGTTCGAGACCGGGTTCGTTGTGCAGAGCGATCTCCCGCAGTTCGCCAGTTGAGTACTGATCTGTGATTTCCCTCGGGTGCAACACCTCCGTGCGGGAAAAGAGGTAAAGCCTTGATGAGTGGGCATGCCGGCGAGCCTTCTGATAAGAATTCAAGCTTCATGGATCTAACTTCAGTTGCGCTCCGAATCCGTGAGATCCGTGGCTGACCTGTTGTTCTAAATCTCCAGGATCACCGGCATGATCAGCGGCCGGCGTTGGGACTGCTTGGAGATGTAGCGTTTCAGATCCGCTCGGATCTTCTCTTTGATGACGCCGTAGTCGCCTTTTTCTTCTTCGCTGGAATGAGCGAGCGTGTCTTCCACGATGCGCTTGGCGCCGTCCATAAAGCCGTCTTCGCCAATGTTGAAGCCGCGAGTCACGATCTCCGGCGAGCTCTCGACTTCCCCGGACAGCTTGTTGATGGCGATGATGGGCAGAACGATGCCGTCTTCGCTCAAGTGGCGTCGATCTTTGATGATGAGATCTTCGACGACGTCGGTACGGTTGCCGGAATCGATGCAAACGCGGCCCACGTTGACTTTGGCAGTCTTGCGGGCGCCGAGTTCGTCAAATTCGAGAACGTCTCCGCTCTCGATCAACATGACTTTTCCGACCGAACCATGCATGGCGCCAGCCATTTCGGCGTGGAGTTTCAGCTGCCGATATTCGCCGTGAATGGGAACGAAGTAGCGCGGCTTCACGAGATTGATGATGAGTTTGAGTTCTTCCTGGCTGGCGTGTCCGCTGACATGGACCGGCGGAGAAGTTCCGTCTTCGTAAATGACGTACGCTTCTCGGCGGAAGAGATGGTCGATCATCCGATAGATGGTTTTTTCGTTTCCGGGGATGATGCGCGAGGAGAGGACGACAGTATCTCCCTTTTCGATTTTCGCGTGCTTGTGATTGTCGACGGCTGCGCGCGACAGCGCGGACATCGGCTCGCCCTGTGTTCCGCTGATGAGTACGCAGACTTTTTCAGGAGGAAAATTCTTCATCTCGCCAGGATTGATGACGAGACCATCGGGAACTTCGATGTAGCCGAGATCTTCGGCGATCTCGGCGGAATTATTCATGGAACGCCCGATGAATGCGACTTTGCGCCCATGCTGGTGAGCGAGTTCGACGGCGAGATTGATGCGATGAATCGAAGACGAGAAGCACGAAATGAAGAGACGGCGCTTGGTGTGCGCGAAGACCTCGTCGAACTTGCGGCGGACGGCGCGCTCACTGGGCGTATATCCCTTGCGCTCGACGTTGGTGGAATCCTGAAAAAGGGCGAGGACGCCCTGTTTGCCGTATTCGGCGAAGGTGTGGAGATCGAAAAGGTGATTGTCGGTCGGAGTGGGATCGACTTTGAAGTCGCCGGTGTGAATGACGACGCCGAGTGGCGTGTGGATGGCGAGCGCGACGCAATCGACCAGGCTGTGAGTTACGCGAATGGGATGGATGGTAAAGGCTCCAGCCTTGATGCGCTCGTTGGGGCGCATCTCGCGCAGGTCGGCGTCGTCGAGCAGGCCGTGCTCGTCGAGTTTGTCTTCCACGTAGGCGAGAGTGAATTCGGTGCCCCAGACGGGAACGTTGAGTTCGGAGAGAATCCAGGGCAGCGCGCCAATGTGGTCTTCGTGTCCGTGGGTGAGGATGATGCCGCGCACCCGCTGACGATTTTCGGTGAGATAGGAAATGTCGGGGACGACGATGTCGACGCCCAGGAGTTCGGCTTCGGGGAACATGAGGCCCGCGTCGATGACGATGATGTCGTCACCCCATCGCACAGCCATGCAGTTCATGCCGAATTCGCCCAGGCCGCCGAGAGGGATGATCTGAAGCTTTCCGGTTGGCATTGAGTAAGGATGATGCTAGCACATAGCTGTGAGCTTCGAGCTGACAGTGGCGAGCCAACCGCGGACGGCTCCCGGCGGATCGGCCCTATCTCACGGACTCGATGCTGATCGCTGCCCGATGGCTTTCTCGGGCTCTGTGCGGTAAGGTGGAATAGATGGCGGAAGAGCGGAAATCGTGGCTGCGGCGGCGGGTTGAGCGCGCGCTGGTGAAGGGTCTGACACGCGCGTACTCGACTGTGCGTGTGGATCCGGCGAAGTTTCTGTTGCAACTGCGGGCGGCTTACCGGGTGCCGATCAGCGGCTATCACGGCGTGTTTTCCATGGATGTAGGCGAGCTCGACGCGGTGGCGGACTCGATCATTCAGAGCGGGATGAAGCTGGCCGCGGTGGAAGGTGCGGGACTGGGGCTGGGTGGGCTGATGACGATTGTTCCGGATCTCGGGATTCTTTCCGCGATTACCATGCGGACGATTCAGAAGCTGAGCCTGGTTTACGGATTTGAATTCAACACGGACGATGAGATTGCGGAATTGTGGATTGCGGCCGCGAGCGCCGCGGGAGTCGACATCAGCCGAGAGCTGATTGAAAAAGAAGTGGTCAATAAATTTGTGCCGCGCGTGATTCAGCGCATTGCGGCGCAGGCGAGTACAGAGGTGGTGGAGAAGTGGGCGGGCCGAGTGATTCCCCTAGCCAGTTCCGCGATCGGAGCGGCGCTGAATTACTGGTTTGTGCGGGCGTGGGGAGAGCGGGCAAGAGCGCACTTCCGGCAAAGGCACGTGGTGCTGCGGGAGAAAGCGCAAGATGGCGCATTGAGTTTGCCAAGTCAGACTAGTCTCCCGATGACCCGGCGTTAACGTCGTATGCCGATTCCATACCGCGTTTAAGGTTGAGCGCCGGTGCAGTACGAACGCGCTTCGATTGGTGTGGTACAAAAATAGCAATGCCTATTTTTTCCTGCGCCGCCATTCTTTTCGATCTCGATGGAGTTTTAGTGGACTCGACACGCCAGGTCGACCGGGAGTGGCGCGACTGGGCGCGCGAAAAGGGTTTCAATGGAGACGCGGTGATGGCGATCGCGCACGGAGTGCGCGCGATCGAGGTGATTCGGTGCGTGGCACCGCATCTGGATGCTGAGGCGGAAGTGCAGCAGTTGGAGAAACGCGAGGTCGACCATCAGGAAGGTGGAGTGAGCGTGATGTCGGGCGCGACCCAACTGGTGCATTCGATTCCGCAGGGGCGGTGGGGCGTCGTGACGTCCGGGACGCGAATGCTCGCCAGCGCGCGGTTGCGTTTCTGCGGATTGTCCGTTCCGGAAGCCCTGGTTACGGCTGACGATGTGATCCATGGGAAACCGCATCCGGAGCCGTATTTGAGAGGGGCAGAGTTGCTGGGAGTGCGTCCGGCAGAGTGTCTGGTGATCGAGGATGCTCCTGCGGGAATTCAGGCAGCACATGCGGGCGGCATGAAAGTGATCGGATTGGCGAGCACGTACGCGACGGAGAAATTATCTGACGCCGATGCCGTGATTGCGAAGCTGGAGCAGATTCAAGTTGCGTCGAACGGAGCAGGAGGTTTGGTTGTGGAGGTGGGGTGAGTGGTCGTCATTCGCCCGACGCAGCTGCAACACAGAACGCGGGGAGTTGCAGTTCCCAAAGCATATCACCTCAGCCACTCCTCCAACTCGATCCCCTTATCCGTTTTTTCGTCGCGGTATTTCACGATGACCGGAGTGTAAAGCGACAGATTCCAGTCTTTCGCCTCGCCTTGGGTGGCACCCTTTTTCACTGCCCGCGAGCCGGGCACGACGACCGCACCTTCCGGAACTTCTAACGGCGTGTCTTTCGTGGCACGGTAGACTTCGCCGCGCACCAGATCATAGAGCGGCGTAGATCGCGTCAGAATCGTTCCGGCGCCCAGCACGGCGCCCGCGCGGACTAGCGTTCCCTCATAGACTCCGCAATTGCCGCCAACCAGAGCGTCGTCTTCAATAACGACGGGCGCAGCATTGATGGGTTCGAGAACGCCTCCGACTTGCGCGGCGGCGCTGAGGTGAACGCGCTTGCCGATCTGTGCGCAGGACCCGACCAGCGCATGAGAATCGACCATGGTCCCTTCGTCGACGTAGGCGCCGACGTTGATGAACATGGGCGGCATGCAGATGACCGACGGCGCTACATACGCGCCCAAACGCACCGAAGACCCGCCGGGAACTACCCGCACACGATCGGCGACGGTGAAATGACGGGCGGGAAAAGTATCTTTGTCGACGAAGGAGAGACCCGCTGGCATTTCGGCGAGTACGCCGAGACGGAATCCCAAAAGAATGCCTTGCTTGACCCAGGTGTTGACCACCCAGCGGGCATTTTTCGCTTTACCGACTCTTTCAGCGGCGCGGATCTTGCCCTGCGTCAGTTGGTCGCGGAATTCGAGGAATGTTTTCCGTGCCTCAGGATCGTGTTCGACTTCGCCTTGCGCAGCCAGGCGCTCGATGGAGGATTTTAGAGAAGACATGCGGGGAAAGTATAAAGGAAATGAAGAAATCAAAAATAACAACGCCGAACGAGAAGCCGGAGGGTAGAAATCGGAATGAAAAAGTGAAAAACGAAAACCGAACACTGCAGGCTTCCGTATTCCTCTATTCTTACTTCTGACTTGTCACTCCCAATTTCTCCCCTTAGACGCACTTGCATTCGCTGCGGATCAGAATGCCGCTCATGGCGTGAGCGCTTCCGCGGGCCTCGCTGAGAGTGGCGAAGGGACCGTGCCAGCGGGCGTGATTGACGTCGTGGCCCGAGGGCCGTCCTTTGCCGTGACTGCATTGGCCGCAGGTGCCGCGGTGCAGGACGATTTTATGCGGACCGGCAGCCCAGTTTTCGTAGATGAAAAACTCCGCAGCTTCCGGCGACGGCGCCGCCGGCTTGGTGATCAGTCCCACTTCCGTAGCGACTTTCTGCAGGCGGGAACGAGTATCGCGGCGCATGGGCAGCAGCGGCAAGCGGTAGACTTCTTCGATTTTGCCCATCATCGCGAGAACGGCCTTCACAGGCAGCGGGCTCGATTCGATGAAATTCGCCTGCATCAGCGGGAGGTACTTGCGATTCAGCGCGCGCGCTGTGTTCCAGTCGTTCGCGAGGGCGGCGCGGGTGAGCGCAGCCATCTCCTGCGGGATTTCGTTGGAGGCAACGGAGATGATGCCAACGCCGCCGAGGGCGATGACGGGTAGGGTGACGGAGTCGTCCCCGGAAAGAACCAGAAACGTTTCGGGGACCGAGTTGATGGCTTCCGCGATTTGCGTCATGTTGCCGCTGGCTTCCTTGACGCCGGCGATATTGGGAATCTCAGCGAGACGAGCGAGAGTGGCGGGTTCGAGGTTAGCGGCAGTACGTCCGGGGACGTTATAAAGAATGACGGGCTTGTCGCCGACGGCCTCTGCGATGGCTTTGAAGTGACGATATTGGCCTTCCTGCGTTGGCTTGTTGTAGTAAGGCGACGCCGTGAGGATGGCATTCACTCCGGTACGCGCAGCGAGTTCTTTTGCTTTCTCGACGGCATCGTGGGTCGCATTGGAAGTGGCTCCGGCGACGATAGGGACGCGTCCGGCGGCGACTTCGATCGTTGTATCGATGACGTGCAGCCATTCGTCGTGCGTGAGAGTGGGTGTCTCGCCGGTGGTGCCGCAGGGAACAAGAAAATCAATACCGGAATCGATCTGCCATTCGACCAGATTGCGCAAGGCTACGTCGTCGATGGAGCCATCCTGATGAAAGGGAGTTACGAGAGCAGTGCCGCAGCCACGGAGTTGCATGGAGTTAGGATAGCGCGAATGAAGGAACTAGGAAAACGCGCTTAAGTGATTAGGGCTTGCCAGGTGATGTCGCCATGTTTCGGATAAGCTCATCCAACTGACCCTCGATCGCGCTCAGTTTGTCCTTTTCGTCGCGGAGTTGACGCTCTGCCTGGGCCTCGTTCGTCTCTTGCTGTTGCGCCATGTTTCCCGCCACTTCGAGGTCGGACTGCACGTGCTTCATCCTGTCCTGGAAATCCGCTTGTTGCTGCGGGTTCTGGGCGTTGCCGATCTCGTCCTCAAGTCGCTTGAGCTCAAGCGCCGACTCTTTCTGATGAAGGTGCGAATCCAGCAGCCTTTGGCGAGCGTCGTTGAAATGATCCGAAGCGTGCGCCACCACTCCTTCCTGCATTTGGAAACGAGCCAGCACAATCTGCATGCTTTGGGCGCGGTTCAGGGAGACCTGCAGATCCTGACGAAGTCCTCGCACTTCGCTCAGAAGAGATTGCAGCGTCTGGCTGTCAGATGAGGCGGTCTGTCCAAATGCGTATGCCGATGCCAGTAAGAGAGAGAGGATGCAGAGTGTACGTCGCATGTTCGAGCCTCCATAGACTGCGCGGAGCCTTTAGCCTACAACTCCCGCCAGATGTCTTTGAAATCGTAAAAACCTTTTTTGCTGGCGAGCCATTCGGAGGCGCGGACGGCGCCTTCGGCGAAGCCGCGGCGGGATTTCGCATCGTGACACAGATAAATCCGGTCGGCGCCAGACTCGAAGACGACTTCATGCAGGCCGACCACCTCGCCTTCGCGGAACGAGGTAATTTCCAGATTTTCCTTGCTGCCGCTGGAATCGCGGATCACCTGTTGGATCGCGATCGCCGTCCCTGAAGGCGCATCTTTCTTGTGAGCATGATGGCGTTCGAAAATCTGGCCGGAATAATCGTGGCGCAGGGCCGCGGCAGAGGCGCGAGCAACGTCAAAGAAGAGGTTCACGCCGACCGAAAAATTCGCCGCATAGATGAAGCCGGTCTTGTGCTGCTCGACCAGTTGCCGGACGCGGTCGATTTCTTTGTACCAGCCGGTGGTGCCAACGATCATATTTTTCCCGGCTCGAACACAGGCTTCGATGTTGGCGAGGATGCCGTGCGGGGTGGTGAAGTCGATGACGGCGTCGATGTCGTGAAGATTATCTGCGGCAAGGGCGGCGCAAGCGGCATTGTCGGCTGATCCGGCGACGCGAATGTGGTGCTTGCGCTCAAGCGCGACCTCGGCTACCAGCGATCCGGTCTTGCCGCGGCCGAGAAGGAGCAGGTTCATACGGAGATCGAAAGCCTCTGACCGCAAGGTCGCCAAGAATACCGCAAAGGGCACCAGGAAAATCTCGGACCCTCCGCGTTATCTTAGCGTTCTTTGCGGGTAAAGTCTCTTCGCACCCTCAGGAGAAGATTTCAGAATCCAGTTCGGAGAAGAATGTCTTGTGCAGGCGCTGGATCACATCAGGAACTTCGTCTTCCTCGATCACGAACGTCAAGTTGATCTCTGATGCTCCCTGGGAGATCATGCGGATTTTCTTGTCCGCGAGTTCGCGGAAGACGAGCGCAGCGATTCCGGGAGTATCCCGCAGATTCTCACCGACCAGGCAGACAATCGCCTTGCGGCCTTCGTATTTGACGTCGGCGAGCTTGGCGAGATCGGCCGCGAGGGCGGGGATCGCCTGATTGGAGTCGACGGTCAAAGAGACGCTGACTTCGGAAGTGGAAACCACATCGACGGCGACTTTGTGACGGTCGAAGGCTTCGAAAATAGCGCGGAGAAACCCGTGAGCCAGCAGCATGCGGGGAGCGGCCACATCGACGATGGTGATGCGCTTCTTGGCAGCGATAGCTTTGAAAACATTTTTCCCGTGAGGAGCGCGGGTGGTGATGCGCGTGCCCTCGCACGATGGATTGCGTGAGTTCAAGACATACACCGGAATATTCTTCTGGATGGCCGGCAACACTGTGGCCGGGTGCAAAACCTTCGCGCCGAAGTAGGCGAGCTCGGCGGCTTCGTCGAAGCTGATGACTTTGATCCGTCGAGCTTCGGGGCAGATTCTGGGATCGGTGGTGAGAATGCCGTCGACATCGGTCCAGATCTCGATGCGGTCGGCGCCCAGGCCTGAGCCGAAGATGGCGGCGGAAAAATCGGAGCCGCCGCGGCCGATAGTGGTGGTGATTCCAGCGCGATTGGCGCCGATGAAGCCGCCCATGACGGGCACCTGTCCGGCGCGGAGCAGAGGCCGGACTTTCTCCTGGAGCCTGGAGTTTGTCTCCTCAAAATGGGGCACGGCCTGCATATAGTTGCTGTCGGTGATGAGAACTTCGCGCGAGTCGACGTGGGTGCCCTTGAGATCACGTGCAATAAAAGCAGCGGCGACGATCTTGCTGGAAAGCATCTCGCCGAAGGCGGCGACATGATCGGTGGTGCGGGGAGTGATCTCGCCGACGGCGGAGATACCGCGCAGAAGTTCGTCCAGGGCTTCGAAATCGGAGCCCAGTTCGGAGTGAAATTCGGTGAAACGCGCCGTGCCGAGGAGTTCGCTGGCGGTATTGTAGTGGCGCTCCTGCAGCGAGCGGCAGAGTTTGAGAGCGGTCTTGCGCTCTCCCGCGCCGGCAGCTCTGGCCATGGTCAGCAGCGTGTCGGTGACTTTGGCCATGGCGCTGACCACGACGACGGGGTTCTGCGATAAGCGCCCCTGCACGATGGAAGCGACGCGGTCGATGGCCTTCGCGTCCTCGACCGACGTGCCGCCGAATTTCATGACGATCATCGGCGTGGCTTCCTGGAGAAGGTGAGGGAGCCGCGAGCGTATGGATCGCGGTTCATCCCAGATATCCCTTAGCCTTGAGCAACTCGGCGTTGAGGACGGCGGCGCCGGCGGCTCCGCGAATCGTATTGTGCGAGAGAACTGTGAATTTCCAGTCCAGCACGCCGCAAGGACGCAGTCGTCCGACGACGGTGGTCATGCCTGCGCCGGTATCGACATCGAAACGGGGCTGCGGGCGGTCCTTGGCATCGACATAAACCACGGGGCGCTCGGGAGCGCTGGGCAACTTCAGTTCCTGCGGCTCGCTGCGATAGCTGTTCCATGCGGCGATGATTTCCTCGGGCTTGGCTTTCGACTTGAGGCGAATCGAAACTGACTCGGTGTGCCCGTCTTCGACCGCGACGCGGTTGCATTGCGCGCTCATCGCGAACGCACCCGGAATCACTCTCGATCCGTTGAGCCGGCCCAGCAGCTTGCGCGTCTCCTCTTCCATTTTTTCTTCTTCGTTCTTGATGAAGGGAATGACGTTGCCCAAAATGTCGAGCGATGCGACACCGGGATATCCCGCGCCGCTGACCGCCTGCATGGTGACCGCCATAACGGTTTCGAGGCCGAAACGCTGGTGAAGCGGCGCGAGAGCGAGGACGAGCCCGATGGCTGAACAGTTGGGATTGGTGACAACGTAACCGCCTGATTTCTTGCGCCATTCCTGAATATCGATCAGCTTGACGTGACCGCCGTTGACTTCGGGAATGACCAGGGGCACATCTTCCTTCATGCGCAGCGCGCTGGAATTTGAGACGACGGCGCAGCCGGCTTCGGCGAAGCGAGGCTCGAGTTCGGCGGCGATGGAAGCATCGAGGGCGGCAAAAATAATCTTGGGCGCGCCTTCTGGAGTGGCTGGCGAAACTGTCATCGCCCCGACGGCCGGAGGAAGCGGCGTTTTGAGCCGCCAGCGAGCGGCCTCGGAGTAAGTCTTGCCTTCGGAGCGGTCGGAAGCAGCCAGCCACGCCACTTCGAACCACGGATGCTGCTCAAGCATCTGGATGAATCTTTGTCCGACGACGCCCGTGGCGCCGAGAATGCCAATGGAAATTTTACGGTTCATAGCGTAGTTGGAATTCTATAACAGGCGAGGGATGCGTCTCCTGCACGAGAGTCGGTGAACGTTCTATCGGGCGTTTGCAGATGGCGGCCGGCGGTTGGCGGCTGCGGCAGCGCTCGACTCGTGGTGACCAGGCGCGACAGCTTGCCCGCCCCCCGACCCCGGCAGCAAAGTCCAAATCAAACTCACTACAGAATCTACCTCCCCTGCCGATAGGGAAGTTGGAGGACTTCACATGCCCGAGCTACGTCAGAACTTCTTTACCAAGGAGTGGGTCATCATTGCTACGGAACGGGCCAAGCGGCCAGAGGAACTGGCGACGCACCGGGTTGTGCCAGCCTTGCCGGCATTTGTGGAAACCTGCCCATTTTGTCCCGGGAACGAAAGCAAAACGCCGCCGGAGGTGATGCGGTTCCCGAAATCGGGCGAGCCGTGGACGGTCCGGGTGATCCCCAACAAGTTCGCCGCCTTGTCGAGCGAGGTAGAACCGACCCGGAGTCTGCAGCACTTGCGGCGCCGGATCGATGGGTTCGGATTTCATGAGGTGATCATCGACAGTCCAGACCACGCGCGCTGCATGACACTGCTGACGGATCAGCACGTGGCCAACATCCTGAGCGTTTACAGAGAGCGCTACAATGCGCTGAGCGTCGACCGCCGCGTGAACCACATTACGATCTTCAAGAACCATGGAGCAGACGCCGGTGCGAGCCTGCAGCATCCGCATTCACAACTGATTGCTACGCCGGTGATCCCAAGCCAGGTGCGCCACCGCTTGCACGAAGCACGGCGGCATTACGATGACGCCGGCGAGTGCATGTTCTGCCACTTCATGGAACGCGAACTCGAAGATCAGACTCGAATTGTGATTCGTGGAGAGCACTTCGTGGCGATGGAAGTCTTTGCCGCCGCCACGCCCTTTGCCACGCATATCTTTCCTTTGCGGCACATGGCCAGCTTCGGCGACATCAGCGATCTTGAGATTAGCGATCTGGCACGCGTGTTGCGTTCGTTGCTGGCCAAAATCTACGTGGGACTGGAAAATCCCGATCTCAACTTCACCGTGCGGAGTGGTCCGACGGAATATAGCGGAGCGCGACACTTTCACTGGTATGTCAGCGTGATTCCGCGGCTGACGCGCGTGGCTGGTTTTGAGCTGGGATCGGGGATGTTTATCAATACAGTTTTGCCGGAGGCGGCGGCGGAGTTTCTGCGTCGAGTCGCGATCGATAAGGCGGCCGCGGCGGGGGCGGGGAAGTAGCCGGTTGGGCCTATGTCATTTCCGGTGGCCCTGATTCCCAATGGAATATTCGGTGGTCAGTGGGCCGAATCTCTTCTTTTCCGCGTAGAGCCGCCAGCGGCGGAACACGATGCGCAGGCTGGCCATGACCGGGATGGAAAGATAGATACCGAGGATGCCGGCGACTTCGCCTCCTGCCATCACTCCGAAAATAGCTGCTAAAGGATGCAGTTCCATGCTCTCCCCCATGATGTGCGGGGAAGAAACATAATCCTGAATCAGGCGCCAGACACCCAGGAAAATCACCAGCAAGATCCAATGCTGGTAGCCCGTCAGCAGTCCCACGACCACAATGATCAGACCGGCGGCGAGCGGGCCTACCACGGGAACGAATTCGAGCAAGCCGCCGACGGTTCCCAGAACCAGAAAATACTGAACCCCCAGCATCCATAGGACGGCGGAATAAACGACAAGGCTCAGAGCCGCCAGCGTCAGCTGGGCGCGGATGAAGTGGGCGAGCATCTGGTTCAGATCATTGAGCACGTTCTCCAGGAACTCCCGTTGCGGGCGCGATTGTACGGTGGAGAGCAGGAAGCCGCTGAAGGAACGGCCATCTCTCAGAAAGAATATGGACAACAAGGGTACGACGAAAAACAGCCAGGCTTGCTTGGCGACATCGGCGACGCGGAGCCCGATGCGCTGGGCCAATTGGGTGATTTCACTGCTGCGACTGGCCAGGAATGATTCGATCAGTCCAGTGCTTTTTTCGTTCCAGCCATGGGTTTGGCCAATCTGCTTGGCCAATTGTCCGGTGCTGAGCTGATTCAGCAGCGCAGGCAGCGACTCTCCGAGCTTCGCGCCTTCGTGCGTCACTTTCGGGCCTACGACCACGAAAAAAAGCACGACCATGGCAAGCAGCGTGGCGTAGATGACCGCGATGGCCCGGCCGCGACCGCGCAATATTCTTTCCAGGTGGTTCACGAGCGGGCTCATCAGGTAAGCGAAGAAGATGGCGAACAGGAAGGCGATCAGCGTAGCTTGCGCCACATAGAGGAACCCCAGCCCCAGCGCGAACAGCAGCACCGTGACCAGAACCCGCGCCGTACGTGCATCAGCCAGCAACAATAAGTTTTCCAGGGCGATCTCGATTCCGCCGCCGGGACAAGAGCCTAGTCCCGGATAACCTCTGTGTTATCGGCTGGAATCGCGACCTTCATGAGTTTGAAGTGATCCTGATCGTTTACCCACAGGGCCCATTCGAAAGTTTCTCCGCTTAAATTCAGCCGGAGCAAATCCTGCTCGACGCCGCGTATGTTGACTTTTTCTTTTCCCACCACTTCCAGGCGCACGGGCATGGAAGTGCGGTCCTGAGGCACCAGGGCGCCAAATTCCGCCGGACCCTGCTGGCACTTGAAGTTCCCGCCTTCGGATTTGCAATCCGCCGCAAGATAGCGCCAGGCCAGCACTTCGCGTTGCACAAAGAAATTGTTGTCGAGAATCGCCGACGTGCTGGGCATCAGAAAAGGCTGTTCGGCGGGTTTGCCGTTGGCAGCGGTGGAAATTTTTTCCATCAGGAATTCATTGTTGGGGAACACCGTCAGCGATCCGCCGGAGGACTGACTCCATTCGTAGCGCAGCAGTTCGCCCGTGGGCGTGATTTCCAGTTCTGACTTTTGCGTGGCCGGATCCGCCGTCGTTGTTTCCTTCAATTGGGACTTGATGAGGCTCACGCCATTGATCTGCTCGATGGTGAACGATTCCGTGATGACTCGCTGGCCTTTGATGAATACACCGAACGAGCCCGAGTCCACGATCTGCTTGGGCGCCGGCTTCTCTTTCTTGTCACGCCCGAAAGCGGGAGACAGGGCAAGTAATACGGTTAGGACCCAGGCTATTGGCCGGCGCGTGCCACTTTCCACCTTCACTCGACTTCTCCTTGTTCCATGCGTATGGCGATTGATCTCAGGCGCAATGTCTGCGTGATCTCCTTGGCGATTTCCTCGACCGTGCGATTGCCGGTTTCGATCTTGAGGCCGGCTTTCAAGTAACCCTTGCGTCGCGACTGGTAGAGCTGATGAAACTGCTCAATGCTTCGGAGCAGTGGGCGCTCTGTTCCGGCTTCGCTCGCCTGCGTGCGGCAGCGCCGCCATAACTCCTCGACCGGAGCGTCCAGAAAGACGGTGGGCACGCCGGATGCATTAAGCAATGCCGCATTCGCTTCCTGCACGAAAGCGCCGCCCCCTAAGGCAATGACTCTGGCGACTCCGCCCCGTAGTTCCTCGAGCACTTGCTTCAGGGCGGCCTGTTCGGCGCGGCGAAATCCAGACTCTCCCGAATCCCGAAAAATCTCCACTACGGAGCGGCCCTCGCGCCGGACAATGCGGTCGTCCAGATCTTCAAAGATCCAGTTCAACCGCCGCCCTAAAGACTGGCCCACACTGCTTTTCCCGGCGCCCATGAAGCCGACCAGAAAAACGGCGTTAGCCGAACCGCTGGCCGCCGGCGCGGTGCGTTGTCTTGACCGCACACGAACGCGCTTCCGAGCCGTCTTGCCAGAACGCTTCTTCAAACGAGCCAGGTTTCAGTTCTTATTTGAGGTGCGTTTTCTGAGGTGGATTTTACCACTGAAGCTGCGCAGCACCACGGTCGATGAGACGGCGGCCCGGCCCATGGTACCGAAGAAGGCACGTCCCTGTTCGACCGGGAACCAGGTGTGAGCTTTGGGTTGCAGAGGAATGTCGTCGTGCACCTCGCCGCGGACGGAGCGGGCGCTGACGTCAGCCGAAGTGGTGTCGGGGACGATGGCTTCAATGTCGCCGCTATGGCTGGTCAGGCGATATTCGCCGCTGTTTCCAAAATCGCCGCTATAGCTGATGTTGCCGCTGGTCGAGATCACCTGCACCAGCGGTCCGGTGACGTGGTCGAGAGTGACTTGACCGCTCAGCGAGTCGACTTCAACGTGTCCGTCTTGCACGTTGGTCAGCGTGACTGGTCCATTCAGAGTCTTGACGTGAACGTGGGCACTGCTGACATCGCGGACATCAACGGTTGCGCCCGAACCCTCCAGAGTCATGTCCCCGTGCAGTTTTTCGGCGCGAAGCGGACCGGTGCTGGAGTGCAGGGTGACGCTGGCATCGGCGGGAACGAAGAGTTCGTAATCCACACGGCCGGACTCGGAATCGGCACCAGGCAACAGGTGAGACTGAACTTCGATCCGATTGCCGACCTGACTGTTATCCACTTCAACTTTGTCGGAATGAAGCAACGCGTTGATGACAATAAAGTTGCCGGTCGAAGGTTTGACCGTGATCGAACCGTAAGGATTGTTGACCGAGACTCCCGACTTTGCAGCGACGTTGAAGCGAAACTCTTTGCGGCTTTCGGCGATCAGCGTTCCCGCCATCATCACACCGATTACCAGGATTCTGACTGTGCGCCCGGTCATAAGATTCCCTGAGTCCAGTTTCTCCGCGCGGCCAAAAGCCGCCGGGTCCAGAACCGCCCTACATTATGGCAGAGAACGGTCCATAGCCAATTCAAAAAGCATGGCCTTTTCTTGATACGCCTCCATCAGCGAGCGGCGAGCTTCCTCGTCGTTCGGATCGGCGGCGATACTGCTTTTCGCGTCCTGGATGTATTCATTGACGTGACGAAGATTTTCCTGGTACTGCGCCTTGAGAGCTGGCGTCTGCTCTGCAACCTCGAGCAAAAGGTCGTCGTCGTTCAAACCGGCCAGCGCGGCTTCCGAGAGGCCGGCCGGCTGTCCCAGGTTGCTGGCGATCTGCTGAGTGCCGGAATGCTGGCGGACAGAAACTCCGACCGCGATGAGCAAAACAGCCGCGGCAGCGATCGCCCACTGCGCCCAGGCCCAGCGGCCGCCGAACGACGGGATGAGGGAACGCGCGGGACGCGGCGGATGGATCAGTCCTTCTTGCCGCAGCGCGATTTCGATGGAATTCCACACACGCGGACTGGGTTCGTCAGCCGCGCGCAGTACCATGGCAGAGGAAGCGATCAGATTCAGGTCCGCAACCAGAGCCGTGCATTCCGGGCAGGTCTTCAGATGAGCCCGCTGCTTGGCACTTCCGGCGTCCGGAGCGTCGATCAGGCTCTCTTGCAACTCAGCGCAATTCATACTACTGTCTCCCCAAGCCTCTGTTGAATCATGTACCGCCAGTTCGCAGCCGTTACTGTTCCGGAGATTTCTTGTTGCACCAGTCTTCGCTGGCTATGGACTGCGCTCAACTTTGCTGCCTCATTTCCGTGCTCTTTCGTTGCTCAGGACTTGCCGGCCTTTTCGGCTCGATTCATCTTAAGCAGATCACGCAATTTCATGCGCGCTTTATGTAATTGTGACTTGCTGTTGCCGATAGAGCAACCGACTATGCCAGCGATCTCATTATGTTCGTAACCTTCGATATCGTGAAGCACAAAGATCGTGCGATAACCGGGAGGGAGATCATCGACCGCTTTCTGCAACTGCAACCGGTCAATGGAACCTGCTAGCGCCAAGTCTTCCGCCCCGAAATCCTTCTTCGGCGTATCATCCTCGCCAGGTTGCGTGGTCTCGTCGAGCGAAACCACCGGGAGGTTTTTCTTTCTCAGGTGCATCAGGACGACGTTCACGGAGAGCCGATGCAGCCACGTTGAAAATGCCGATTCGCCGCGAAAGGTTGCTATCTTGCGATAGAGCTGCAGAAAAGCTTCCTGTGTTAAATCCTCGGCCTCGGCCGTATTCGCCGTCATGCGCAAACAGAGCGAGTACACACGCCGCTTGTGCCGTTCGTAGAGAGCCTGAAAGGCTTCCGCGTCCCCCTGCTTCGCCCTCTCGATGGCATCGGCTTCGTGAAAGTCCTTGCCCTGCCGCTGTCGTTCTTGTGCCTCTGGGTCGGTCAAGTTGCCTTTTCCGGCCGCACTGACTCAGATGCGGCTAACTATCTTTACGTTGTATGGCTTGCGAGCCATCGTCCTGGCACTAAAGTAATGTGCGTCTTCAGAATATCAGAGCCAATCTACCGATCTTGGTATTCGAATGATCACGATTTTGCTGAAGGAAATCCTTTGCCTGCTCAGGGTTGTACGCCCCCAGCTTTGATGGTTTAACCCGATTCCGAATTTAGAGTCGCAATCTTCGGAAATTGGTAATTTTCTTGCCACCGATCACGGATTTTTCTTGGTCGTTATTGTCTCCAAGCCGTGGCCATGAGGTCCAAGTTCCCGCCGCCGCAGCAGGAATGCGAACGTCAGCCCGAAGAAGCCGAGGATCGAAAAAATCCACATGCCCAAATTGTAGCCAGCAGGGTTGTCTATGCCGGCGTGGCTGTAGTCATTGGCCCAGCCGACCACGAGGTTGAATCCAACCAGGCCAATGTTCTGGATCATGGTCATCAGCCCATACGCCGTGCCGAGTTTCGACTGCTCGACCAGATACGCCACCGAAGGCCACATTACCGCCGGAGTCAACGAGAAGGCGATACCCATCATCGCCATCGTCGTCAGCAGGATGGGGGGCAGGTGATGCGCAATCAGGGCAAAGTGTCCATCCGCTGTGGAAGGCAGGTAGACCGTGATGTAATGAGCCGACCGCACATAGGCCATCAGCAGGTACACGGGGATCAGCAGGACGGAGCCGAAGATCATCAGCAGGGCCCGCTTGCCCACCTTGTCGACGAAGAGGCCAAAGATTGGCGTGCCGAACATGGTGAACAGAGTGAGCATGCCGACCAGGTCGCCGGCGGCCTCGCGCGAAACCTGGTGCGCGCCCATGAAAAACTTGTAAGCGAATGTTTCAAAGGGAAAAATGCCCGAATAGAACGTGACACACAACGCCACGATGTACCAGTACGACAGACCGAAGGCCTTGATGTCGCTGAAAACAACCTTGTCGGTCGCGCCGGCCGGGCCCACCTGGTAGCGTTTCTCGGCGTAGACCTCGAGCGCCCAGTAAACGATTGCGCCCAGAACGCACAGCGACGCGAACCCGACGGAAATCAGCAGCGGGTTGCGCCAGTAGTTGTAGGCAAATCCCGCCCACGAGGGCGACTGCTGCGCCAGCAGCGTGCCTAAGCGCGAAATCATCAAGTTAATGCCGAAGGCGAAGCTGAGTTCTTTTCCTCGGAACCACTTGGCGGTGGCCGTGGTGACCGCGACGATCAGCGATTCGGCGCCCAGCCCGAAAATGAGCCGGCCGGCGGCCATCACGCCCAGACGGCCGGAAAGACAAGTCACAATGGAGCCGAGAAAGCAGAGCGATCCGAAAATGAAAATCCCTTTGCGCGTGCCGATGCGATCGACGACGTAGCCGCCGATCAGCACCATGATTACGTTCGGCATGCTGTAGATCGCCTGCAGTAATCCGATGTTGGAGTCGGAAAAGCCGAGCTGGCGGGTCAGCAGGTCGGCAATCGGCGCGATGCAGTCGTAGACGTAGTAATTGCCTAACATCGTGAGGCTGGCGAATATCAACACCAGCCAGCGAAACGGGCGGCTGGGCTCAGGACGGAGGTTGTCGTGCATGAGCGCTCTTTTCTAGGACCGCTTAGACACTGGGAATTCGCAAACGGAGAAGAGTAGCAGAGTTCGGCTTCTAGCAACCAGTTACAGGTTCTGGTCTCACGATGGACGCGATCTTCCGAACCGGGAGTCCGGGTAGCGAGAATCCATGTTCCGCAAGAGTAATGTCCCGCTAGAGGAATGTTCCGCTACAGCAGGTTGAGCTCGTAGCTCATGGGAATAGCGATATTCGTGGCGCCTGCAAAGCGCTGAATGCGCTGCACTGCCACGGGCCCTTGCGGGCTGACCTTGGCGAGCAGCCCCGCGTAGTCTTCAAACCGTTGTTCTGTCTGAAATCTCTCGCACTTGCGCAGGCCGAACTGCTGCATGATCTCTGCGCTGTTCTGGACCTTGTCTTCTTCCGCCCCGTAGAAGATCCACTCTGATCCGGGCGAATGGTCGAATACCACAATGTCGCGCGCCAGATTCTTGGCATGGGTTAGCGCCTTCTGGGGGTCCGCCATCTCGTGCAGGCAGAATTCGAAATAGGTTACGTCTCCCGGCCGAGCCACATCCTCGAACTTGCTGCCCACTACCTCCACCGAATCCTGCATGCCCCGTGCGGCAATGTTGGACCGCAATTCCGCAAGCGCCCCGAGATCCTGGTCAATGGCGATCAGCTTTTTTGTGCCCGCCGAAGGGGCGAGCAGCTGCCGACCTCCTGCCCCGACGAAAAGCACGACCTTATTTGTGAAGTCGTAAAACCGGAGAAGGTTTTCGGTGAGTTGCGAATAGTCGGTGGCCAATGGCAAATCCTTCCCAAAGGACCGTTAAATCGGTGTTGTCTACCAGCTAGCTTCCAACATACCGCGCATATAAACTGCGCGCCACAGCCGCATCCGTCGTCCCTTTAATGATCGCTCTTCCGTCGGGGAAGAGCGTCATCTCGTACGGCTCATGCCAGAACTTCAGGACGAAGCCGTTGTGGCGCACAACTCCGTGAGGTTGAAGGCGGCGATCCATCTCGGCAAAATCGATTGGCCGTTGACGCTCATGAATTTGCACAGAATTTCTTCCGCATAAGGTGATGTGCGGGCGTCCCTCGCCAGCCAGATAGACGAAGTCGCGTTCCCCGCAGGCGCGGCAGCCAGCCCGGGGCTTGCCGGCCGATATTTCCGAGCGTTCGTTGGTCCACACATCGAACGACAGCAGCGTGCGCCGCAGAGAAGCCGCGCCGCCAACGAGGAGCTTTATTGCCTCAGTCGCGGTGATCGAAGCGACCAGATTCACCGCAGAATTGAGAATTCCGGAAGTCTCGCAGGTTTCCACCATGCCACGAGGAGAGTCCGGGAAAATGCAGGCGAGGCAAGCGGTCTGCCCGGGCAAGACGTTCAGCGTGACAGCGTAGCTGCCCACCGCGGCGGAGTAAATCCAGGAACGGGAGCGGGCGACGGCGTAATCATTGATCAAGTAGCGAGTTTCGAAGTTGTCCGTTCCGTCGAGGATTAAGTTCGTTCCTTCAAGCAGGGCTTCAACATTCGCGGGGACCAGATCGTCGACCCTAGGCTCGACCGCGATTTCCGAATTGAAGGCGGCAATCTTGCGCGCCGCGGCGATGGCTTTCGGCAGAGATTCGCTGGCGTCTCGTTCGTCGAAGAGCGACTGCCGCTGAAGGTTGCTGGGCTCGACGTAGTCACGATCGATAATGCGGAGCATTCCCACGCCGGCCCGTGCCAGAAGTCCAGCCAGAGCGGAACCAGTGGCCCCGCAGCCCACGATGGCTACCCGCGCTGCGCCGAGTTTCTGCTGGCCTTCCAGGCCGATGCCGCTGAAAAGGACTTGCCGGGAATAACGGTCGCCCTCCGGAAAAACGCGTTGGTGCGACGCCTCGTCGCCAGTTTGTGGCTCTGAGCGGTCACGATCCGCAGAATCATCCCGCGACGACTCGGGTTCCAAAGAATGGGTGGATTGTTTTTCCTGTGCCAAGTAGGTCACCAGTACCGCCCCGCAAAACCTTTATTATAAGTGGCTGGCCCAGCAGAGGATAATTGCCCTTGCCTTGCAGTAGTTCTTAAAAAGCGCGGGCATGAATAGCTCGTACAACAATAGACCGGGCGCGCTTCATCGAAGCCGAATGGCGCCTCGACCCAAGGACTCCTGTTTGCCGAGACGGTACGCGATATTCGTGACCGCGATGACCCTGCTGTGGCCTGCGGTTCTGCCGCCCGGAATGGCAGCATCGGCCAGGCAAACGGCGGGTTCGGTGGCCGGGCAGAACTCGGGGAATCAGGCGCAATCGGCTTCTCCGTCGCCGTCCGCGCCCGCGATTTCCGCCTACGAAGGGAAGTTGGTGGAGTCGATTCAGCTTCCCGGGCTCGGCGACCGGGACCGTGGGCACATCCTGCAGTTGATTCCGCAAAAAGCCGGTGAGCCCCTCGATCGCGACCGCGTCCGCGACAGCATTCGCGAACTCTATGCCACCGGGCTCTTCGCCGACATTCAAGCCGAGGTTGTGCCCGAAGGGGAGGGGGTCAAGCTTACCTTCGCTACATCGGATAATTTCTTTGTCGGGGCAGTGGACGTCGACGGCGCTCTTACGCGGCCAACGAGAAACCAAATCATCAATGCGGCGAAGTTTCAGTTGGGCGAACTCTATTCTCGCGAGAAGCTGAATCGGGGGCTCGAGAACATCCGCCAGCTCATGCAGGAGAACGGCTACTACCGGGCGCGTGTCACGGCTGAAAGCACTTCGAACGCAGCCACGCAGCAGGTAGACATCCTGTTTCACGTAACGCCAGGTGAACAGGCTCGGGTGGGCGAAGTGAAAGTGGCTGGAGGTTCGGGATTATCCTCGGTTGAGGTACAGCAGATCGCTCATCTGACGCGGGGTGATCGAGTCACGGCCGCGCGGGTCAGCGGCTCGCTGCAGCGGCTGCGAAAGCGATTCCAGAAGCAAAGCCGAGCGCTGGCGCAGGTGGAAATCACTGCCCAGCAGTATCGCCCCGAAACCAATCTGGTCGATTTCAGCTTCCAGATCGATCCCGGTCCCGTGGTGGTGATCTACGCAGTTGGATACCATATCAGTCGTGGGATGTTGAAGAAAGAAATCCCGGTCTACGAGGAAAACGCCGTTGACGACGACTTATTGAACGAAGGCAAACGCAACCTGCTCGACTATCTGCAGACACGCGGGCATTTCGACGCTAAGGTCGAAATCAAGAAAGAGAACGATGCCAAGACTCTACGCGTGATCTACGAGATCGATCCTGGACCCCTGCACAAACTGGTGCTGATCGAGATCACGGGCAACAAGGAATTTCTTGATACGGCAAAGCTGCGTTCGTATCTGCAGATCCAGCCCTCCACTCGCTTCCTCAGCCATGGGCGCTACAGCGAGACGCTGCTCAAGGCCGACGTTGCCACGCTGGAGGGGCTCTACAAGTCCAATGGCTTCCGGCAGGTGCAGATCCATACGAAAGTGGATGACAACTACCACGGGGAGGAAAACCGGCTCGCGGTTCACATTCAAATTGACGAAGGGCCGCGGACCCGGGTTGGCCAAGTGCAGGTTTTAGGCACACAGAAGATAGCCACCGGGCAACTTCCGGAATTGAGCACGCAGGCGGGTCAGCCCTATTCCGAACAGGATCTGGCAAACGACCGGGAGAGGATTTTGAGTTTTTACTTCGATCATGGCTTCCCTCACGCCGCGCTGGAGATCATGACCAAGCCTTCTGAAAAAGAACCGAATCGCGAAGACGTTACTTATACGATCCAGGAAGGCGAGCAGTTTACTGTGAATCGCGTCATGATCGCTGGAACCGAACACACCCGCGATTACGTAGTGCAGCGCGAAGTGCGGGTGCACGCGGGGGATTCGCTTAGCCAGCAAGATCTGCTCGATACCCAGACACGCTTGTACGATCTGGGCATCTTCAGCCAGGTCGATACGGCGGTGCAAAATCCGGAGGGCACCGATCCGCAGAAAAATGTGCTGGTGCAGGTCCAGGAAGCGAAGCGGTACACCTTTACTTACGGAGCAGGGCTCGAGTTCCAAACCGGACAGCCGGCCGGATCGAGCGCCCCACAAGGCGCAACCGGCGTCAGCCCCAGGGTCGAGTTCGATGTGACGCGGCTCAACTTCGGGGGCCGCGACCAGACTTTGGCGTTTCAGTCCCACGTGGGGCGCCTGCAACAACGCGGCCTGATCAGCTACACAGTTCCCAAGTTGTTCGACAGCGACAAGTTCAAGCTGATTTACACGATCTTCTATGACAACAGCCTTGATGTGTCGACCTTTACCTCGCAACGCCTGGAGGGAAAAATCGACCTGCGGCAACAGTTGGGGAGTGCCGGAACCGAGCCGGGAACGCGCCCCGGGCCAAATTCGATCACCTATCGCTTTGACTTCCGCCGGGTGAAGGCCAGCAACATCGTGGTTTCCCCGAGTGAAATTTCTGTGTTGTCGCTTCCTGCTACCGTCGGCGGTCCCGGTTTTACCTTCATTCACGACAAGCGGGACAATCCTCTGGAGAGCACCAAGGGTGACTATTTCACGCTCGATGCGTTTGCCGCCTCGCATTACTTCAAATCAGAAGCCGATTTTGGACGCGCCCTCGGACAGTACTCCAGCTATTATGCCTTTGGCGGCAAAGGCAAGGCGGGACATCAATTCGTCTTTGCACGTTCGACTAGTGTTGGGCTGCAGCAACCATTCAACGGCACGAAAGTGCTGCCCCCCGGCTCCTGCCCGCTCAATGCGGCCGGTGAGCCAACCTGCGAAAACGTTGCTCTGATCCCCCTTCCAGAACAATTTTTTGCCGGCGGCGGTAACTCCCATCGCGGGTTCGGGTTAAATCAGGCAGGACCCCGCGATCCTGTTTCGGGTTTTCCCCTTGGCGGTACCGCGCTGTTCGTCAACAGCATTGAACTGCGCTTTCCCGAGGCCTCCCTGCCCTATGTAGGCGAAGGATTTGGGTTTGCCATCTTTCACGATATGGGCAACGTTTTTACAGCGCAGCACGATATGCTCAAGGGCTTAATCCGCTGGCACCAGCCCAACCCGACGGCCTGCTTGCCAGTACCCGTTAGTACAACGAACAACCCGTGCTTCAACCAATTCAACGAATCAGGATATGATTACACCTCGCACGCCGTGGGCGTCGGAGTGCGTTACAAAACGCCGATTGGTCCCTTACGATTTGACTTCGGGTACAATCTAAATCCGACCCGATATTTCCAGGGTGTGTTCGACCCAACGACCGGGCTGCAGACCGGGTATGAGACGCAGCGCGTGCGTCCATTCAACGTGTTTTTCAGCATAGGCCAGCCATTCTGATGAAAAGACCTCGCACGAAGATGACGATGCTGATGGCTCTGGCCGTCTTATCGATGGCGCTCTTTCAGCCGTGGACGGCGCGCGCCGAAGTGATCGACCGCATCATAGCGACCGTGAATGGCCACATAATTCTGCAGAGTGACTGGGACGAAGAGCTCTGCTATGAAGCGCTGCTCAGCGGTCGTACCGTCAGCCAGTTCACCGATGACGAACGGCGGTCAGTCCTCGACCGTCTGATCGATCAGGAACTGCTGGGGGAGCAGATGAAGTCGGCATACTTCCAGCATGCTTCGCAGGCGGAAGCCCAGGCGCGGATCACCGATGCGCGCAAGCAGTATCCCGAGGCTTCCTCCAGCGAAGGCTGGCAATCGGTGCTGGCCCGCTTCCGGCTGACGGAAAAAGATCTCGTGGCCCATGTGCAGCAGGAAATTGATCTGATGCGGCTGGTGGATGCCCATTTGCGCCCGGCGGTGCAGATTGATTCCAAGACAATCGAAGCCTATTACCGGGAAAAGTTTGTTCCGCAGTTGAAGGAATCGGGAGCGGGCAATGTCCCGCTGGAAGACGTCTCGGCGAAGATTCGCGAGCTGCTCACCCAGGAGAAGGTCAACGAACTGCTCGTTTCCTGGCTGCAGGTCCTCCGTTCGGAAGGCAGGGTAAGCGTTCCCGGTGAACCGTCCGCGGAGGGAGTACAGACGCGGTGAGCGAGCCCGCCGCCAGGCCCAGACGCGGGTGGAAGTATGCGCTGATCCTGGGGGGGGCCGGCATTGTCGTTCTTCTGGCCGGACTCTGGTATACCACAACGAATTCCTTTCAGGCGTATGTGCGCCGGCGGATGGTCGCCGAAGTCGAGCAGGTGACCGGCGGCCGCGCCGAAATCGGCAGTTTTCACGTTGTTCCCTTCCACATGCAGATCGAGGTGCGCGACATTACCGTGCATGGTCGCGAAGCTTCGACGGATATTCCGCTGGCTCACGCCGATCATCTGGTGGCGCACTTTAAGGTCATCTCGTTCCTGCGCGCGGAATTCGGTTTCCACTCGATGAGTCTCGAGCACCCGGTGGTACACATTGCCATCGCGCCGGATGGCGCCACGAACATCCCTGGTTTCAAACTTCCCGAACATCCTTCGGACAGCACTTCAATTCAGCAGCTTTTCGCGCTCTCCATTGATCATCTGTCGGTACAGAACGGCGAGCTGCTCTGGGCTGACCAGGAAATTCCCCTGAATTTCAGCGTTCACAGCACCAGCTTGCAGATGGACTATTCGTATCTGCGCGGACGCTATGAGAGCCGTCTGACGTTGGGCAAAGTCGATACCGGATTCGAGAACTTCCGCCCGTTTGCCTGGATGACCACAGTTCAGTTCAGCCTGGGAAGGACGTTCGTCGATGTCGAATCCCTCCAGTGGAACTCCGGGAGATCCCACCTTCAGGCAAGTGGGCGAATCAGTGATTTTCGAAGTCCTCACGTCGATGTGAATTATCAGTTGCAGGCTGATCTGCAGGAGATTGCGGCCATTGTCCGCCGCAACGATTTGCGCGAAGGTACCGCCGATCTCAAAGGCAGCGGTCACTGGTCGTTGAACGACTTCAGCGCCACGGGCGCCGTCGCGCTTCGGGATCTGGGCTTTCAGGACGACCGGTTTGCCTTCCGCAAAGCAACCGCAACGACCGGTTACTCCATCACCGACCAGCAGATCAAGCTGTCGAAGCTGGAGGGAAAGCTGCTAGGGGGAAGCGTGGCCGGGGATGCGCAGGTGGACAACTGGCTGCATAGTGTCCCGCCCGTGCCGCCAGGTAAGACGAAAAAGGGAACGGAAAACCTTCCTGTCATTACGGTCGCTCGTCCTCCGCTCAAGAAGGGTGAAATCGCGAAACTCCCGGGCGTGCAAGCCGGCGCAGTGCATCTGCGGCTGCGCGATGTTTCCGCCAGCGAGACGGCGGCGGCTCTCAACGCGGCGGCGCACCCGCTTGAACACTTTCACCCGGCAGGATTCGCTGCAGGAAGCGTGGACGCGACCTGGAAAGGATCGATAAAAGACGCAGAGGTTGCGTTCAATCTTGACGTGACTCCGCCGGCGCGTGCCGCGACTGGCGAACTGCCGCTTACGGCGCATGTCGTGGGCAAGTATCACGCCGAAAACGATGCGCTGGAACTGGCACAATTCAACCTCACTACGCCGGCGTCGCGAGTGCAGGCTTCGGGGATGCTTTCAGG
>Ga0335073_10000094_pt1 | contig 98381 bp, 90 predicted proteins | sample Lox_Sample_22_FD_207093 | JGI IMG/M metagenome (GOLD analysis project Ga0335073, IMG submission 207093) | Soil microbial communities from Loxahatchee National Wildlife Refuge, Florida, United States - Lox_Sample_2.2 | ecosystem: Environmental > Terrestrial > Soil > Wetlands | place: USA...
CGCGAACTCGATCGACCGAACCGTCGCTTCGGGATTCGGCAGCGCGGCGGGAGCCTTCGCCGGGCTCACCTTGAAGGTCGACGCCAGCTTCGGTTCGCCGTTGCCTTCGTTCAGGCCGACCAGCACCAGATACTGGCCCGGAGCGAGGCTTGTCTGGGATTCGCTGCGCTGCCCCGCGGCGAGTTCGGTGTCGAACACGATCGTGCCCAGCGCTGCCGAGTTGTTCGGATCGCCTTTGCCCTTCCCTCCGTGCAGATACGCTTCGGCTTCAGCAACCGTCGCCCCCGGCTTGAGCAGGAACAGAATCAGCGACCCTTCCTTGATGCCCGTCGCCGACGACACGATGTTGGCGCCGCCCGATTCGAGCGGCCCCGTCACGGTAGCCGTGGTGGCCGTGGCGGCAATCGAGATCGTGGGCAGCGACGCGGCCTGAGCGGCGCCCGCGGATAGAAGGCCGGTCGTCGCAAGAGCCGAGGTCGCCGCGAGAAACGCGACGGCCAGAGTCCCCCCGATCGACGATCGGCGTGACCGATGCGTCATGTGTTGATCCTTTCTTTGAGATCCGAACTCGCAGGGCGCCAGCCAGGGCGCTTTGCGAGCGCGACACGATAGTGCGTTCCGATACCAGAACGCGCACCTTCGCCACCGGGAGGCGTCGGTCGGCGTTCCGGCTCAGGTTCGACGGCGGGGACCCCACGCGCGTGTACGCGCGCGCGTGGGTCGGCGTGGCGCGGTCGCCTGGGGCCGTGGCGCTGGCCGGAGGGAGCCCACGCGCGCGTCGGGGGGCGTGGCGCGGTCGCCTGGGGAGCGTGGCTGGCCGGTGGGAGCCCACGCGCGCGTGCGCGCGCGTGGGTCGGCGTGGCGTGGTCGCCTGGGGGCGTGGCGCGGTCGGCTGGGGAGGCGTGGCGCTGGCGCCTGGCGAGGCGTGGCATGGTTGTTTGACGGCGCGGTAGGCCGACCGGCGCGCGATAGTAGGGGCCGCGAGCGAGCCTTCCTCCGTCGGGCTCGCGTGCACAATGTCCCGCCTGCCACGTTTCATGCTTACGATCCGCGCCGCCCCGGCGCTCGGTATGGCGCTCGCGGCTGTGCTGGCGCTCAGCGCTTGCGGCGCCACGGGAGATGGCGCGGGCGGGGTGCCGGCGTCGCGCTCGAGCGCCGGGCTCGCGCACGGCTGCCCCGGCGCCGATCCCTGCCCGTACCGCTCGGTGGCGATCATCGGACAGCGCGGCGAAAGCGTGCTGCGCTTCCCCGAGGCGCTCGCGCTCGCTCCGGGCGGCGACGTCTACGTGGCCGACCAGTACAGCTACGTGGTGCAGCGATTCACCGCCCACGGACGCTTCCTCGGCCAGTGGGGCTCCTACGGCACTGGCCCCGGACAGTTCGGAGCGGTCAGCTCGCTCGCGGTCAGCTCGACCGGCAACGTCTATCTGGTCGACGCCGAACACGATCGCGTCGAGGAGTTCGACGCCGAAGGCACGTTCGTGCGCGCGTGGGGCAGCCCGGGCTCCGGGCTCGGGCAGTTCGACTTCGGCCCGGGCGGGCTCGGCGTTCCGCCGGGCGGCGCGATCGCCGTCGCCGGCAACTACGTGTTCGTGTCCGACACGGGCAACGACCGCGTCGAGCGCTTCACCCTCGCCGGCACCGAACCGCGCGCCTGGGGCAGGCGCGGTCGCGGCCCGGGCGAGTTCGAGAACCCGCGCGGCCTGGCCGCCCGCGGCCGCGCGCTGTACGTGGCCGACGATGGCGACAACCGCATCGAGGAGTTCGACATCGACGGCCGCTTCATCCGCCAAGCGGGGACGTTCGGCAAGGCGGCCGGACAGTTCGCCAACCCGTTCGACGTCGCCGTCGGTCCTCGCGGCCACGTGTACGTCGCCGACGACAACAACCATCGCGTGGTCCAGCTCAGCGCCCGGCTGCACTACGTGAACTCGCTCGAACTGGAGGCCGCCCAGGCCGAAAGCGCCGGGCTGCATCCCAACCTCGGCACGCGACAGGTCAGCTACCCGAGGGCCCTGGTCGTGGCGCCCGGCGACGCCATCTACGTAGCCGAGGCAGCCGGCAACCGCATCTTCGTGTTCGGCGGCAACGACCAGCTGTTCGCCACCTGGGGCATCTCCGGACGCGCCTACGGCCAGTTCATGTTGCCGCGCGACGTAACCGGCGGGCCGACCGGGGATGCCCTCGTCGCCGACACGCTCGGCGGGCGGATCGAGATCTTCAACGGGCCGTTCGGCGACGCTCCGTTCAGCTATCGCGGGGCCCTCCGGGGCGGTGGGGGGATCGTCGGCAAGCACCTGTTCAAGCCGGTCGCGCTCGCGCGCGCCGCCGATGGCTCGCTGTGGGTGACCGACCAGGAAAACAACCTCGTGCGCCACCTCGGACCGAACGGCGAACTGCTCGGGACGCTCGGCGGCGGCCCGCCCGGCGCCCCCGGCAGGCTGCGCGACCCGGGCGGCGTCGCGATCGGCCGCGGCGGCGAGATCTACGTGGCCGACGCGGGCGCCGACCACGTCGAGCGCTACTCGCCCAGCGGCGCTCCGCTCGGCTTCTGGGGAGGGGAGGGCTCGGCTCCCGGCCGGTTTCACGGCCCGGTCGCGCTTGCGGCGGCGCGCGGAGGGGACGTGTACGTCGCCGACCGCGGCAACGACCGCATCGAGAAGTTCACGGCGACCGGCCACTTCCTGGGCATGTGGGGCGGGCGCGGCGCGGCGCCGGGCCAGTTCCGCGGGCCCGAAGGCATCGCCATCGACGAGCGCGGAGACGTGTTCGTCTCCGACACCGGCAACGATCGCATCCAGCAGTTCAACGCGCACGGCCACTTCCTGCGCATGTGGGGCGCGCCGGGCGCTTTGCCCGGCGAGCTCAGCGGCCCGGCCGGCATGACGGTCGGCTGTGACGGGGCCCTGCTCGTCGCCGACACCGACAACAACCGCGTGCAACGATTCGGGGGCGTCGCCCACGCGCCCCACTGCGCGCCGGCGCCGAGCGAATGAGGCCCCCCGGGCGTCGGCCGCCCTGCTCTTGACAGCGTCGTCAAGGTGTAGAGGTGACGGCGACGACGCCGCGGCGAAGCGACCAGGAGGCGACCCAGGTGCAGCTCGACGGCATTCACCACATCACGTGCATCACCGCCGACGCCCGCAAGAACGTCGACTTCTATGCGCGTCTGCTCGGCCTGCGGCTGGTCAAGAAGACCGTGAACTTCGACGCTCCCGACGTCTACCACCTCTACTTCGGCGACGAGACCGGCGCGCCGGGATCGATCCTGACGTACTTCGAGTTTCCCGGGGCGGCACCGGGCCGCGCCGGCGCGGGCATGATCCACACGTTGCGCTGGCGCATCGCCTCCGAGCAGTCGCTCGAGTTCTGGCACGAGCGCCTGGCGCGCGAGGGCGTCGAGCTCGAGTCCGCCTCGCAGGAGGGCGTCCTGCGCCTGCGCGATCCCGAGGGGCTGGGACTCGAGCTGGCGATCGACGACAGCGCCGACTCGCCGCTCGCGGCGCGCGCCCGCGACATCCCGGCCGAGCACGCGCTGCTCGGCTTCGACGGCGTCCGCGTGTACGGGGTCGAACGCGATCGCGAGCACGAGCTGTTAACCGAGACGATGGGCTTCACGATGAGCGAGCCCGGGACCTACGTGCTGCCCGGCGGACGCCGCCAGGCGAGCTACATCTACGACGAGCCACCGCCGGCCGAGGGTCTTCAGGGCGCCGGCACCGTCCATCACATCGCCTGGTGCGATCGCGACGACCAGCACGGCCGCTGGCGTCAGCGGCTGCTCGACGCGGGCGCGCGCGCCACGGCGATCATCGACCGCCAGTACTTCCTGAGCATCTACTTCCGCGAGCCGCGCGGAGTCCTGTTCGAGCTGGCGACCCCCAGCCCCGGCTTCGCGATCGACGAGGATCCCCAGCATCTGGGCGAGCAGCTGCGGCTGCCGCCGCAGCGCGAGCACCTGCGCGAGCAGCTCGAACGCTCGCTCACGCCGCTCGAGAATCCCCGTGTCAGCGCCGCCGTGTGAGCGCCAAGGAGACCGGAATGCCAGCAAGACAAGCGCGCCAGGGAGACGGACATGAGCTATGAGACGCTGCTCTACGACGCCGACGGCGCGATCGCCGCGATCACGCTGAACCGCCCCGAGCGACTCAACTCGATCGTGCCCCCAATGCCCGACGAGCTCGAGGACGCCGTGAACCGCGCGATCCGCGATCCGGAGGTAAGAGTGATCGTGCTGCGGGGCGCCGGTCGCTCGTTCTGTGCCGGCTTCGACTTCGGCGGCGGCTTTCACGATTGGGACGCCGGGCTCACGACCGACGGCGCATGGGATCCGGGCAAGGACTTCGTGATGACCACGACCCCGGCGATTGGGCCGGTCCCGAAGTTCATGAGCATCTGGCGTTCCCCCAAGCCGGTGATCGCAGCGCTGCACGGCTGGTGCGTGGGCGGCGGCAGCGACATGGCGCTGTGTGCCGACATCGTCATCGCAAGCGAGGACGCCCGCATTGGAACCCCCTACTCGCGCATGTGGGGCAGCTACCTCACCGGCATGTGGATCTATCGACTCGGGCTCACGCGCGCGAAGGAGCACGCGCTCAGCGGCCGCCCGCTGTCCGGGAACGAAGCTGCCGAGGTGGGGCTGATCAACGCTGCGGTGCCGTTCTCGGAGCTCGAGCGCGAGGTGCACGCCCGTGCGCGACAGCTCGCTCAGATCCCGCCCTCGCAGCTTGCCGCGATGAAGCTGGTCGTCAACCAGACCTTCGAGAACATGGGCCTGGCCTCGACCCAGACGCTCGGCTCGATCCTCGACGGGCTGATGCGAAACACTCGCGATGCGCGCCAGTTCATCGAGCTCGCAGCAGAGAAGGGGGTATCGGCGGCGGTGGCGGAGCGCGATCGGCCATTCGCCGACTACAGCCAGGCCCCAGCCAATGGCCAGCCCGACCCCGCGAACGTGTTGGAGCCGACTCCTCGCTGGTGATCGGCGCCTCTGTGCGCCTCCGTGCGGTCCACGTCCCGGCGTAGAGGCCCGCCCACCCCCGCTGCACGGCTGGCGCGCCGGCTCCAGTCATGCTTAGATTACGCAGCAGCACAGTCGCAAAAAGACACAGCACGCGCCCGTAGCTCAGTGGTCAACGGTTCTCTTCGGGGAGCCAAAGAGCAGCGGTCTTTCAAGCCGCAGGCCGAGGGTTCGATTCCCTCCGGGCGCATGCGAGACGGACGACAGATCGGGCCGGCGCAATCGCCGGCCCGATGTCGTTCCCGTCCCGCTGGCTGACGGTCACTGCGCTTGGTGGGGCGAGGGGGCCGCCCGAGCGGCTCGGCCATACTGGGGCCGCGCACGGCGCCGAAGCCCGTGCTCACATCGGCTCTGTCCGCGGGCCCGTGACGGGCGAGAGCGGTTTGGTTCGCCGCACGTACGTAAACCGTTCTGTGGCGTACGGTTCGCCGCAGGAACGTACACCACTCTGTGGCTGGCGTACTCCATCTTGTCCAATCGCCTACGGGCGAACGGTCCGACGCGTACGATCTGTCAATCATCGACGCCGTCAGTTGACAAACCTTCGATGGTCGGTATTGACACGCTGAGTAATGTGTGATTTATATGTCGGTACGGGAATAGCACGGTCTTGCGCGGGGGCGCGTCTCGGGGCCTGGTGACTCGTACTGCGGGCCGCCTCGCGGTAGTCGCCCGAGCCTCGCGAGAGACCGTCGGAGGAAAGCAGTAGAGGAGGAGGGAGCGATGCGCCACGGCGTTGCCGTCGTTGGGCTCTGCCCGTCGCGCGATTGTTGGTAGTCGGGGTCGATTTCGTGCGGAGCGTCGTCTAGGCGCTCTGCGGCCGGGCCGTAGCCAGCGGGCCGGGCGCAACCAGCAGGGAGGGTGAATCACAGATGAGGTTCCATATCTGTGTGCAGGAGCGCATGTTGCGTTCCCTGCACGAACGTTGGCCGTACCGCCGTTCGCACTGCAGACACGACCTTCACTGGCTGCTGCAGATCCGGCCAGCCAGGAGATACTGCGCAAGCGCACGGCGGCATCCGCTGGGTTGCCTGCCCGCTCGACGACGACGGCCGCAGGTCGGCTGAGGCGGCCGGCCGAGTCGAGCGGGGCCAGGTGGGGCTCCCCGTTCGCGAGCAGTGGGTGGGGGCCTGCTGCTCGCGAGCGGTGTGAGGCGGGCAGGGAGCGGTGTGAGGCGGGCAGCGAGCGGTGTGAGGCGGGCAGGGAGCGGCGTGAGGCGGGCAGCGGGCGGTGTCAGGCCCGCAGCCTGTCCGCGAGCAGGCAGCGGGCGCGTGCAGTCTCTAGGATCGAAGCGTGCCCGCGCAGGAGATAGAGCGTCTCTCGATCGACACCATCCGCGGGCTCGCGATGGACTCGGTGCAGAAGGCCAACGCCGGCCATCCGGGTACGGCGATGGCCCTCGCCCCGCTCGGCTACGTGCTGTTCGAGCGTTTCCTGCGGGCCGATCCGCAGGAGCCGGACTGGCCCGCCCGCGACCGGTTCGTGCTGAGCGCCGGTCACGCCTGCATCCTGCAGTACTCGCTGCTGCACCTGTGCGGATACGACCTGGCCCTGGAGGACCTCCAGCAGTTTCGCCAGTGGGCCTCGCGCACGCCGGGGCACCCGGAGCGCGGCCTCACCCCCGGAGTCGAGATCACGACCGGCCCGCTCGGCCAGGGCTTCGCCAATGCCGTCGGCCTGGCGCTCGCCGAGCGGTTTCTCGCCGACCGCTTCAACCGGCCCGGCAACGAGCTGGTCGATCACCACACCTACGTGATCTGCTCGGACGGCGACATGATGGAGGGGATCAGTCAGGAAGCAGCGTCGATAGCGGGCAACTTCGCGCTGTCGAAGCTGATCGTCTGCTACGACGACAACCGCATCACGATCGACGGCACCACGGCGCTGTCGTTCGACGGCGAGGACCACGGCGCGAGACTGGCGGCCGACGGCTGGCACGTGCAGCGCCTCGAGGACTCCGAGGATCTCGAGGCGATCACGGCGGCGATTCGCGTCGCCCGCGAGGAACACGAGCGTCCGTCCTTCATCTCGATTCGCTCGCACATCGCCTATCCGGCGCCGCACGCGATCGACACCGCCAAGGCGCACGGCGCGCCACTGGGCGAGCCGGAGGTGCGGGCCGCCAAGGAAGTGATGGGCTTCGACCCGGACCGCCACTTCTGGGTCGACGAGCGCGTCTACGAGCACATGTCGCTGTGCCAGCGCGGCGCCGCTCTACGCCAGGAATGGGAGCGGCAGAAGCTCGCGCCGTGGCGCGAGCGCTTCCCCGAGATGGCCGCCGACTGGGATCGGGCGTGGCGCGGCGAGCTGCGCGACGGCTGGCGCGAGACGCTCCCCAGCTTCGAGGCGGGCGCGCAGATCGCGACCCGCTCGGCGGGCCAGAAGACGATGGCGGCGTTCGCACAGCACGCGCCGACGATGGTCGGCGGCGCGGCCGACCTGGTCGAGTCGACCAAGACGCTGTTCGAGGGCGGTGGAGAGTTCTCGAGCGTGCACGCCGGCCGCAACGTCCCGTTCGGGATCCGCGAGCACGCGATGGGCGCGATCGTCAACGGGGCCGCGGCACACGGCGGGATCGTCAAACCGTACGGATCGACGTTCCTGACGTTCTCCGACTACATGCGCGGAAGCGTGCGGCTGTCCGCGCTGATGGCGCTCCCGGTGGTCTGGGTGTGGACGCACGACTCGATCGGGCTCGGTGAGGACGGCCCGACCCACCAGCCGGTCGAGCACTATGCAGCGCTGCGCGCGATTCCGCGACTGTGGGTGATCCGCCCGGCCGACGCCGATGAGACGGCACAGGCCTGGCGGGTCGCGCTCGAGCGCGACGACGGCCCGGTGGCGCTGCTGCTCTCCAGGCAGACCACGCCGGTGTTCGATCGCAGCGGCGAGCGGCTCGGCGCGGCCAGTGAGCTCGAGCGCGGCGGCTACGTGCTGTGGGACGCCTCCGGCAACGGCGACGAGCCCGACCTGGTGCTGATCTCGACCGGGACTGAGGTGGCGCCGACGCTCGAGGCGGCGCGCGCGATCGCGGGCGAAGGCACGAAGACGCGCGTCGTCTCGATGCCGTGCATCGAACTGTTCGAAGCCCAGACGCGCGAGTATCGCGACCATGTGCTCCCACCCGGAACTGCGCGCCTGGCCGTCGAGCCGGGGGCGAGCATGAGCTGGTGGCGCTGGGTCGGCGATCACGGCGACGTGCTCGGGCTCGACCGCTTTGGCGCATCCGCGCCCGGTCCGAAGGTGCTGGCCGAGCTCGGCTTCAGCGTCGAGAACATCGCCGCGCGCGCGCGTGCGGTGCTCGAGCGGGCAGGGCGGGTTGCGGGCTGAGACGCGAACGGGGTTCGGCCGCGGCCGGCCGGGTAGCGTCTAGATGAGCGAGCAGTGGCCAGAGTGGGGCGAGAGCGCCTGGGCGCACGACGTTGCTCGGGTGAGAACCGAGCAGGAAGGAGCTGAGCTGAGATGACCACCGACAAGCAGGTCTCGCCGGGAACTGGAACGCCGCTGCACCGGGCATCCGCTCTCGGCCAGAGCATCTGGATCGACTCGCTCTCGCGCGAGTGGATTCGGGGCGGGTTCCTGCGCAAGCTGATCGACGAGGACTCCGTCGTCGGCGCCACCTCGAACCCGACGATCCTCCAGCACGCGATGTCAAGCGGCGAGTCCTATGACGAGCAGCTGCGCGAACTGGCCGGCAGGGATGCGGCCGATGCCTTCTGGGAACTCGCCGTGGTGGACATCAAACAAGCCTGCGACGTGTTCGCGCCGGTGTTCGAGGCGACCGGCGCGCGTGACGGGTACGTCTCGCTCGAGGTCGACCCCACGCTCGCGTACGAGACGCTGTCCACCTACCAGGAGGCGCTGCGCCTGCACGAACGCGTCGACCGGCCCAACCTGCTCGTCAAGATACCCGCCACCAAGCCCGGGCTGGCCGCGATCGAGGACGTAATCGCGCACGGACGGTCGGTCAACGTGACGCTGATCTTCTCGCTGCGCCGCTACGCCGAGGTTGCCCAGTCCTATATCCGCGGCATTCAGCGGCTCGTTGCCGAGGGCGGCGATCCGCGCAAGGTCCACTCGGTCGCGAGCTTCTTCGTCTCGCGCATCGACACCGAGACCGATCGCCGGCTCGATCAGATCGGCGGCCACGATCAGCTCAAGGGCAAGCTCGCCGTGGCGAACGCGAGGCTCGCATACGAGCACTACAAGCAGGCCTTCGACGGCGAACGCTGGGAGTTCCTGGCCGGCAAGGGCGCCACGCCCCAGCGCGTGCTGTGGGCATCGACCTCGACCAAGAACCCCGCCTACTCGGACACGCTCTACGTAGACGAGCTGATCGGCCCCGACACCGTGAACACGATGCCGCTCGAGACCCTCACCGACTATCAGGATCACGGCAACCCCGAGCCGCGGCTCGAGCAGGGCCTGGAGGCGGCGCACGCGCTGTTCGGACAGCTGGAAGCGGCCGGCGTCGATTACGAGGACGTCACCGACACGCTCGAGCGCGAGGGCGTAGAAAAATTCTCGGCCTCCTTCGAAGAGCTGCTCGAAAGCCTGCGCACCAAGCACGCATCGCTTGCCGCGGCGTGAGCGGGCCCTCGAGTCTCAGAACGTGAGCGCGCCCTCGAGTCTCACAACGTGAGACCCACGCGCGCGCGCGCGCGCGTGCGTTCTCGAAAAAGCCGAACACCGACGCGCCGGTGGTGGCAGCGCCGGCGCTATTCGAACGGGATCGGGACCAGCTCGGAGATCCGCAGGCGGCCGGCTGGAAACGCTTCGGCATACAGCGTGAACACGCGATATGCGTGCCCGTCGAAGCGCAGCGGACCGCTGGCGGGCAGGTCGGCCGGGGGTGTGGGGAAGCTGCTGAGCACGAGCTGTGAGCCGTGGTGCATCACGACCTTGACCCCGGCCAGCCGCTGGGCGAGCTTGAGGTAGCCGAGGTCGTCCTGGACGGACAGGACCAGCGTGCCGACCTGCTGCCCGCCCCAGCGCAGCGGAGCCCGCAACGGCGCGAGCACATGCGGGCCGCCGACGTCCTCGAACAGCGCCCCGCCGGCATCGACGCGAATCCGCACGATGTGTTCGTTGAGCAGCGCGTCGATCGCCAGCCGTGCCGCTTCGCGTCGATGGTGCGCGACCGCCTGGAGCAGTGGCCGGTTGTGCTGAGCGCGTCGGACCTGCACGAGCGCTCGCGGTCCCTGCTCGCCGGTGTAGATCAGCGCCGCGACGTGGCTGATCGTGTTGACAGTGGTCTGCGTCGCGCTGCGCGCGCACAGCGGAGCGATCGTGGCGGTCGGTCGCAGCAGGTAGGCGCGCGCGCGTCCGGCCGGGTACAGCGCGATCGGGAACGACACGTAGCGGTACGACACGCCCGCGAGCATCAGGGTTCCCCGTGCAGGCAGCGGCCCGCTCGGCAGCCGCACCGAGCCGGCGATCGTCTGGCCGTGCCGGCGGATCGCCACCGGGCCCTGGGCGAGGCCTTCCGTCTCGTCGACGAAGCCGCTGTCCGCCCAAACGGTCGTGACGAAGCGGGCGCTCGGCGTCCCTGCGCCGCCGGCGATGCTCCCGTGCAGGGGCGCGATCGCGTGCGCCGCACCGATCTCGGTCAGCACCCGGCCTTCGCGAGTCACCTCGATATCGGTCATGTGGTGGGTCGCGAGGAGCGCGTGCGCAGCCGCGCGCACGCTCGCCGGATCGCCCCGTTCGACCGCTCTGCGCAGCGCCCGCGAGTGTCCGACCATGTACGTCGCCGAGGCCGTGCGTTCGCTGAAGACGCCCTCGCGGTAGACGCGCTTGGCGATCTTTTCGAGCACGCTGAGAACCGTCGCTGCGCATGCGCTCGACAGCCGGTTCGTCGCGTCGTCGCCGATCACGGTCCCGGCCGGCGGCGCTGTTTCGGCGTCCAGCCGCGCTTCTTCACCGGTCGCCGCGGTGCCCCCGGTGCTGCCGCATCCGAGCGCCCCGACACAGCCGGCCAGCAGGGCCAAGGCCGAGCAGACGACCGCCGCGCGGGGCGCACTCGAACGCATTCCCACACGCCGAAACATCCAGTCACATCCTATGGATTCGGCACTCGCGCGGGGGAGCTTCGAGGCGGTGGATGTCGAGCGGCTGCCGCCGGCGGCTGTCTCGAGCGTCTGCTCGAGTGCCTACCCGATCGACGCTGCGTTCGTTAGGGTCCGTCACCGTGCCAACGGCCCTCGTAACGGGCGCCTCGACCGGCATCGGTCGCGCCACGGTTCTGCGCCTGGCCGCCGCCGGCTGGAGCGTGCTCGCCGGTGTTCGCGACAGCGCCGCCGGGGGCGAGCTGGCGGCGCAGGCCGGCGCCGGGCTGAATCCAATTTCGCTCGACGTGACCGACGAGGCGCAGATCGCCGCGGCGGCCGAGCTCGTCGCGGCCCAGACCCAGCCCACGACCGCCGGATCGCCCGGTCCCGGACGGCTCGACGCGCTCGTCAACAATGCCGGCATCGGGCTCGGAGGCCCGCTCGAGCTGGTCTCTGCCGAGGAGTGGCGCACCCAGTTCGAGGTCAACGTGTTCGGACAGGCCGCCGTCACACGCGCTCTGCTCCCGGCGCTGCGCGCGGCGAGCGGACGCATCGTGTTCGTCTCCTCGGTCGGCGGGCGCGTGTCAGTTCCGTTCAATGGGCCATACGCCGCGTCCAAGCACGCGCTCGAGGCGATCGGCGACGCGCTGCGCGGCGAGCTGCACAGCTCGCGCATCAAGGTCTCGCTGGTCGAGCCGGGAGGCGTGAAAACGCCGATCTGGGACAAGGCGCGCGCCCTCGCCGGCCAGTTCACGGTGCCGCCGGAGCTCGAGCGCGAGTACGCACGCGTCCCGGCCGCGCTCACGAAGCTGATGAACGACAGCGAGCGACGCGGCGTCTCGCCCGAGCGCGTGGCTGCCACGATCGAGCGCGCGCTGACCGCGCGCCGTCCGCGCGCCCGCTACGTGGTGGGCGGCGAGGCGCACGGCATGATCGCTGCTCACGCGCTCCTGCCGACCGCTGCGTTCGACCGCCTGCTGCGCCGCGTGATGAACGTTTGAGCCGAACCGTGCGCGTCAGCTGCGCGCTCCGGTGCTGGGGCCCACCCCACTCGCTACGGTAGACCGATGAAGCTGGGCGAAAGGAGCGCGCCCGCGCACGCGCATGTGCCGACACCGGCCTCCGAGCGCGGCCACTGGCTGCTGGCCGGCACGATCGCGGCGCTGGGTGTGGCCGTGCTCGTCGCGGTGCTCACGGGGCTCGTCGGCGCGAGCACCCAGGCGGGCACCACGCCGCCACCGGTGGTGGTGCGCGTCGCCACCCCCGCGGCGGCTCCAAGCGGTGCCGCCAGCACGCGCGCGGGCGAGCGCGCCCTGGCATCGGCGCACCCTGCCGGGCAACGCGCCGAGGCGGTCGCCGGCACCCGACTGGAAGAGGACTTCGCGACCTACTACGACCCGTTGCAGGTTCACATCTCCAGGCGCTGGATGGAAGGCTTCTACCCGATCTACGCGGTTGCGCAAGGCACCTTCGGCGTCAACTGGCTGCTGATCGCCTCGATCCATCGCCAGGAGACCGCCTTCTCGACCGCCCCGGGCACGTATCACGGGCTGAACTCGGCCGGCTGCTGCGGCGGACCGATGCAGTTCAACGTGCGCAACGGCCCGGTGAGCACCTGGAACCTGGTCAGCGACTCCTACCAGTACGGAGCCAGGCCGGCGGTCTACGACCACCCCACCGCGGAGCACCCGTCGATCTATGACGATTTCGACGCGATCATGGCCGCGGCTCACTTACTCTCGTCGCAGGGGGCGGGCATGGGGCTCGAAGACGCCGCCTGGAACGCCGCCTACGACTACAACGGCGGCGGACTGGAAGCCGTCACCTACGCCGACCAGGTGCTCGCGCGCGCGATCGGCTGGTCACAGCACGGATTCTGCATCAACTGCGGACTGGAACCGGCGATGGTGCAGGCGGTTCATGCCGCCTACGGCGCCCCGGTGCAGGCGGCGCTCGAAGCGGCGGCGGCAGCCGAAGCTCGGGCCTCCAAGCGCAGGTCGGCGCACGCCAAGCACGCCGGCGGAGGCTCCCACCGGTCGCGGCAGGCCAAAGCGCAAGCGGGCAAGACGTAACCAGGCCGGCAGGACGTGGCGCGCGAAGCGTCGAGGCGTCGCGCGCCCTACGTGCGGTGCGCGAGCCTACGCTGCCGTCGCCTGGGCCATCAGCTCGCCGGCGACGCGGTCGCTGGCCAGCGCGGTGCCCCCGAGCAGGCGCCGCGACAGCTCCGAGCGCCTGAAGTACAGCGGAGCGTCGTGCTCCCAGGTGGCGCCGATGCCGCCGTGCACCGAGATCATCGTGCGCGCGCCGTAATCGAGCGCCCGACCCGCGACCGAGCGGGCGGCACTGGCGGCGAGGGGAAACTCCGCCGGCGCGCCGCGGCGCGCCCAGCCGGCGTAGTAGAGCAGCGAGCGCCCGTTCTCGAGCTGGCGCAGGACCTCGGTCAGCGAATGCTTGACGGCCTGGTAGGAGCCGATCGCGCGGCCGAACGTGTGGCGCTCCTTGGCGTACGCCACAGACATCTCGAGCGCGGTTTCGACGCTGCCCAGCGAGTCCGCGGCGATCAGCGCCTGGGCCAGGTGCCAGGCCGCCGCCAGGGACTCCTCCGGCGCATCGAGCAGCACGCCGGGAGCGTCGTTGAGGGAGACGTGTCCCAGCGAGCGGGTCGCGTCGTAGCGGCGCACCGGCTCGACCTCGACACCCGACGCGTCGCCGAGCACCGCCACGCCGACCGGACGGCCCTCGAGCAGCGCCACGCCGACCAGCGCATCAGCGCCCGGGGCGTCCGGTACGAACGCGAACTTGCCGTTGAGGCGCACGCGTCCGGCCTCATCGCCGGGCACCGCGCTCGGCAGCTCGGCGCGCCGCATTCCGTCCTCGGGATCGCCGCTCCAGCGCTCGTGAACGTCATCGGGCGGACAGCTTGGCAGGTAGGCCGCGCGGCGCTCGCCGCTGGCCAGGTCGGCCAGAAACTCGGCCGCGTTTGGCGAGTCGCTGAGAATCGCCGTGGCGGGCAGGTGTCCGAGCAGCGGGATCGCCGCGAGCACTCGGCCGCACTCGCCCATGACGAGCATCGCGTCGAACGCGTCGAGCCCGGCGCCGCCGTGAGCTTCGTCGATCAGCAGCCCCGGCCAGCCGGCTTCGCGCGCCGCCGGCCACATGTCCGGTAGAGCGTTCTCGTCGCCATCGAGCGCGTCGCGCGCCGCCTCGAGCGTCTGAAAGCGCGAGAGCGTCCCGCGCGCGGCCTCACGCAGAAACACCTGCTCGTCTGACAGCGCCAGGTTCATGCCGGCGCTCCTTCCTTGGCGCGCAGCTCGGAGAAGGGGATGCCCTTGTCCAGGCGCGGCTCCGGCGGGAGCCCGAGGACGCGCTCACCGACCGTGTTGCGGAGGATCTCTTCGGTGCCGCCCGCCGACTTCAAGCCCGGCAGGAACGAGATCATGTACGCCCACTGGCTGTCGTCGGCGAGCGCGTCGGGGCCGCGCACGTCGGCGATCAGGTCGCCGGCTTTGATCGCGCCGTTGACGATCGTGATCTTGGCGAGGCCGGCCTCGGGGCCGGGGATCTGACCGCGCTGGAGTGCGCTCAGCGTGCGGTAGCCGGTGAAGCGCACCGCCAGCAGTTCGCTCGTCACCTCGCCGAGGTTGCGGCGCACCTCTGGGTCGCGCCGGCCGTCGGGGTCGCCGGCGATCGCCGCCGCGAAGCGGGCCGAGTTGTAGCCGAGCCCCTCGCTGCCGAGGCCGATCGTAACCCGCTCGAACATCAAAGTCGTCAGCGCGGTGCCCCAGCCGTTGCCGACGCCGCCGACGACCGCTCCCGCGTCGAGCGCCACGTCGTCGAAGAAGACCTCGTTGAACTCGGCCTCCCCGGAGATCTGGCGCAGGCCGCGCACGGTCACGCCGGGGGCGTCCATCGGCACGATGAACATCGTCAGACCCTTGTGCTTGGGCACGTCCGCGTCCGTGCGCGCCAGCAGCAGGCCGAAGGACGCGAACTGCGCGTTGGTGGTCCACACCTTCTGCCCGGTCAGCCTCCAGCTGCCGTCGTCCTGCAGGCGCGCGCGCGTCTGCACGGCGGCCAGGTCCGAGCCGGCGGCGGGCTCGGAGAACAGCTGGCACCAGACCTCGTCGCCGTGCAGCATCGGGCCGAGATAGCGGGCCTTCTGCTCATCGTCGCCGTGGGCGATGATCGTCGGCCCGAGCATGCCGACGCCGATCGCGTCGAGGATTCCGGGGACTTTCGCGCGCGCGATCTCCTGGCCGCAGATCACCTGCTCGATCGGGCCCAGTCCCTGGCCGCCGTACTCCTTCGGCCATGTCACTCCCGCGAGCCCGCCCTCGGCGAGCTTGCCCTGCCAGACGCGCCTGGCGGCGATGATCTCGTTCTCGTCTTCGAGCGCGCCAGGACCCTGCAGCACCGGGGCTTCGCCGGCGTGCTGATCAAGCCAGGAGCGCACCTGGGCGCGGTATGCGGCCTGCTCGGGTGTGTCGTCGAGGTCCACAGCTGCTCCTTTGCGTCGGCTTGGCTGACTGACCAAGCTTGGTTGACTGACCAGTCAATCGTGCGTGAAAAAGACTACTCCCCTCCCGGGCAACGAGGCTCAGACGCCGCCGGGGATCGGCGGCCGGGGACCAAGGCTCAGACGCCGTCGGGGGTCGGCGGTAGGAGACCGCGGCTCAGAGCCGCCGCGGGTCGGCGGTTGGGGGACCGCGCCTCAGACGCCGCCGGGGATCGGCGGTTCGGACACCGGCGCAAGGTGGTAGATGCCATAGAAGCCGCGGTCGAGCAGGTATGCGGCCTGAGTGCCGGGGTCCGGCGAGTGCAGCAGCACCACGCCGAGGCGCACGCCATCGCGTTCGGCCGTCGCCACGAGGCACTTGCCGGCTTCGATCGTGTAGCCCGTCTTCAGCCCGGTGGTCCCGGGATAGTGGTAGATCAGCAGGGGGTTGTTGTTTTCGAGATAGAGCCTGCCGCCATGGATCGGGAAGGGGAGCGCGGCTGTGGCGTCGTGAACGATGCTGGCGATCCGCGGCTGCTGCAGGTCGGCGTGCGCGAGGATCGCGAGGTCGGCGGCACACGAGAAGTTGCCTTCGTTGTAGTAGCCCGAGGGCGAGGAGTAGCGCGTGCATCCCATTCCGAGCCTGGCGGCCTCGAGGTTCATGCGCTTGACGAACCCGTTGACGGTTCCGGCGACGTGCTGGGCGAGCGCGACGGCGGCGTCGTTGCCGGACGGGAGCAGCAGTCCGTACAGCATCGTCTCGAGCTCTATGTGCCTGCCGAGCGGCAGCACGCCGACCCGCGAGCCGGGCATGTTCTCGGCGGCCTTCGTCACGAGCACGGGCGCGCGGGCCGGCGCCGAGAGCACCGTTACGAGAGCAGTCATCATCTTCGTGAGGCTCGCGATGCGCAGGCGCGCGTACGGGTTCAGCTGCCACAGGACCTGGCCGGTGCCGAGGTTGAACAGCAGCCCGGCGCGCGGCGGTTCGGCGAAGCTCGCATGCACGACATCGTCAGCCGGCGCGCCGACGCCCGGCAGCGCGAACGCCGGCTTGGCAAGCGGCAGGCCGATTGCCGAGCGCGTGGCCGCCGCGACACGGGTGGGGTGGCGATGGCCGTGGCGACCTCCGGCGGCCGTCGAGCCGTGGGCGTCACGCGAGTGGGCGAGCGCCATCACCGCGGCGGCGACCACGATCGCCAGCGCCAGCACGCCGACCGCCGCGACGCGCCAGCGCGATCGCCGCCGTCCGCGGCGGCGCCGCTTCGGGCCTGGGTTCAGGAACGGGGACGTGTCCATCAACGTGGCGGATTGAACAGCGCGCCGATCACCCCGACCGCGAGCAGGATCAGCACGAAGATCGAGATGGCGCTCGCCAGCGTAAACCCTTGCTGGGATATCGCGCTGAGGGTCAGGAAGGCGAAGCCGGTGACGAACAGCAGCGCGACCGCGAGCACGAGCAACCGTCTCATCGCGTCAGTACACCGGCAACTGCGGCGGCATCGGCTTGCGCAGGCGCCGCGCGAACGGCCAGATCAGCGCCAGCCCGAACAGGAAGCCGCCGATGTGCGCGAAGTAGGCAACCCCTTCGCTCCCGGAGCCCGCGTGGGTCAAGCCGGCAGCGCCCAGCGCGACCTGCAGCAGGAACCAGAAGCCGAGCAGGACCACGGCTGGGAGCTCGACGATCGTGACGAAGAAGACGATCAGCACGAGCGTCAGCACACGCGCCCGCGGATACAGGACGATATAGCCCGCCAGCACGGCCGCGATCGCGCCGGAGGCGCCGAGCGTGGGCGCCGTCGAGCCGGGATCGACGAGCACCTGCGCCGCGAGCGCCACGAGGCCGCCGGCGAGGTAGAAGGCGAGATAGCGCACGCGGCCGATCGTGTCCTCGACGTTGGGTCCGAAGATCCCCAGGAACAGCATGTTGCCGAAGATGTGCAGGAAGCTCGCATGCAGGAACATCGCCGTGAACGGCGTCACCCAGGTCGGCGGCTGGGCGGGCGCCGCGCCGCTGACGCCGGCCTGCCCGGTGCACGCCACCGTTTCAACCGGCCCGCTCGCGCTCGGCACGGCCACGAGCCCGCAGTGGCTGCTCGCATGGGTCAGCTCGTAGGGGATCGCGCCGTAGCGCACCTCCGTGTCATACGTCGGCCCGCCGAAGAAGCTCCCGCCATGGCGAATCGCGAGCAGATACGCAACCACGTTGATCGCGATCAACGCGACCGTGACGAGCGGAAAGCGCTTCAGGGGAATGTTGTCTTTGACGGGGAACACTTAAGGCCCGGCCGGCGGTCTCATCGCCTGGACGGCACGCCGTGCGAGCCTATCCCTGGGCGCTGCGCGGCTCGCCGGCGGCGGCGATCGACGCAAGTACAGTCCGGCCATGGGCCTGAGGACCGCGATCTCGCTGCTCCTCGCGCTGGTTTCGACGATCCTCACGAACCTCGCTTACTCGCGCCAGCACGACGCTGCGGCGAAGCTGCCTGCGCTCTCGATGCGCCGCCCGGCCCAATCCCTGAGGCTGCTGCTCGCCGACCGCAGCTGGATGTCGGGGTTCATGCTCGAGTGCAGCGGCTTCGCTCTGTATGCGCTGGCGCTCGGGCTGGGGTCGCTCGCGCTGGTCCAGAGCGTGGCAGCAGGCGGCATCGGGGTGCTCGCCTTCGTGTCGGCGCGCGCGGCCCATCGAGCGTTGCGGGGGGTCGAGCTCGCAGGGGTCGTGGTGTCGGTCCTTGGCCTGCTCGCACTCGGCGTGTCGCTGGCCGGCGGCTCCATCCAGGGGCGGGAAGGATCGATCGCGGTGCTCCTGGTCTGGCTCGGCGCGACCGCGTCGCTGGCGGGTCTGCTGGTATGGATCGGGCCGCGGATGCTTGGGAAGGCGATCGCGAATGGGATCGCCGGAGGGCTGATGTTCTCGATCGGGGACATATCCACCAAGCTGGTCACGCAGGGAGGGGTGCGGGTGGGATTTCTGGTGACGCTGGTGGTTGGGTACACGCTTGGCACGGCGCTGCTGCAGGCCGGCTATCAGGCGGGCGCGGCGCTGACGGTGGCGGGCGTGGCGACGTTGCTCACGAACGCGCTGCCGATCGCCGCGGGGATGGCCGTATTCGGAGAGTCGGCGCCCGCGGGCGCCCTTGGGGTCTTGCGCGTGTTCGCGTTCGTCGCGGTCATCGTCGGCGCAGTGTTGCTCTCGCGACCGCAGCCGAGCCGGGCCCGCGGAAGCGGCCAGGTGGGCGAGGCTACCGTGGGGGAGCCGGCTGGCGCCTGAGCATCTCCACGTGCTGGTCGGCGTGATAGCTCGAGCGCACGAGCGGGCCGGCCGCGACGTGCTCGAAGCCGAGCTCGTAGGCCGCCGCCTCGAGCGCCGCGAACTCGTCCGGATGCCAATAGCGCACCACCGGCAGGTGGTCCGCGGACGGGCGCAGATATTGACCGACCGTGAGGACCTCGACGCCACTCTGGCGCAGCGCCGCGAAGGCGTCGATCAGCTCGTCGTGGGTCTCGCCGAGCCCGACCATCAGGCCGGACTTGGTCACGACCTCGCCTTCGCCCAGCTCGCGGGCGATGCGCAGCACGCGGCAGGAGCGCTCGAAGTCAGAGCCGCGGCGCGCCAGCGGGTACAGGCGGGGGACGACCTCGACGTTGTGGTTGAACACGTCGGGGCGCTCGGCGATGACCTTCGCGAGCGGCATCTCCTGGCCCTGGAAGTCGGGTGTGAGAACCTCGACCTGACAACCGGGCGCCTGGCGGCGGACCTGGCGGATCACGCCGACGAACGCGCCGGCGCCCTTGTCGGGCAGGTCGTCGCGATCGACCGATGTGATCACGGCATGATGCAAGCCCATGCGCGCGATCGAGCGCGCCACGCGGGCGGGCTCGAGCGGGTCGTTCCAGGTCGGCTTGCCGGTCTTGACGTTGCAGAACCCGCAGCGGCGGGTGCAGGTGTCGCCGAGGATCATGAACGTCGCGGTTCCGCGCTCCCAGCACTCGCCGACGTTAGGGCAGGCCGCCTCCTGGCAGACCGTGTTCAGGTTCTCGGCGCGGATCAACCCGGACAGCTCGCGATAGCGTGCCCCGCCGGGCGCCGGCACCTTCAGCCACGGCGGCTTCCGCTCGCGCAGCGGCCGGACGTCCGGTCCGAGCACGTTCAGGACGTCCATGCCGCCGGGGTTCGAGCGAGATCGCGTCGCGCTCATGCGGTCACCGTGGCGCTCACGCATGTGCTGCTCACGCAGCCGCCGCTCACGCGCGCATCGCTCATGCCGGCACCAATTGCCGGGTCCGCTCGAGGCCGAGTCCTTGCGGCGAGACGATCCGGGCGCGCCGGCCGTGGGACTGACTGAATGATCGGGCAACAGTCGCGCGGAACTCCTCGACGCCGGGAGCGCGTCGCGGCGAGAGCTCACGGGCGATCGAGGTCATCTCGACGTCCGGCAGGCCGCAGGGAACAATCCACGAGAACGGATCGAGGTCCATATCGACGTTGATCGCAAAGCCGTGCGTGCTCACACCGTGGGAGATGTGGACGCCGATCGACGCGATCTTGCGGTCGCCGACGCCACGCTCGAGCGGTGCTTCGGATGGCGTCCGGGGGCGCTCCTCGCGGGGTGACGCCCGTGGCTGGCGCCGGCTCGCCCGGTCGGCGCCGGCGTCGCCGACCCACACGCCGGTGTAATCGACTCCCTCGTCGTGGCGCGAACGAGCAGCCACGCCTACCTCCGAGAGCGCGTCGACGATCGCGTGTTCGATCGTTCGCAAGTGACGGCCGACGTCGGCCACCGCCATGATCGGATAACCGACCAGCTGGCCGGGGCCGTGATACGTCAGCTTGCCGCCCCTGTCGGTGGCGTGCACCTCGATGCCTCTCTCCCGATAGAAACCCTCGGGCATGGGCAGGTCCTCAGCTCCCGAGCGCCTACCGCGCGTGTACGTCGCTGGATGTTCGAGCAGCAGCAGCGTGTCGGGAATCGCGCCGTCGAGGCGGCGCTCGCGCAGAGTCTCCTGCAGGGCGACGCCGTCGGCGTAGGGGATGACGCCCAAGTGGCACACCCAGAGATCGCTCGAGGGCTCACGCATGTGTCTACTCACAACAGTAGCCGCGGCCGCTAGAGCGCGATCGCCGCCGGTTCCTGGAGCAGCTGCTTGATGCGGGCGAGCAGTTCGGCGGCTTCGGCACCGTTCAGCGCCCGACCGTCGCACGCGAGCGTGGCAGTCATGGCGTGGCGGGCGAGGACCGTGCCGTCGTGCGCGATCGGCCGCGACTCGACGGCGCCAACCGCCAGGATCGCCACCTGGGGTGGGTTGATGATCGCGGTGAAGCCCTTCACGGGAAACGCGCCGAGGCTCGCGACCGTGAAGGTCGCCCCGCTCAGCTCGGGTGGCGCGAGCGCGTCCGCGCGCGCACGCTCGGCCAGCGCGCGGGTTTCGCGCGCGATCTGCTCGAGCGACTTCAGGTCGGCGTCGAACAGCGTCGGCGTGACCGGCTCGGCGCTGCTCGGCGAGCCGGCGCCGACCCACAGTGCCGCTCCGACGTTGACACGCCCGTGCAGCTGCAGGCGCCCGTCGCGATAGCTGGAGTTGGCGCGCGGATGCTCGCGCAGAGCCAGCGCGCAGGCCTTGACGATCATGTCCTCGTAGCTGGGAATAGCTGCACCGACCGCGGGCGAGCCGGCCGCGAGGCGCTCGTGAAGCGCCGCGCACTCGTGCATGTCGATCTCGGCCTCGAGCACGAGATGGGGGATCGTCGCCTTCGACTCGGCCGTGCGCCGTGCCACCGCTTGCTCGGCGCGTGAAAGCTCGATCTCGGTCGTGTCGCCCTTGGCCCTCGCCACATCGCCGGGCGATTGCTGGGCGCCGGCAAGCGCCTGCTGCTGAGCCATGGAGCCAGCTTAGAGGGCTGTCGGCCCCGTGCCGCCGGCCTCGTGGGCGCTCAGCTCGGTACGCCCGATGCCTCGACCGGCGACCAGCGCGCGATGAACTCCTCGACCGGCAGCTGTGCCAGATCGGCGCGCAGCGTACGTGCCAGGCGTGAGGCGCCCTGCGGCGGGCAGTCCCAGAACAGCACCACTTCGCCGCTCTCCACGTCGACCAGCTCGATGTGGTCCACGCGGCGCGTGTCGGCGAGCATCGCAGGCGCGCGTCCGCCGCGCGTGACGATCAGCCGGTAGGCGCGATTCGCTCTCAACCCGCCGCCGCCTGCTCGGGGGCGTCGTCCCCGACAAACACCGTGCTGCCAACCTGCACCGCGGGAACATATCCGACACCGGCGTCGGCTGCGCGAGCGGTGGCGTCGTGCAGCTGCCGGCGCACCGAGTCCAGCCCGGCGCCGCGCAGGACGGCGGTCGGATGCATCTCGCAGGCCGCGGCCGCGATCACGAGGTTGTCGCTCAGCGCCAGCGAGCGTCCGCCGGCGAACGCCTGACGAAACGCGGCCTGCGCGAACGCCGTGGCCCGGCCGATCGACTTGGCATACGTCGCGACCAGCATCGCCTGCTCGCTGTCGAATGGGAAGTCCGGCGGCCAGCGCAGCGGCAGCGCGCCCTGGCGGACTGCGCGGCCCTCCACGGCCGCGCGCAGCTCGGCGGCCGATCGCGGGCTGGTCTTCGCATTCGCAAAGACGCCCCCCGACGACTGCGACCCCGACGATGACGCCCCGGGCAGATCGCGCGCGAGCACCGGCTGCCACGCGATTGGACTGGAATCCTGCCCGCCGAGCACCTGCTGGATGCGCTCGGCCGCGAGATACGCCAGCGGGCTGGCGAGATCGAAGTAGAAGATCCGCTCTGCCGCGGGCGAGCCTCCGCTCAACCGTGGATCAGCCAGCCCTCGGTGGCGCGCCCCGCCTCCATGACCGCCTCAGACAGGGTCGGGTGGCCGTGCACGGTGCGAGCCACCTCGCGGTAGCCGCCCTCGAGCGCGCGCACGTTGACGAGCTCCTGGATCAGCTCGGTGGCGCGCGATCCGACGATGTGGCCGCCGAGCAGCTCTCCGTAGCGGCGCTCGCCGACGAGCTTGACGAGCCCGTTGCGATCGCCGTACACGGTCCCGCCGCCGACCGCCCCGTACGGGACCTTGCCGACGACCACGTCGTAACCCTGCTCGCGCGCCTGGGCCTCGGTCAGCCCGAACGAGCCGACGTTCGGCGTGCAGAAGGTGGCACGCGGGATGTCCAGGTACGCCAGCGGATGGGTCGGCAGGCCGGCGGCGTCCTCGACGGCGATGATGCCCTCGTCAGACGCCTTGTGCGCGAGCGCGGGCCCCGCCACCAGGTCGCCGATTGCATACACGCCGGGCACGCTCGTGCGCATCGCGCCGTCGACGCGCACGAGGCCGGCGTCGTCGAGCTCGACGCCCGCCACATCCAGGCCGAGCGCCACGATGTCGGGGGCGCGCCCGGCCGCGATCACCAGGTGCTCGACCTCGGCCGACTCCGAGCCGTAGGAGAAGCTCACGCCCGTATCCGACGCCTGCACCGACTCGATCGGCGTACCCGTATGCACCTCGATGCCCTGCCGGCGCAAGCCGCGCTCGACCAGGCGCGAGATGTCGGCGTCCTCGCTCGGCAGCACGCGGTCGAGCGCCTCGAGCAGCAGCACGCGCTCGCTGCCCAGACGCGCGAACCCCGAGGCGATCTCGGTCCCCGAGGCACCCGCTCCGACCACGGCCAAACTGCTCGGCAGCTCAGCCAGCGCCCACGCCTCCTCGGTGCCGAGCACTCGTCCGCCGAGCTCCACGCCCGGGATCGAGCGCGGCACCGACCCGGCGGCGAGGATCACCGTCGGAGCCACGATCCCGTGATCGCCCACGCGCACGCGCATGCCCGCGCCGTTGCTCTCCGCGACCGGCGAGAGCGAGGCCTCGCCCTCGATCAGGTCGATGCCGTTCTTCTTGAACAGGCCGGCGACCCCCGAGGTGAGCGTCGCGACGACTTTCTCACGACGGGCCTGCACCGCGGGATAGTCGACCTGGACCCCGTCCACCTTCAGGCCGAAGGTGTCGGCCTCGCGGATCTCGCTGAGCAGGTCGGCCGAGCGCAGCAGCGCCTTGGCGGGTATGCAGGCGTAGTTGAGGCAGCGTCCGCCGACCTTGTCCTTCTCGATCACCGCCGTGCTCTTGCCGAGCTGAGCTGCGCGGATCGCGGCGACGTACCCGCCCGGCCCGGAGCCGATCACGATGCAGTCGTAGGAGGTGTCGGCCATCGCGGCGCGAGCCTATCGCAAGGCCGATCCTCAACCGGAGACTGACTACGGGCGGTCCTGAGCCTGCATGCGGCCCATCACGCGCACCAGCTTCCAGAACAGCCAGCCGGCGAGCACGATCGAGACCAGGCACAGCGCCGCCGCCAGCACGGTCGACGCCACCACGAGCGCCAGTGACGTGACGATGATCTGAAAGGCGAGCAGCGCCTCGAACGAGAGCACGGCCCAGTAGCGGCAGCGGTACATGTTCCAGGCCAGCAGCGCGAACACGGCGGCGATGAACAGGCCGCCCGGCAGTGAGCCGCCGCGGTGGCTCAGTCCGTGAATGGTGAGTGCGCCGACCACGACCGTGACCGCCACCAGACCGGCCACCAGCACAGCCACGCGCAGGGCGAGCGGGCGCTCTCCCGGCGCGAGCGGCCTCAGTGAGGCGCGCATCAGCTCGTCGCGGGACTCTTTCGCGCGTTGGCGCTCGATCGCCCGGCGCTCCGGAGATGGCTCGCTCATCGCTGCGGGGGTGGCTCGCTGATCGCTGCGGAGATGGCTCGCTCATCGTTGGGGGGTGGCTCGCTCATGTCAGGGCCGAGCTTGGGGTTCGGGCGTGGCGCTCGCACGCGTCTCGTCCAGGCGCGCGCGCAGCTCGCGCGCGGTTCGCTCGGGGTCGGCAGCGTCACTGATCGCCCGCAGCACACAGACCCGGGATGCGCCGGCGCCGAGCACGCCGGCGAGGTTGCCGGCGTCGATCCCGCCGATCGCAAAGAACGGCACCGGCGCGTTGGCAGCCGCGTAGCGCACCAGCTCGAGCCCCACCGCGGGGCGGCCTGGCTTGGTCGGGGTCGCGTGGATGGGGCCCACGCCGATGTAGTCCACGAGGGCTGCATCGACCTGGTCGATCTGAGCCGGGGAGTGGGTCGAAAGACCGATCAGCAGCTCCGGGCCGACCAGCCCGCGAACCGCGGCCGCCGGCATGTCGTCCTGACCGACGTGCACGCCGTCGGCCCCGGCGGCGAGCGCGATCTCGGGGTGGTCGTTGACGATCAGCAGCGCGCCCAGGCGGCTGCACTGCTGTTGTGCCGTGCGCGCGAGCGCGGTGAGCTCGTCCCCGGGCAGGTGCTTCTCACGCAACTGCACGACGTCCACGCCTCCCGCGATCGCGCCCGCGAGCAACTGCGAGAGCTCGCGCGGGGCGGACGCGGAGTCCGGGGCGGACGAGGATCGCTCTGCCAGCGGCGGGCACACCAGGTACAGCCGCGCGACCGCGAGGCGGGCGCGTCGCTCGGCGCCGATGGTCTGGGTGGGGATCGATGGCATGGGCGTTGTGAGCGAGCCTTCGAGCGAAGATCGATCGCCGTGGAGGGCCCAGCGAGCAATCTAGTCAGGTCGTGGCAGCAAGCCGGCCACGTCGAGACGAGTTACGGTCACTCGACGAGCTACGGTCACTGAGCAACCAGTCACGTTACTCAGCGTGACAACACGAGCTGCGCAGCTGAGACTGAAGTCATGGCGATCACCAACCGTATGCCAGATCCCACCAAGCCGGTCGACGTGGCGATCGTCGGCGGCGGCATCGCGGGACTGGTGTGCGCGTGGCGAGCCCGCCGCGAAGGCCTGTCGGTGGCAGTGCTGGAGCGCGAGACGCTGGGATCTGCGACCTCGTCTGTCGCGGCGGGGATGCTCGCGCCCGTGACCGAGGCCGAGTTCGGCGAGGCCGGCGGGCGCCTGCTGCAGCTCAGCCTGCGCTCCGCGCAGACGTGGCCGCAGTTCGCGGCCGAGCTCGAGGAGCTGACCGGCCTGGACGTGGGTCTGCTGGAGACCGGCACGCTGATCGTGGCGCGCGATGACGACGAGGCGCGCGAGCTCGAACGTCAGCTGGCGTTCCGTCGCTCGCTGGGCCTGCGTGCCGAACGGCTGCGCGCGAGCGTCGCGCGCGAGCTGGAGCCGGGCCTTGCGCCGACCGTGCGCCTCGCGGTCGACGCGCCCGAAGACCACGCGGTCGATCCCCGCCTCGTGCTCGCGGCGCTGCGTCGGGCGTGCGAGAGCCGCAGGGTCGTGCTGCGCGAGGGCATCGCCGTCGAGTCGCTCACGTTGGACTCCGCCGGTCAAAGGGTGACCGGCCTGGCTCTGGCCGCGGGCGAGCGCGTGGCTGCGGGCACGGTGGTGCTTGCGGCCGGCGCCTGGACCGGCCGAATCGCCGGACTGCCCGAGGGAGCGCAGGTGCCGGTGCGGCCCGTCAAGGGGCAGATCCTGCGCGTACGCGACCCCCATGGCTCGGGCCTCGTCGGTCGTCCGGTGCGGTTCGGGGGCGGCTACGTCGTGCCGCGGGCCGGAGGCGTATACGCGATCGGCGGAACCGTCGAGGAGAAGGGCTTCGACACCGCGCCCACGGTGGGCGGTGTTTACGAGGTGCTGCGGGCCGCCGGCGAGCTGGTGCCGGGCATCGACGAGCTGGAGATCGAGCAGCTCTTGGTTGGTCTGCGGCCCGGCACGCCAGACAACGCGCCGGCGATCGGACCGGGCGCGCTCGAGGGCCTCGTGTGGGCGACCGGCCACTACCGCAACGGAATTCTGCTCGCGCCGCTGACAGGCGAGCTGGTGGCGGCGACCTTGACCGGTGAGACGCGCGGGCTCGGCGAGCTGCTTGCGGCATGCGCACCCGAACGTTTCGGGACTGCGCAGGAGCGCGACGCTGCATGATCGAGCTCAACGGCGAGCCTACCGAGGTCGAGCCGGACGCGACGCTCGCGAACGTGCTGGCGCTGCTCGGCCTGAGTATGCAATCGCGCGGCGTCGCGGTCGCGGTCGACGGCGCGGTCGTGCAGCGCGCGCTGTGGGACACGTACAAGCTCGCGCCCGACGCCCACATCGAGGTGCTGACGGCGATGCAGGGGGGATGAACGGTGCTGACGGCGATGAAGGGGGATGAACGGTGACCGCCACGTCTGCGACGCGCGAGGACGCCCTCACGCTCGCCGGGCGAGAGCTGCGCTCGCGCCTGTTGCTCGGCACCGGCGGGTTTCCCTCGCTGCAGCTGATGGCCGCGGCGATCGCGGCGAGCGGCAGCGAGCTGGTCACGGTCGCGCTGCGCCGGGTGGACCCGGCGGCGAAAGGATCGCTGGTCGATGTGCTGGCCCAGGCCGGGGTTCAGCTGCTGCCGAACACGGCAGGCTGTCGCACCGCGCGCGACGCGGTGCTGACCGCAAGGCTCGCGCGCGAGGCGTTCGCGACCGATTGGATCAAGCTCGAGGTGATCGGCGACGAGGACACGCTGATGCCCGACGCGCCGGAGCTGCTGCGAGCGGCCGAGGAGCTGGTCGACGAGGGATTCGTGGTGCTGCCCTATACGACCGACGACCCCGTGCTCGCCCGTCGCCTGGTCGACGTCGGCTGCCAGGCGGTGATGCCGCTCGGATCGCCGATCGGCAGCGGCATGGGCATCCGCAATCCATACAACATCGGCCTGATCCGTGAGGCCGTGGACGTGCCGCTGATCCTCGACGCCGGCGTCGGCACGGCCTCGGACGCGACGGTCGCGATGGAGCTCGGCTGCGACGGCGTGATGGCCGCGTCGGCGATCTCGCGCGCCCAGGACCCGGTGCGAATGGCGCGCGCGATGCGAGCCGCGGTGCAGGCCGGACGCGACGCGCGTCTGGCGGGGCGCATCCCCGAGCGTCGTTACGCGACGCCTTCGACGCCCGAAGCGGGCCGAGCGCACTTCGACTGAGCATCGGCTGGTCCGGCCCGGTCGATAGCCGCTTGTGCCGGCTACTTCAGGCTATTTCGACTTGCTGCCGTCTCGGACAACGCCCCCTGCACCGACAAGCGGAAGTCCTGACGGGGGAGGCACAGGAACGGGTTGGCCTGAACTTGGACGCGGATTTGTTCTCGCGCGCATGGCTTTATCGTAGCCGGCCGAACCAACGTAATCAATATGCCTGCAACGATCACGCCAGCGACCAGCAGCATCAACGATATCCGCAGTCGCAGGGTCTTCCATTTGACCCGGCCTTCGTTGAATTTGAAGGTGTCGTCGAGATCGGCGAGCAGCTGAGTTTGGGCCGAGAGCGGACCCAAGCCGCCGAACTCTTTATAAAGCCCCGTTGAAGGCAAGCAAACCAATGGTATGGCTGTCGATACTTGCCTCGTCGGCAACCTGGGCGAGGATCTGCGTGTGTGAGAGAGCCAGGGTGGCGTCAAGCAGCTGGCGTTGGTCCGCGGCGATGGACCGCCGCCACTTCGCTTTCCCGAACACGTCCGCATTCTAAAGAATGGGACGGTTGGTTTAGGCACGGTGGCCTCAGGCTCATTCCACGACTTCGATCGTGCCGTTCATCGTGGTCGGCTGCAGCGTGTTCTCGTAGTGGATGATTCCGGGCTTGGTGACGGTGAGTTCGAACGTGCCGCCTTCGCCGAAGTTCTTCGACGCGAACTTGGCGACGCCGCCCTCGCTGGTGACGTTGTGCGGGATCGGGTCGTAGTTGGTCCACTTGATCGTGCTGCCGACCTTGACCCGCACCGTGTCGGGTGCGATCGCGATGTTGCGGTAGGCGATGTTCACGACGCCGCTTTGCACCGGCGCGGACGGTGAGGGTGAGGCGAACTTGGGAGTCGTATCGGGCTGCAGGCCCGGGCTGGTGCTCGTGGTCGAGGAGCCGCCGGTGGATGTTCCGCCGCCGGCGGAGGCGCCGCCCGGGCCGCTGCCCGCGGAGCCGGCTCCCCCGGACGTGCCGGTCGTGCCGGTGCTCGCCGGGGTCGAGCTCGCCGCGCTCGAGCCGGCACCGCCCGACCCGCAGCCGGCAAGCGCCAGCAATGCCGCGCACACGATCGCAATGGCAGGCAGGGTTCTCTTCACCGAGGCATCCTAGACTGGCCGCTCCATGGTGCGTCATTTTCTCACCGGCGAAGAGCTGTCTGCGCCAGAGCTCGATGCGCTGCTCGATCGGGCGCTGGAGCTGAAGGCGGCGCCGCTGTCCTCGCAGGCGCTCGCCGGCGCGAGCGTGGCGCTGATCTTCCAGAAGCCCTCGACGCGCACGCGCGTCTCGTTCGAGGTGGGGGTGCACGAGCTCGGCGGCTGGCCGCTCGTGCTGCGGGCCGACGAGCTGCAGCTATCGCGTGGCGAGGCCCTGCGCGACACGGCCTACGTGCTCTCGCGTCACGTTGCCGCGATCGGTGTGCGCACCGGCCCGGACGCGATGCTGGCGGAGCTGGCCGAACACAGCAGCGTGCCGGTCGTGAACATGCTGACCGCGCTCCACCATCCTTGCCAGGCGCTGGCCGACCTCGTGACCTTGCGCGAGGAGGTCGGCTCGCTGCAGGGGGTCCGGGTTGCGTATGTCGGCGACGGCAACAACGTCGCGCGCTCGCTCGCGCTGCTCGGCATGATCGCCGGTCTCGACGTCGCGATCGCCTCGCCGGCCGGCTATCGGCTCGACGCGCAAGCTCCCCTGCCGACGCCGGCCGAGGCGCGCGGGACGCTCACGCTCTACAGCGATCCGCGCGAGGCGGTGGCCGGCGCCCAGGCGGTGTACGCGGACGTCTGGGTCAGCATGGGCGACGAGCAGACCGCGGCGGCGCGCCGGGCGGCGCTCGCCGGCTACGAGCTCGACGACAGCCTGCTCGATCTGGCGGCGCCGGGCGCGTTTGCGATGCACGACCTGCCCGCGCACCCCGGCGAGGAGATCTCGCCGGAGGTGCTCTACGGACCGCGCCAGCGGATCTGGGACCAGGCCGAGAACCGCCGGCACGCCCAGAAGGCGCTGCTCGAGCTGCTGGTCGCGCCGCGGTCCGGCGAACAGGACTCGGCATGAACACTGGGCCGATCACCGACGCGAGCAGCGAGGGCCCGGCCGCGGTCTCGGATCTTGCGGGCGCCCAGGGAGCCGGCGCTGGGGCCTCGCCGGCGATCGCGCCGGACGCGCGGACGGCCCGCCCGCGACCGGGTGACGAGCTCGAGCTCGAGGTCGAGTCGCTCGCCTTCGGCGGCGAGGGGGTCGCGCGCCTGGGCGAGGAGGGCTATGTCGTGTTCGTCGCGGGCGCGATGCCGGGCGATCGCGTGCGCGCCACGGTCAGCCGGCGCAAGCGCAGCTACGCGCGCGCCTATGCCACCGAGATCCTGCGCCCGAGTCCCGAACGGATCCCGGCGCTCGCACAGCATCCGGGAGTGCCCTGGCAGGTCCTGCCCTACGAGCGCCAGCTCGAGGTCAAGCAGTCGCAGGTGCAGGACGCACTGCAACGGCTCGGACGGCTCGACGGGTTCGAGCTGCAGGAGATCGTGCCGGCGGTCGAGCAGTGGCGCTATCGCAACAAGCTCGAGTACTCGTTCGGGACGCTCGCGCCGGCGGACACCACCGGCGCCGGCGATGAGATGGACTCGACCGCGCGTGCGCGCTCGGAGGGCGAGCTCGTGTGCGGCTTCCACGCCTCGGGCGGCTGGAAGGAGGTCGTTCCGTTCGACGATTGCCTGCTGGCGTCGGAGATCGGCAATCGCGCCCGCGAGGTCGCACTGCGCTGGTGTCGCGAGCAGGGCCTGGTCGCGCGCGACCGCGCCGAGAGAGCCGCGGGCCCAGCCGCGGACGGGCGCGCGCGCCTGCGCAACCTGGTCGTGCGCGAAGGCCGGCGCAGCGGGCCGAAGCTGCAGGTCAGGGTCGTCAGCACCGACGGTGAGCTCGACGCGGGCGCGTTCGCGCTCGAGCTCAGTCGCGAGCTGGGGGAGCACCTCGGCGGCGTGCTGTGGACTCGCTCCGGCAGCCTCGCCGAGACGACCGCCGGCGGCGACACGGAGCTGGTGTGGGGCGAGGCCGAGCTGCCGGAGAGGCTGGGCGGGCTCGATCTGAGGATCTCGCCCGAGGCCTTCTTTCAGACCAACACCGAGATGGCGGAGCGGCTGTATGAGATCGTCGGCGAGTACGCGGCACTGGCCGGCTGGGAGCGCGTCTACGATCTCTACTGCGGCCTTGGCACGATTGCCCTGAGCCTGGCCCCGCGCGCGGGCGAGCTGTGGGGCATCGAGCTGGTCGAGCCGGCTGTGGCCGACGCGATCGCCGCGGCCGAACGCAATGGCGTGACCAACGCCCGTTTCTTCGCGGGCGACGCCCGCACCGCCCTGCCCGAGCTGGTCCGGCGCGCCGGCCGGCCGGACGTGCTCGTGGTCGATCCGCCGCGCGCCGGGCTCTCGAAGAAAGTCGTCCAGCGGATCGTCGAGGCTTCTCCGCGGCGGATCGTGTACGTCTCGTGCAACCCCACGACGCTCGCCCCGAATGCGGCCGAACTGGGCCGTGCCGGCTGGAGGCTGACGCGCGTGCGTCCGGTGGACATGTTCCCCCAGACTCATCACGTCGAGTGCGTGGCCCTGCTGGAGCGGGACGATGGCCGGCCCATCTCGGCGGCCGGGGCGGTCAGCGCCGTATCCGGATAGCCTTCGCGCCCGATGCGCGCCGCGACGATCCGCGAGGGACAGATCGTGATCGAGGAGCATCCCGATCCGCAGCCGGGCGCGGGCGAGGTGCTGGTGCGCGTGCGCGCCGCCGGGCTGAACGGCGCCGACATGATGCAGCTGAGCGGTCGCTACCCGGCGCCACCGGGCTCGCCACAGGACATTCCCGGCCTCGAGCTCGCCGGTGAGGTGGCCGCTCTCGGACCCGGCGCCGAGCGCTTCGGTCAGGGCAAGCGGGTGATGGCGATCGTCGGCGGCGGCGGGCAGGCCGAGCTGGCGGTGGTCCACGAGCGCCAGCTGATGCCGGTGCCCGCCGCGCTCGACTGGCGCGACGCCGGTGGCGTTCCCGAGGTCTTCACCACCGCCCACGACGCGCTCTTCACGCAGGCCGAGCTGCGGTCCGGCGAACGGCTGCTCGTGCACGGAGGCGCCGGGGGGGTCGGCTCTGCCGCGATCCAGCTGGCACGCGCCGCCGGTGTGCGCGTCACCACGACGGTCCGCGATCCGCAGCTGCGCGTCTCGGTCTCGGAGCTCGGTGCCGAGGCGATAGTGCCCGAGGGCTTCACCGGCCACGGGCCGTTCGACGTGGTCCTCGAGCTCGTCGGCGCCCCGAACATGCCCGCAAACCTCGACGCGCTCGCGGTCGGCGGGCGGATCGTCGTGATCGGCGTCTCGGCCGGCGCGAAGACCGAGCTGAACCTGCTGGCGCTGATGGGCAAACGCGCGCGCGTGCAGGCCTCGACGCTGCGCGTGCGCCCGCTCGAGGAGAAGGCGCTGACGGCGCGCCGCGTCGAGCGCGAGGTGCTGCCGCTGTTCGACACCGGCCAGCTGCGCGTCCCGATCGCCGCGAGCTATGCCCTCGATGACGCCGCCGAAGCGTACGCGCGCTTTGCCCAGGGCGGCAAGCTCGGCAAGATCATCCTCGAGATCTGATCGACCTGGCCGCATGCGGCCAGGTCCGTGGGCCGCACATGTGCGGCCCCGCCGGCCGGTCATGCACCGGCCGGTCCCGAACAGCCACAGCCTGTCGCATGAGGCGACGCTCAGTAGGGCGGCTGCGCGGCGTACCAGTCGCCGAGCACGCGAAACGCCGTCCAGAACTCGCGCTTGGTGGCCTGCTCGTCGAGCGAGTCGTCGATGTTGGGCACGTACAGCGCGTCGATCGTCGCGGTCAGCTGCTGGATCTCGCCGTAGCGCGGCTGCAACTCGCGGGCCAGCGGGATGTCCATGTCGCCGAGCGCCACCAGCGCGTCGGCGCCCATCACGACGATTATCTTCGGCTGCACGATCGCGATCTCCTCGACGACGCGCGCCATGCACGCGAGATCGGCGAGCGACGGGTCCGCGACCGGGCACTTCACGCACAGCGTTCCGTACACGGCGAGCGGGTCGATCGCGAGTCGCTTGAGCGACTTCATCAGCGCCCCGCCGGCGCGCCCGTAGAAGGCCACGCCCTCCTCGACCTCCGACGGTCGGGGCGCGTACTTGAGCAGCATCACGTCCGCCTGCGGATGGCCCGAGCCGAGCACCGGCATCACGTTGCCGCGCGGGCAGCGCGGACAGGCCTGCAGCTCGCGCGTCAGCGTGTTGAGCTCGCGGATCGCGCGCTCGAGGTACTTCTCGCGAATCTGATCGTCGGTCGCAGGCATCGCCCCCAGAGGTTTTGACGGCTCGGGGGCTTGTCCTTGGCGCTGCACCGCTACTTGCGGCTGGCGCCGAGCGCGCGCCTGACCCGCCGGGCACGGCTGGCGCGGCGTGCCGACGGCGGCGTGGCGCGTGTCTGCAGGAACTTGAGCGCCTGCACGTACAGCAGGCTGGTCGGCCGCGTGATGATCTCGGCGTCGCGCAGCGACTGCAGGAACTCCTGCGGCCCGTCGAAGTCGTGCATCCTGATACGCACCGAACCGAGGCCCTGCGGCACGTGCGAGTCCGAGCCGGCGCCGGCCGCGATCCGGTACTTGGCCGCGAACCGGCCGGCCTCTTCGTTGAACGCGCTGATCGCCACGCGCGCGTTGAACACCTCGAGCGCGTCGACCTCGGCGACGATCTTCAGCAGGTGCTCGTAGTCGGGCACCGAGTGCAGACGGTCGAACGGGTGGGGCACGTACACGAGCCCTCCCTGCCGGCGGATCTCGGCGACCGTGTCCCGCAGGGTCATGCCCGGCGCGATCTTCTGCTCGATGAACAGGCCGATCACCTCGCCCTCGCGCGCCGTCTTGACCTCCTCGCCGACGATCACCTTCACGGCTTGCTGTGGACCCATTTCCGCCGCCCGTTCGCGGGCCGCCAGGGCACCGCTGATCTCGTTGTGGTCGGTCACGGCGATCGCCCCGAGCCCGCGCTCGCACGCGCTTGCGAGCAGCACCTCGACGGGCGTTTCGCAGTCATAGGAGTGATCGCTGTGCATGTGCAGATCGACGTCGATCAGCGGGCGCTCGGCCAGCCGCCGGCGCAAGTGCGCGTCGCCGCTCGGCTCGTGCCTGCGCGCCGCCAGCGAGCCGTAGATCTGCTCCAGTCGATCGAGCGCCTGCTCCCAGCCGGCGCCGTCCTGCTCAAAGGACGCGCCGACCCCCGCGCGGGCGTCGTCCGTCGCCGCCGGGGCGCGTGCCGGATCGGCCTGGTCGGGCGGCGCGAGCAGCGTGTACGCGCCGGGGAAGTGGCGCTGCATCAGCTCCGCGGTCTGCGGCGAGCTGGCCGTGCGCGCGTCCAGGCGCCCGAAGAACGTCTCGACGAAGCGACGGGCCATCAGCGCCAGCAGCAGGCGCTCGCTCGGCGCGTGAAACGAGCCGACGTTGAGCGCGCGCGAGTGGCGCAGCGCCGCGTTCGATGTGCTCGGAGCGAACGGTTCGTGCACGTGCACGAAGTCGAGCGGCACGCTGCTCAGCAGTTCCTCGAGCGTGCGCGCCACGTCGATCGGCAGCGCAGGCGTGCGCCGGCCCGACGAGCCGGCCGGCACGTCGAGCACCTCGCCAACCGCAACCACCGCGGGCTCGCCGGCGTCGGTGCCGTCCAGCAACGAGCCCACGCCGCCCGCCCGCGCGCGCGCCGCGCGCAGCGCCCGTCGCGAGGCGCGCACCCGCTCCTGCGAGCGCGACGGCGCGAGCACCAACACCCGGTGGCCGCGCCGCGACAATCCCGTGGCCAGCGCCCGTACCTCGGCGTTGACCTCGTTCTCCTGCGCCTCCCACGGATACGGGGTCACGTGGGCAATCGCAAACCGCTCGCTACAGGCCATCGGCTCGCCCATCATCGCGCCGCAGCGGTCGCGCCGGCTATCCCCGGCTCGCCTTGCCGGCGTTCGCGGTCCGCGCGCGGGCTCCCTTCGCCGCGGCGCCCGCGCCGGCGGCGGCCGTCGCCTTCGGCTGCGTTCGCGGCTTTCCGGCGTAGGTCGCGATGAACTTCTCGGTGTCCGCGCGCGCCACGTCGTCCGGGCGCTGGTCGTGCGGCGACTTCATCAGGTAGCTGCTGGGGCCGTCGAGCTGGCCGCCGAGACCGTGGTTGAGCGCGAGCTTGCAGCAGCGCACCGCGTCGATCACGATCCCGGCCGAGTTCGGCGAGTCCCACACCTCGAGCTTGAGTTCGAGGTTCAGCGGCACGTCCCCGAACGCCTGGCCCTCGACGCGAATGTGCGCCCACTTGCGGTCGGTCAGCCACGGCACGTAGTCCGAGGGGCCGATGTAGACGTCGTCGGCCGGCAGCTCGTGGCCCATGATCGAGGTGACCGCGTTGGTCTTCGAGATCTTCTTGGACTCGAGGCGCTCGCGCTCCAGCATGTTGTAGAAGTCCATGTTGCCGCCCACGTTCAGCTGAGAGGTGCGCAGCATCTTCACGCCGCGATCGGCGAACAGGCGCGCCAGCGAGCGGTGGACGATCGTGGCGCCGACCTGCGACTTGATGTCATCGCCGACGATCGGCAGCTTGGCGGCTTTGAAGCGCCGCTCCCAGTAGTCCTCGCGGGCGATGAACACGGGGATGCAGTTGACGAAGCCGCAGCCCGCCTCGAGCACCTGCTCGACGTACCACTTGGTCGCCTGCTCCGAGCCGACCGGCAGATAGGAGACGACCACGTCGGTGTGGGTCTCCCTCAGGATCCCGACGATGTCGGCCGTCTCGCCGGGCGCCTTGACGATCTTCTGCTTGAGGTACTTGCCGAGGCCGTCGTGGGTCATCCCGCGCTGCACGGGCACGCCGATTCTGCTGGGAACCCCAGCCGCCCCCGTCGCGAACTTGATCGTGTTGTTCTGCCCGGCCCAGATCGCCTGGCCGAGGTCCTTGCCGACCTTCTCGCGGTCGATGTCGAACGCGGCCGTGAACTCGATGTCGCGCACGTGATAGCCGCCGAGGTCCACGTGCATCAGGCCCGGCACCTGCGTGCCGGGCTCGGCGTCGCGGTAGTAGTGGACGCCCTGCACGAACGCCGAGGCGCAGTTGCCGACGCCGATGATCGCCACCCGCACCTTGTCCTGCTGGTAGCGCGCCGAGCCGTTTTGGGAGGGGGCGCCGACCTTGTGCGTGGCGCCGCCATGGTGGTTCGCCCCGCCACCGCTGGTCGCGCCGCCGTTGCTTGCAGTCAAGTGCTCGTCCTTCCTGAAGATTGCCGAATGGATTACTACTCCGCTGCCGGCGCGAGGTCACACGGCGGCGGTCAGCGCGCGCCGCACGTGGGCGATGCGCTGGATCACGGTCACGATGCTGAGCGCCGCCAGCACGTACACCGCGGGCGCCAGCAGCTGAAAGTCGCCGAGCGACGCTCCGCGAGCGAAGATCAGGCCGATCGCAAGGATCACCACGCGCACAGGCCGCGTCGCGATCCCGACCTTGCACTCCACCCCGAGCGCCTCGGCGCGCGCACGCGTGTAGCTGACCATCAGCGAGGCCAGCACCGCGACCACCACGGCGGCCGCCGCCACGCGCTTGCCTTCGAGCGCGAACGAACCCGCGACCGCCGCCAGGACGATGCCCTCCTCGATGCGATCGAGCGTCGAGTCCAGGAACGCGCCGAACGGCGTCCCCTTCCCGGACATGCGCGAGTAGCGCCCATCGAGCGTGTCCATGATCGAGCCGATCACGAACGCGACCCCGCCGAGAAAGAACAGGCGCTCCCACACCAGAGCCGCCGCCACCAGATTCAGGACCAGCCCGGTCAGTGAGATCGCGTTGGGCGTGAGGCGCGACTCGATCAGGGCGTTGCGCATCAGCTCGCGCCGTTCGCCCGAGCCGATCGGGGCGCGCGGGCGCGCTCGCCGCGCGCGGAAGCTGCTGCCGCGCCGGCGTCGTGATGCGTCGTGGCGGCGGGCGGCGGCGGTCTGCCTGGTCTCGGGCTCGCTCACGCGCCCGTCACCCCGGCCCGTGTCGGCGAGAAGCGCCAGACCTCCGGTCGCGCGCGCGCGAGCCAGGTGGCGGCATACGCGGATGCTCCCGCGGTCAGCGCGCCCAGGATCGCGTCGGCGATGAAGTGGTTTGCGGTGACGACGATCACGAACGCCATCAGGAACGGATACAGCAGCCACAGGGCGCTGACGATGCGATGACGGCAGAGGCGCGCCAGCGGCCAGCCGATCATCAGCGCGAATGCCACGTGCATCGACGGGACGGCCGCGTACGGGTTGAACAGCGTGTTCATGGTCGCGCTCGCGTGCGAGACGTGCACGCCCGTGAAGTCCGAGACGGAGTCGATGAAGCCCCACTCGGGCATGAACCGCGGCGGCGCCGTCGGGAACACCGTGTAGCCGATCAGCGCGATGAACATCGCGACCATAAACATGTTGCGCACGAAGTAGAAGCTGCGGTTATGCCGCAGGTACAGGTACACGAGCGCCGTGATCGTGACCGTCGTCTGCGCGTTCACGTACATCCAGCTGGAGAAGTCCATCAGCAGCCGGCTGCCCGACGCCCACGCCTGGATCGAGGGCTCGACGAACACGTGGAGCGCCAGCTCGATCGAGATCAGATCGCGCGCATGCGCGAACGCCGCCGTGGCGTCGCCCTCCACCAGGCCGCGCACCAGCCGGTATGCCAGATACGCCAGCCCGAACAGCGCCACCTGGCGCGCGACGTCGATCCATCCGTGCGGCAGGATGCGTTCCTGCAGAGCCCGCGCGCGCGCGCGGGCTCTGGCTGACACGGGTTGGGGTGTTGGCGCGGAGGTAGACAGTGGAGCTGTTGAGCCCGACTGAAGACGGGCCGAAGCGGACTGCGAGCGCGACGCGGACGGCGAGCGGGCCCAAGCGGACTGCGAGTTGGCCGAAGCGGACTGCGAGCGGGCCGGAGCAGACTGCGGACGGAAAAGGTCGGGCCGTGACCCGGGCATCGGTTCGGAAGCCTAACTCATGACCCGGAACAGGCGCCAGTGACGCGAGCGCCAGATTTCTCGCAGATAGGGGAGCCCATGCGCGACCAGCGCCCCCTCGGCCTTGCCCGCGTAGTCCAGTCGCGCGTCGGGGAGCGCCACGTACCGGACCCGATTTTCGGCAAGCCAGGCGCGATAGGCCGATGCGGTCAGGCCCGGACGGTAGAAGAGCGCCGCATAGCGCGTATCGAGCTGCCGGTCCCAACCGCGCGCCAGCGCGATCTGGTCGTGGCCCGCCACGTAGGCGGCCTCGGCGTGCGTGGCCGTCAACGGGATCTCGACGATCGTGCGACTGCCGTGACGCAGACGGCCCAGCTCCGACACCAGCGGCGCGTAGTAGGACGGTTCGGCAGAGGCCTGACCAGCGACCAGCGAGAGATCGCCGATCGGGGTGTTCAGCTGCCAGTAGAGCAGGACCGGCGCGAGCAGAAAGAGCACGAGCCGGCGGTCGTTCCACAGCACCCCCACGAGCAGCGCCGGCGCCAGCTCGGGACCGAGGCGGGCCGCGTTGCCCCCCATCGGCGAGGCGATCGCAAATGAGGCCGCCAGCGCGAGCGCATACAGCGCCGCGCCGACGCGCACGGTGCGCTGTGCCCGCCCGGACAAGGGGCCGGCCGGCAGCAGCACGGCGATCGCCAGCACGCCGGCGAACGCCGGCCAGAACGACGACGGGGCGAACGGCTCATAGCCTCCTTCGGGAAACGCCAGCGACAGCACGGCGATCGGCGCCAGCGCCGCGATCATCAGTGCCAGCGGCCACGCCCATCGGTGTCCGCTTGCCGGCACCCACGCGCGCGTGCGCGCGTGCGCGCGTGGGCCACCGGCCTCATCCGAGCTCACCGGCGCATGTGAGCGCTCAGCTTCGCCCGCCGAGCGCTCCGGCCAGACGCTGAGGGCCCAGGCGAGGAACACCAGCGCGAGGAAAGCTCCAGCCACAGGGCTGGCCGCGCTCGTCAGCAGCGCCAGTCCGACAGCCAACCGCCAGCGCGCGCACATCGCCGCGAGCGCCGCGCCCAGGCCGATCGCCATGCCCAGGTCATACGGCACGCGCCCCGACAGCATCTCCGCGCACGCGCCAAGCGCGAACACCAGCGCCGCCACCCGCCCGGCGGCGGGACCGAAGGCACGCTCGGCGATCAGGCCGAACAGGGCCGTCGAAACCAGCGTCGAGATCGCGAGCAGCAGGCGCACGCCGAGCAGCGCCCCGAGTGCCGGAGACAGCAGCGAGTAGCCGAGCAGGTAGTGGCCGTGGGCCGCGTACCAGCCGTTGTCGCGCACGGTGTACCCCACGCGCGCGAACAGGTCGCTGCGATAGATCGCCGCCGACAGGTCCGCCGCGGGCGGCGCCACGAGCAGGTAGGCGAGCGCCAGCGGGACGGCCAGCGCGAGCGCCCACACCCAAGGCCGCATGAGCCATCGTCGCGGTGCGCGCCTCGGCCCGCTCTGCGCCGGCGGCGAAGACGCGGGGGCGATCGGAGCCTGCGCCACGGCTGTCGTCGCGGGCGCGGCCGGGCTCGCCATGGTGTTCGGCATGGCCCCGGCAGTCGGGGCCGCCGTGGTGTCGGGGGTAGCCTTGGTGGTCGGGTTGGTGATCGCGCTCACGCGGCCTCGCTCCGTCCGAGGAAGTCGGCCACCCGCTCGATCACGTCGGCGCGATCGAGCCACGCCCAGTGACCGGCATCCGGCAGCTCGATCAGCTCGCACTGTGCCAGCGCCTGAGCGTAAGCCTGCCCGAAGCGCGAAGGGATGTAGGGGTCGTGGGCGCCGCAGATCACGAGCGCGGGCATCTGCAGCTGCGCGAGTTCCGTGCCCGCCCGGGCCAACACCTCCGGCGGCGAGCTGCGGTACAGGCGCAGGATCGCGCGCTGAGTGCCCTGGTCGAAATGGTCCAGCACCGTGTCGAGCCACGCGTCCGGCATCGGTCCGGGGGTGGCGTCCGCATCGCGCGTGCTCCAACGCAACACACGGCGCGTGGTCGAGCCCATCACCAGCTCGCCCAACACCGGCCTTCGCCACATCCGCGCGACGCGATGCCAGTGGTAGCCGGGCAGGAACGGAACCGCGTTGATCAGCACCATGCGGCCGATCCGCTCGGGGTGGCGCTGGGCGTACGCCAACCCCACCGCTCCCCAGTCGTGCATCACGAGATCGATCTCGTTCACCCCCACCAGCTCGAAGTAGCGCTCGAGAAAGTCGGCGTACCCATCGATCGTGTAGTCGAAATGCCCCGGCTTGCCCGAGCGTCCGAAACCGGGCAGGTCCGGCGCCAGGCCCCCCGTGCGCGCGAGGAACTCCAGCCAGTCATCGGAGTTGGTCGGCACTCCGTGCAGATAGACAGCCCGCGCGCCGACGAACCCGTCACGCTCCGGCGCCTCGCGCCAAAACACCGGCAGGTCGTCGAGCTGGCCCTGGCGATCGCTGACCTCTGGCACCGATCGAGGATATATACCGTCACGCTCGTGTCAGCCAAGTCTGCAGCGCCCAGGCGCACACATGCGAAGTCCGGGCAAGCCTCGGGTGCACGGGGCAGTTCCACAGCGAAGCGCTCCGAGCCGTGGCGACCGCCAACGCGCGGCCGTGTCGTGCGCGTGCGCGAACGGCTCCGTGCCGTCTACGGGATTCCCCTGATGCGCCCGCATCGCCATCCGATCGCCGAGCTGGTGTTGACCGTGCTCTCGCAGAGCACCAACGATCGCAACCGGGACGTCGCCTACCTGGGCCTGCGCGAGCGCTTTGCGACGTGGCAGGAGGTGATGCGGGCGCCCGTAGGCGAGATCGAGGAGGCGATCAGGCCGGGCGGCATCTCCAAGGTCAAGTCGCAGCGCATCAAGGCGATCCTCACCGCGATCGCCGAACGTGGGCCGATCGGCTCCGCCGACCCGCGACCGCCAAGCTCCGGAACGCCGGCCCACACGCGCACGCGCGCACGCGCGCGTGGGCCGTCGCGGAAGTCCAGCTCGGATCCTTCGCAGGCGCCCAGCCCGGATCGTTCGCAGGCGCCCAGCTTGGATCGTTCGCAGGCGCCCAGCCCGGATCGTTCGCAGGCGCCCAGCCCGGATCGTTCGCAGGAGCCCAGCTTGGGCAGGTCGCGGGACGCCGCCCTGGACTGCTCGCAGCAGCCCTCGCTCGATTGGTTGCCGGACGTCCCGCTGATGCAGGCCCGCGACTATCTGGTGGAGCTTCCGGGCGTCGGTCGCAAGACCGCGGCCTGCGTGCTGCTGTTCGCGTTCGGCCTGCGCGAAGTCCCGGTCGACACCCACGTCTCTCGTGTCGGCATGCGGCTCGAGCTGCTGCGGCCCGGCGCGCCCTTCCACGAGCTGCACGACCAGATGCTCGCGCTGACGCCGCCCGGCCAGGAGCTCGAGCTGCACGTGAACCTGCTTCGCCACGGGCGGCGGACCTGCCATGCCCGACGGCCCGACTGTGCGGGCTGCGCGCTCGCGCGCATGTGCCCCAGTCGAGGCCTGTTCGATTAGCGCTGTTGCCGAGCGGCGCGCCGGCGCCGAGATGAGCGCCAGGGGTCGCCCCCAACCCGGCGTGCCGCGGCCGGCGGCGAGCTCCCAACCGCCACGCGTTCCGCTTGTCTAACCGCGCGGCAGGACGGCAAACGCGATCACAGCGTAATGCAGCGCCACGGCCGCCAGCACGAGGGCGTGAAACACCTCGTGGTACCCGAACACCCTCGGCCACGGATTCGGTCGCCCACTCGCGTACACGACTGCGCCGGCCGTGTAGAGCAGCCCGCCGGTCACCAGGCCGGCCACACCGAGCCATCCGATCGCCGCAGGCAGCTCCCCGACGACAGCAGCCGTCACGCAGCCGAGGGCCACATATACGGCGGCCAAAAGCCACTTCGGCGCATCGATCCAGGCGAGCTTGAACACAACACCGCCGAGCGCCCCCGCCCACAGCACGATCAGGATCGCGTTCGCCAGCGTCCCTCTCAACGCCAGCAAAGCCACGGGCGTGTACGTGCCGGCGATCAGCACGAAGATCATCGAGTGGTCCAGCCGTCTCATCCAGCGTCGCATCTGCGGGCGCCAGGTCACGCGGTGATACAGCGCGCTCGTGCCCAGCAGCGCCGACACCGCGGCAGCGTAGATGCTTGCCGCCACCCGTGCGCGCCCGCCCGAGGCGGCGAGGATCAGCGCCACGCCGCAGGCGAGCGACACGAAGAACGCATACTGGTGGGACACGCCGCGCAGGCGGGGCTTCACCGGCGCCGGCGCATCGACCGGCGCCGCGGTAGCTGCCGGCGTGCTCACAAGCGCAAGGTAGCGCCGCGCCGGGCGGTTGTCACGTGCCGACCTGCTCCGGATCTTGGGCAAGCTGACGAGGCCGACGTTCGTTGTCGCTGCAGCTAGTCGGACGGGGACGCCTAGGGCGGTCGATGTTCGGAAGGAGACGCCGCGGATGGTTGTCGGGGAGCCAGCAGATAGGCGATCAGCGCGAGTCCGGCAACCGTTCCACTGTCTAGCAGGATCGACGTCAAGCCATCGGCAACAACGAGTTCGCTGAACTGTCCACGACTGGTTTCTTCGAGCTGACGAATCGTCAGGTAGACGTGCAGTCCCACCAGGCCGACCGCCGCACCGCTGAGCCCGCAAATCACAAAAAACGCCAGCGTCCCGGCGGGGCCATCAGCCAATTCAGGCAGATATCGGCTGACCGCGACCACGCCGGCGCCGAAACAGGCGACGGTCACCACGATCAGGACCACCATGCTTCGGTCATATTCGCGCCGATCGCGCGCGCTCCTGCTGGCCCGGTTATGGCTCTCTCCCGTTTGCGCGTACTCGTTCGCCAGTTGGAACGACTGTCCCCCCGGACTTACTGCGTCGCTCAATCCCGATGGTCCTGGCGCGCCCAAAGGCGTAGTGTTGCCCGACAGATGGCGGCTTCTAAGCGTGAGCGAGCCAGCCGGGCGGGCAAACGCCCCGGCAGCACATCTCCCCAAACGGCGGCCGACCACGGTCTGTTCGGCCCCGGCAGCGCCACCTGGAAAGTCCACTCGAACCCCGTGATGCTCGTCGGCGGGCTGCGGGCGCTGCTGATCCAGGCGCTGCATCCGCTCGCGATGGCCGGGGTCGCGCAGTACTCGGACTTCCGCTCCGATCCGCTGCGGCGCCTGCGCGGCACCAGCGCGTACGTGCACGCGGTCACCTTTGGCGACATCGCGAGCGCTCAGGCCGCGGCCGACAGGGTCAGGCGCCTGCACAAGCGCGTGCGCGGCGTCGACACCGTCACCGGTCGGAGCTTCTCCGCGAGCGACCCCGAGACGCTCTTGTGGGTGCACTGCGTGGAGGTCCATTCCTTCCTGGCCGCCTACCGCGCCTACGGTGGGCGGATCGGCGCCGCCGAGCAGGACCGCTACCTGGCCGAGCAGGTCGCCGCGGCAGAGCTGATGGAGATCCCGCGCGCGAGCGTGCCGGCTTCGCGCGCGGCGTACCGCGCCTACTTCGCCGAAGTGCTGCCGACGCTCTGCTCGAGCGTCCAGGCCGCTGCGACGATCGCGTTCGTGCGCCGCCCGCAACTGTCCGGGAGCGTGTGGCTCGCACCCGTAACGCCGGCCCTGCGCACGCTCGCACAGGCTGCCACGGCGCTGGTCCCGCGCTCGCTGCGCCCGCTCGCGGGCCTGCCCGAATGGGATCCCCGCACGCTCCCCGCCGCCGCCGCGGTCGTGCTGGCTGCCCGCGCCATGATCCTCAGCCGCCGCGTCCCGTGGCTCGGCGCTCAGATCGAGACGCAGGTCGGCGAGGCGCTCGGCGTCGGCTCGCTGCCGGACTCATCGCAGGAGGCGGCCTGATGGCCGCCCGCGCAGGTTTCGATCTGTGCTGATCCGGGTTTCGATCTGCTTTCGCCGGGTACCAGCGGGCTGCGAGGACCTTGAAGCGCCGAAGGAAATCTGCTTCAATAGCACTTAGATTTTTTCCCCTTCCTTTCCAAAGGAGCACCATCCATGGCCAAGACCATAGGCATAGACCTCGGCACGACCAACTCGTGCATGGCCGTGCTCGAGGGGGGCGAGCCGACCGTCATCGAGAACGCCGAGGGCGGGCGCACGACCCCCTCGGTCGTCGCCTTCACCGCATCCGGCGAGCGTCTCGTCGGCACCGTCGCCAAGCGCCAGGCGGTCACCAACCCCCAGAACACGATCTTCTCGATCAAGCGCTTCATGGGCCGCAAGGAGGCCGAGGTCCGCGAGGAGGAGTCGATCGTCCCCTACAAGGTCGTCGCCGGCCCCAACGGCGACGCTCGCGTGGAAGTCAACGGCGAGCAGTACTCGCCGCCCGAGATCTCCGCGATGATCCTGCAAAAGCTGAAGACCGACGCCGAAGCCTATCTCGGCGAGCGCGTCGACTCGGCCGTGATCACGGTCCCGGCCTACTTCAACGACGACCAGCGTCAGGCCACCAAGGACGCCGGCAAGATCGCCGGGCTCGACGTCAAGCGCATCATCAACGAGCCCACCGCCGCGTCGCTCGCATACGGCCTGGACAAGGAGTCCGACCAGACGATCCTCGTGTTCGACCTCGGTGGCGGCACCTTCGACGTGTCCGTGCTCGAGATCGGCGACGGCGTGTTCGAGGTCAAGTCGACCGCCGGCGACAACCATCTCGGCGGCGACAACTTCGACAAGGCGATCGTCGACTGGCTCGTCGCCGAATTCAAGAAGTCCCAGGGCATCGACCTCAGCGCCGATCCGATGGCGCTCCAGCGTCTCTACGAGGCGGCCGAGAAGGCCAAGATCGAGCTCTCCACCACCCAGGAGACCCAGATCAACCTGCCGTTCATCACGGCCGACGCCTCCGGGCCCAAGCACCTCGACACGCGCCTGACGCGCGCCAAGCTCTCCGAACTGACCTCGGGTCTGCTCGACCGCGTGGTCGCACCGGTGCGCCAGGCGCTCGACGACGCCAAAGACAAGGGCGTCAAGGAGATCGACCACGTCGTGTTGGTCGGCGGCATGACGCGCATGCCCGCGGTGCAGGAGAAGGTCAAGGAGCTGACCGGCAAGGAGCCCCACCGGGGCGTCAACCCCGATGAGGTGGTTGCCGTCGGCGCCGCGATCCAGGCCGGCGTGCTGGCCGGCGACGTCAAGGACGTACTGCTGCTCGACGTCACCCCGCTGACCCTCGGCATCGAGACCAAGGGCGGCGTGATGACCAAGCTGATCGAGCGCAACACCACGATCCCCACGCGCAAGGCCGAGGTCTTCTCGACTGCCGAGGACAACCAGCCCTCGGTCGAGATCCATGTGCTGCAGGGCGAGCGCGAGATGGCTCAGTACAACAAGTCACTCGGCAAGTTCCAGCTCACCGGCATCCCGCCGGCGCCGCGTGGGATCCCGCAGATCGAGGTCGCCTTCGACATCGACGCCAACGGCATCCTCAACGTGTCTGCCAAGGATCTCGGCACCGGCAAGGAGCAGAAGATCGAGATCAAGGCCGGCTCGGGCCTGTCTGAGGAGGAGATCAAGAACATGGTCTCCGACGCGGAGTCCCATGCCGAGGAGGACCGGCGTGCCCGCGAGCTTGCGGAGGCCCGCAACAACGGCGAGAACGCCGCCTACCAGGCCGAGCGCCAGCTCTCCGAGCTCGGTGACCAGATCGACGCCGACTCCAAGTCGCGCATCGAAACGGCCATCAAGGAGGTCCGTGACGCTCTCGAGTCCGAGGACCCGTCCGCGATCAACGCCAAGGCCGAGGCTCTGCAGGTCGCCTTCCACTCCGTCTCCGAGGCGATGTACCAGCGCGCTCAGCAGCAGAGCGCTGCCGGCAACGGCGCGTCCGCTGACGGCGGCGGTACGGGCGAGGCTTCATCTTCTGACGAGGAAGATGTGGTCGATGCCGAGGTCGTAGACGAGCCGCAGGCATAACCGGGAGGCCGGCATGAGCGACACGCGCGAGCAGGCCGTGCAGCCTGAGCAGACACCCCAGCAGTCCCCCGGCGCAAACGCGCCGGGGGGCGGCGCCACATCCGATCACCCAGCCGGGCCCGGCAAGACGGCAGGGTCGCAGGTGGGCGCGGGCAACGGCGAGCTCGCCGAGATCGAGGGCGACCTCGACGAGCTGGTCAAGGTCGGCGCCCAGCGCGACGAGTACCTGGCGCTCGCGCAACGCACCCAGGCGGACTTCGAGAACTATCGCAAGCGCATGGCCCGCGAGTCGGCGCTCGCCCACGAGCGCGGACTCGCCAAGCTCGTCAAGGAGCTGCTCCCCGCCCTCGACAACCTCGACCGGGCGCTCGAGGCGGCGGCGCAGGACGATCCGCTGCTGCAGGGCGTGCGTCTGGTGCGCGAGGAGCTGATGGCGGCGCTCGCGCGCGTCGGCGTCGAATCCTACTCGCCTGTGGGCGAACGCTTCGACCCGGCGTTCCACGAGGCGATGCTCCAGCAGCCGGTGCCGGGCGCTGCCAGCGGCACCGTCGCCGAGGTCTACCAGCCCGGCTACCGGCTCGGCGAGGACATCATTCGCCCCGCGCGGGTCGTGGTCGCGGCATAGGCGCGAGGAACCGACGATGGCATCACGTCCCGACTACTACAAGGCGCTCGGGGTTGACAAGAAGGCCAGCGCGGACGAGATCAAGAAGGCCTACCGCAAACTCGCCCGCCAGTACCACCCCGACCGCAACCCCGACGACAAGAACGCCGAGGAGCGCTTCAAGGAGATCTCCCAGGCCCACGACGTCCTGGGTGATCCCGAGAAGCGCAAGCAGTACGACAGCGGCACCGGCCCGTTCGCGACCGGCGCCGGTCCCGGCGGTGGCTTCGGCGGCTTTCAGGGCTTTGACTTCGACACCTCGGGGATGGGCGACATCCTCTCCAACCTGTTCGGCGGAGGCGCCGGCGGACGCGGGAGCGGGCGCCGCGCCGCCAGTCGCGCGCGTCGTGGCGCCGACCTCGAGGCCCAGGTCTCGATCTCCTTCGACCAGGCCATCTCCGGTGCGCAGATCCCGCTGTCGGTGCCGATGCACGACACCTGTCCCACCTGCCACGGCACCGGCGCAAGGCCGGGCACCAGCCCGACCGTGTGCCCGCGCTGCGAAGGGCGCGGGATCGAGAGCCAGGGCCAAGGCATGTTCTCGATCTCCCAGCCGTGCTCGCGCTGCGGCGGCTCGGGCACGATCATCGAAGATCCCTGCCCGACCTGCAGAGGGTCCGGCGCCGTCCGTACCGTCAAGCGCATGCGCGTGAACGTTCCCGCGGGCGTGCGCGACGGCAGCCGCATCCGTCTCGCGGGCAAGGGTGAGCCGGGACACGACGGCGGACCGCCCGGCGATCTGTACCTGGTCACGCACGTGACCTCCTCGCCGGTGTTCAAACGCAAGGGCGACAATCTCGAGGTCGAGGTCCCGCTGACGATCCCCGAGGCGCTGCGCGGCGGGCGGGTCCAGGTGCCGACCTTGGACGGCGCCAAGACGCTGCGCGTCAAACCCGGAACGCGCCACGGCGCGATCCAGCGCCTGCGCGGCGAGGGACCGCCGAAGCTCGGCGGCTCTACGCGCGGGGACATCCACTACCGCTTCACGATCGACGTCCCCGAGACGCTCACCGATGAGCAGCGCGCCGCCGTCGACGCGCTCGCCGAGACGATGAACGGCAATCCGCGCGCCCGTCTTTTCGAGGAGGTGTCCTCCTAATGGCCAGCGCACCGTTGCGCAAGGGCGTGGCGCGGGTCGAGCTCGCGACCGACCGCGGCGTGTTCATGATCTCGGTCGCCGCCGAGCTCGCGAACATGCACCCGCAGACGCTGCGCACCTACGAGGCCCGCGGACTGATCACCCCCAAGCGCTCGCCCAAGGGCACCCGCCTGTACTCCCAGCAGGACGTCGAGAAGCTCCGCCACATCCAGCAGATGACAGCCGAGCTCGGGCTCAACCTCGCCGGCGTGCAGCGCGTGCTCGACCTCGAGCACGAAGTCCGCGGCATGCACGCCCGCATCCAGCAGCTCGAGACGCAGGCGCTTCAGGCGCAGATCGAGCTGGCCGAACGCCTCGAGGAGGTACGGCGCTCGTTCCGCGCCGAGCTCGTCCCGTTTCCGAAGGGACGCCCGGGTACCGAGCTCGTGCGTCTTGCTGACGTGCGCTCGCCTTTGCGCGCCGCGGCTCGCAAGCGGGGTCGTCAATGAGCGCCGGCCGTGGCGGCGCCGGTGAGAAGCCGCCAATCAGCGTCGGCCGACGCGGTGAGAAGATGGCTGGCGATGGCTCCTAACGGCACCCCCGCACAGCCGCAGCAGGCCGAAGAGGAGCAGAACCCGCTGCAGCGCTTTGGGCGCGACCTCACCGAGGTCGCCGAGCAGGGCAAGCTCGACCCGGTCATCGGTCGCGACGAGGAGATCCGGCGCGTCATCCAGGTGCTCTCGCGCCGCACCAAGAACAACCCCGTGCTGATCGGCGAGCCGGGCGTGGGCAAGACCGCGATCGTCGAGGGCCTGGCGCAGCGCATCGTCTCCAAGGACGTGCCCGAGTCGCTGCGCGAACGGCGCGTCATCGCGCTGGACATGGGCGCCCTGATCGCCGGCGCGGCCTACCGCGGCGAGTTCGAGGAACGGCTCAAGGGCGTGCTCAAAGAGGTGGCCGAGGCCCAGGGAGCGATCATCCTCTTCCTCGACGAGCTGCACACGATCGTCGGCGCCGGCGCCGCGCAGGGATCGGTCGACGCCTCCAACCTGCTCAAGCCGATGCTCGCGCGCGGCGAACTGCGCTGCGTCGGCGCCACGACGCTCGACGAGTACCGCAAGTACATCGAGAAGGACGCCGCACTCGAGCGCCGCTTTCAGCCCGTGCTCGTCGGCGAGCCGACCGTCGCTGACACGATCGCGATCCTGCGCGGCCTGAAGGAGCGCTATGAGGTGCATCACGGCGTGCGCATCCAGGACAGCGCGCTGATCGCCGCCGCCACGCTCTCGCAGCGCTACATCGCCGACCGCTTCCTGCCCGACAAGGCGATCGACCTGATCGACGAGGCCGCCTCGCGCCGCAAGATCGAGATCGACTCGCTGCCCACCGAGATCGACGAGGTCGACCGCCGCGTGATGCAGCTCGAGATCGAGCTGACCTCGCTGCGCAAGGAGAAAGACGACGCCTCCCGCGCCCGCCGCGAGGCGATCGAGTCCGAGCTCGAGGAGCTGCGCGCGCGCTCGGCCGCCATGAAGGCCGAATGGGAAGCCGAGAAGGCCGCTCTCCAGGGCGTCCGCCAGACCAAGGAACGCCTCGAGCAGGCACGCGCCGACGTCGAACGGGCCGAACGCGAAGCCGACCTGCAGCGCGCCGCCGAGCTGCGCTACGGCGAGATCCCCGAGCTCGAACGCCAGCTCGGCGAGCAGGAAGCCGCCGCGACCGAACGTGCCGCCGAACAGGGCGCCAGCGAGCACGTGTTCCTGAAGGAGGAGGTCGACGCCGACGACGTCGCCGAAGTCGTCGCCCGCTGGACCGGCATCCCCGTCAGCCGCCTGCTCGAGGGCGAAACCGAGAAGCTGATCCACATGGAGCAGCGCCTGCACGAACGCGTCGTCGGTCAGGACGAGGCGATCGAAGCGGTCGCCACCGCGCTGCGGCGCTCGCGTGCCGGCCTGCAGGACCCCAACCGGCCGATCGGCTCGTTCCTGTTCCTCGGTCCCACCGGTGTCGGCAAGACCGAGCTCGCGCGCGCCCTGGCCGAGTTCATGTTCGACTCCCAGGACGCCATGATCCGCATCGACATGAGCGAGTACATGGAGAAACACTCCGTCTCGCGGCTCGTCGGAGCGCCTCCCGGCTACGTCGGCTACGAAGAGGGCGGCCAGCTGACCGAGGCCGTGCGCCGGCGCCCGTACAGCGTGGTGCTGCTAGACGAGATCGAGAAGGCCCATCCCGACGTCTTCAACACGCTGCTCCAGGTGATGGACGACGGGCGCCTCACCGACGGCCAGGGCCGTACCGTCGACTTCAAGAACACCGTTCTGATCATGACCTCCAACTTGCCGGTCGGTGGCGGCGCAGGTAACGGCGCGGGCGCCGCGACCGACGCCCAAATTCGCACCGAACTGCTCCAGTACTTCAAGCCCGAGTTCGTCAACCGCCTCGACGACATCGTGCGCTTCCACCCGCTCAGCCGCGAGCAGATCTCGGAGATCGTCGCCCTGCAGGTCAGGCAGGTCATCGAGCGAGTCCGCGAGCGCGGCGTCGAGCTGAGCCTCACGGACCAGGCCCGCGAACTGCTCGCGAACATGGGCTACGACCCCACCTACGGCGCGCGCCCGCTGCGCCGCGTGATCCAGAAGCAGCTCACCGACCGCCTCGCGCTCGCGCTCCTCCAGGGCGAACTGCGCGAAGGCGACTCTGTCACCGTCGACGCCCGCGGTGGCGAGCTCGTGCTGGAGAACGTCGATCGTGAGCAAGTGGCCGCGGTCTGAGAGCCGAAGATGTGCGGCTGCGCCGCCTGCCGGCGGAGCTGGATGCTCCAGCGCCTGCTCATCCGCTACAAAACGATCATCCCAAAAGCGAGCCCACGCGCGCGCGCGTGCGCGCGTGCGCCGCGAACTGAGCCATCGAACAGCGATCGAGGGAGCTGCCCACCATGCCGACCTACATCATGCTCTCGACACTCACCCCCGAGGGCGTCCAAACAGTCAAGAACAACCCCGAGCGCATCAGGGAGGTAAACAAAGAGGTGGAGCAGCTCGGCGCCAACGTCAAGGCGCAATGGGCCACGCTCGGCCATGTCGACTTCATCTCGGTCGTCGAGGCCCCCGACGAGGCCACGATGGCGCGCGTCTCGCTCGAGCTGGGCTCTCGCGGCACCGGCCGGTACGAGACGCTCGCGGCGATCCCCGTCGACGAGTTCATCGCTTCGCTGTGAGCCGCGCGCGCCCCCGGCCGGTTGCGCCGGTTGGTGCGACTCCTTGAAGATCCTGGTCGTCGGCAGCGGCGGGCGCGAGCACGCACTCGTGCGTGCGCTGGCGCGCTCGCGACGCACGACCGAGCTGCTGTGCGCGCCCGGCAACGCCGGCATCGCCGAGGACGCCCGTCTGCTCGATATCGCCGCCGACGACATCTCGGGGCTCGTGGGGGCGGCCCAAGGCGAGAGCGTCGACCTCGTCGTCGTCGGTCCCGAGCTGCCGCTCGTGCACGGTCTCGTCGACGCTCTGGCAGCGCAAGGCATCGCCGCGTTCGGCCCCACCGCGGCCGCCGCCCGGCTCGAGGGCTCCAAGGCCTATGCCAAGGAGATCATGCAGGCGGCCGCTGTGCCGACGGCCGCGTTCGAGCCGGTGGGCAGCGTCGAGCAGGGCCTCGCGGCGATCGATCGCTACCCCGTCGTGCTGAAGGCCGACGGTTTGGCGGCCGGCAAGGGTGTCGTGATCGCCCACGACGAGCCCCACGCGCGCGCGGCGCTCGAAGAGCTCCTGGTGGAGCGCCGCTTCGACACCAGCACCGTGGTGGTCGAGGAGTTCCTCGACGGCCGCGAGCTCTCGCTGCTGGCCCTCTGCGATGGTGAGCGGGCCGTGGCGCTCGCGCCCGCGCGCGACTTCAAGCGAATCTACGACGGCGATCGCGGCCCCAACACGGGCGGGATGGGCGCCTACTCGCCGGTCACGGGCTTCGACGCTGCCGCTGTCGACGGGATCGTGCATGAGGTGCACCAGCCGGTCGTCGACGTGATGCGCGAGCGCGGCACGCCCTTTCACGGCGTTCTCTACGCCGGTCTGATGCTCACCGACCGCGGACCCCGCGTGCTCGAGTTCAACGTGCGCTTCGGCGACCCGGAGGCCCAGGCCGTGCTGCCGCGGCTGCGATCGGACCTGCTCGAGCTGCTGCTCGCCGCCGCCGTCCCCGGTGGTCTGGCCGACCGCGAGCTCGAGTTCACCTCCGACGCGGCCGTGACCATCGTGCTGGCCAGCGCCGGCTATCCCGCCTCATCCTCCAGCGGCGACGCGATCGGCGGGCTCGAGCTCGTCCCCGGCGAGATCGAGGTGACACACGCCGGCACCGCGCGTGCCGGCGACGGCACGATCACAACCGCGGGTGGGCGTGTCCTCAACCTGACAGCGCTCGGACCGGACCTGAAGTCCGCGCGGGAGTCAGCGTATGCTGCGGCCGGGATGATCTCCTTCGAGGGCATGCAGCTGCGCCGCGACATCGCCGAGAGTCGGGGAGACGCCGAGCTCGGCGACGAGCTCGAGCTGGAGCGGCTCGATGGGTGACGTGGCGCCGATTGCGCCGCTGGCCGAGGCCGAGGTTCAGGCGCAGCTCGAGGAGATCGACGTCGACGCCCCCCGCGTCGGCATCGTGATGGGCTCGAAGAGCGACATGGAGGCGATGGAGAAGGCCGCCTCCGAGCTCGAAGAGCGCGGCATCCTGCACGAGATGCGCGTGATGTCCGCGCATCGCGAGCCCGAAGTCGTCGCCGACTACGCGAAGAACGCGCGCATGCGCGGCCTGCGCGTGATCATCGCGGGAGCCGGCATCTCCGCCGCGCTGCCCGGCGCGATCGCCGCCCACACCGAGCTGCCGGTGATCGGCGTGCCGCTGTCGGGGCGGCTGTCCGCCGCGGGCGGGCTCGACGCGATCCTCTCGATCGTGCAGATGCCCCCCGGCGTGCCGGTCGCCTGCGTGGGCTTGGACAACGCGCGCAACGCCGCGATCCTGGCGGCCCGCATCCTCGGCGCGTGACAGAACGCCGCCGGCATGCGACCGAGCGGCGCGGACAGGAGCAGCCGGCCCGAGCACGCCTGAGCACGCAGCCGGCCGCGGCCCGCACTCGTGCCCGCCCGGAGACCGACCCCGCCGGACGCGATAATCCTAAGCGTGATCGCGCGCTACACCCGCCCGGAGCTCGGCCGTCTGTGGACCGACGCGGCGCGCATGGAGAGCTGGCGCCGGGTCGAGGTTGCCGCCTGCGAGGAGCTGCCGGGCCTGCTCGGATCACAGGGCCCGACCTCGCAGCAGCTGCACGCGATCGCGGCCGCGACGTTCACGGTGCAGGCGGTCGACGAGCGCGAGCAGCTCACCGATCACGACCTCGCCGCGTTCGTCGACGTGCTCGCCGCATCGGCCGGCGAGTCCGGGCGCTGGATCCACTACGGCCTGACCAGCTCCGACGTGCTCGACACCGCGCTCGCGCTCCAGCTGAAGGAGGCCGGCGAGGTGATCCTGGCCGGCGCACGCGAGCTGGTCGCAACGCTCAGCGCACGCGCGCGCGAGCACGCTCGCACCCCGTGCGTCGGCAGAACCCACGGCATCCACGCCGAGCCCACCACCTTCGGCATCAAGCTCGCCGGCTTCGCCTTCGAGGCGCACCGCAACTCCGAGCGGCTGGCGCGCGCGTTCGAGCAGGCGGCGGTCGGGGCGATCTCCGGCGCGGTCGGCACCTATGCCGCGACCGATCCCGGCTTCGAGACACGCGTGCTCGCGCGGCTGGGGCTGGCGCGCGAGGACGTCTCCACGCAGGTCGTCGCGCGCGACCGCCACGCCGAGCTGCTGCAGGCGATCGCCCTGGCGGGCGCCGGCCTCGAGCGGCTGGCCACCGAGATCCGCCACCTGCAGCGCACCGAGGTGCGCGAGGTCCAGGAGCCGTTCCGCGCCGGCCAGAAGGGCTCGAGCGCGATGCCCCACAAGCGCAACCCGATCAAGAGCGAGCAGCTCGCGGGGCTCGCGCGGGTGCTGCGCGGCAACGCCCAGGCCGCCCTCGAGGACGTCGCCCTATGGCACGAGCGCGACATCTCGCACTCATCGGTCGAGCGCATCATCCTCCCCGACTCGACCATCCTGCTCGACTACATGCAGCACCGGGCGATCCCGCTGGTCCGCGACCTGACCGTCGACCCCCAGCGCATGCGCGCCAACCTCGACCTGACCCACGGCGCGCTCTTCTCGCAGCGGGTCCTGCTCGCGCTCGTCGCCACCGGCATGAGCCGCGACGATGCCTATCGCATCACCCAGGAGCTGGCCCAGCGCGCGTGGCTGGAGGGCATCTCGCTGCGCAAGCTGCTCGAAGCCGACGAGCGCGCCGCGTCGCTCGACCTCGACGCGATCTTCGACTACGCCCACTTCACCCGCTTCGCCGACGACATCATGCGACGCCTCGACGGGATATCGTCCGACGCGTGACCGTGCTCGCCGACCTGCCCCTGATCGCCAGCGGCAAGGTCCGCGAGATGTACGACCTCAACGGCGCCGGCGACCGGCTGCTGATGGTCGCCAGCGACCGCATCTCGACCTACGACGCCGTCCACCCGACGCCGATCCCGGACAAGGGCCGCGTGCTGACGGGGCTGTCGGTGTTCTGGTTCGAGCAGACCGAGCAGATCGTCGCCAACCATCTGATCTCGGCGACCGAGGGCGTGCCCGAGGAGGCGCGCGGCCGCGGGCTGGCCGTGAGCAAGCTGCGCATGCTGCCGGTCGAGTGCGTCGTGCGCGGCTACATCACCGGCTCGGGCTGGAAGGACTACCAGGCCACCGGCGCGGTCTCGGGGATCGAGCTGCCGGCCGGCCTGCGCGAGTCCGAGCAGCTGCCCGAACCGATCTTCACGCCGTCCACGAAGGCCGACGTGGGCCACGACGAGGCGATCGACTTCGACCGCGCCAGCGAGCTGGTCGGCGATCGCGCGCTGATGGACCGCGTGCGCGAGGTCTCGCTCGCGCTGTACTCGTTCGCGGCGGCCCACGCGCGCGCGCGCGGCGTGATCCTCGCCGACACGAAGTTCGAGCTGGGCCTGGACTCCTCCGGCGAGCTCGTGATCGGCGACGAGGTGCTCACCCCGGACTCCTCGCGCTATTGGCCCGCCGACTCCTATGAGGTCGGTCGCTCGCAGCCCAGCTTCGACAAGCAGTACGTGCGCGACTGGGCAAGTGCCAGCGGCTGGGACAAGCTCCCGCCGGCGCCCGCGATACCGGACGATGTCGTTGCCGGCACACGCGCGCGCTACATCGAGGCGTACGAGCGCATCGTCGGCGAGCCGTTCACCGCGTGGCTGGAGCGAACCGGAGCACAGGCGTGAAGCGCAGCCAACCGGCACGCCGCGCGGCGCCGGACCGGCGATCGTGAGAGCGCGCGTCCTGATCCGCCCCAAGGCCGGCATTCTCGACCCGCAGGGCGCCACCGTGGAACGCGCCCTGCCGACGCTCGGCTTCGGCGGTGTGGCCAACGTCCACATCGGCCGGCTGGTCGAGCTCGATGTCGAGGAGCCGGCCCAGCTCGAGCGAATGTGCCAGCTGCTGCTCTCCAACCCGCTCGTCGAGGACTACGAGGTCGAGCTGCTCGACGAGGCATCCGCCTGACGTGAAGTTCGGCGTCCTGCGCTTGCCCGGCAGCTGTGACGACGTCGATGCGCTCCAGGCCGCGCGGCGCGTCGCCGACGCCGAGCTGATCTGGCACGCGGACCGCGACCTGCGCGGCGCCGATGCGATCGTCGTGCCCGGCGGCTTCTCCTACGGGGACTACCTGCGCGCCGGTGCGATCGCGCGGTTTGCGCCGGCGATGGAATCGGTGATCGCCTTCGCTTGCGACGGCGGTCTCGTGCTGGGGATCTGCAACGGATTTCAGGTGCTGTGCGAGGCCCGTCTGCTGCCGGGCGCACTGCTGCCGAACAGCGACCTGCGCTTCACCTTCAGGCAGGTCGAGCTCGAGGTGATCGCTCCGAGCGCCCCGTTCACCGGCGCCTGTCCGCGCGGCGAGCGCCTGAGCATCCCGGCCAAGCACTCGTGGGGTCGCTATTACGCCGACCAGCCCACTCTGGACGAGCTCGACGATGCCGGACAGATCGTGCTGCGCTATGCCCCGGGCGAGAACTTCAACGGCTCGCTGCGTGACATCGCCGGCGTGCGCAACGCCGCCGGCAACGTGTTCGGCATGATGCCCCACCCCGAGCATGCCGTCGATCAGCTCATCGGCGGCTCGAGCGACGGCCTGTGCATCTTTCAGTCGATGCGCCTCGCGGTCGAGGAGGGTCTCGTCGGTGCCTGACAGCGCCACCCTGCCGGGGATGCAGGACGCGCTCGCGCTCGGCCTGACCAGCGCCGAGTACGAGCTGATCTGCGAGCACCAGGACGGCCCGCCGAACCTGCTCGAGCTCGCGATGTACTCGCTGCTGTGGAGCGAGCACTGCGCCTACAAGCACTCCAAGAAGCTGCTGCGCACGCTGCCCACCGATGGCCCTCACGTGGTGTTGGGACCGGGCGAGAACGCCGGAGCCGTCGACGTCGGCTCCGGGCTCGTCTGCGCCTTCAAGGTCGAGTCGCACAATCACCCGTCCGCGGTCGAGCCGTTCCAGGGCGCCGCCACCGGCGTCGGCGGGATCTTGCGCGACATCTTCGCGATCGGCGCCCGCCCGATCGCCGTGCTCGACTCGCTGCGCTTCGGGGAGCCGAGCTCGGCCGGGCGAGCGCGCTACCTGCTCGACGGCGCGGTCAGCGGGATCGGCCACTACGGCAACTCGATCGGCGTTCCCACGGTCGGCGGCGAGGTCTACTTCGAGGCTCCGTACGAGCACAATCCGCTCGTCAACGCGATGGCGCTCGGCCTGGCCTCGCGCGAGCGGCTCGTGCGCAGCGCCGCCGCCGGCCCCGGCAACGCCGTGATCCTGTTCGGCGCCGCGACCGGGCGCGACGGCATCGGCGGCGCCTCGGTGCTCGCCTCCGCCGAGCTCGGCGGCGCAGGCGATGGCGAGGATGGTGCGGGCGGCGACCACGACAAACGTCCGACCGTGCAGGTCGGCGACCCGTTCGAGGAGAAGAAGCTGCTCGAGTGCTCGCTGGAGCTGCTCGACCGGGGCCTGCTCGTCTCGCTGCAGGACCTCGGCGCCGCCGGGCTCACGTCCTCGGCCGCGGAGATGGCCTCGAAGGGCGCCGTCGGTATCGACATCGACGTCGCGTCCGTACCGCTGCGCGAGCCCGGCATGGCCCCGTTCGAGATCATGATCAGCGAGTCCCAGGAGCGCATGCTGTGCATCGCCGAGCCGGCACAGGTGCCTGCCGTCCACGCCGTCTGCGCCAAGTGGGAGGTCCTCAGCGCCGTGATCGGGACGGTCACCGAGCGCTCGCGCCTACGCGTCTTCGAGGGCGAGCGGCTGCTCGGTGACATGGCCGTCGGCGCGCTCGTGGACGACTGCCCGCTGTACGATCTCGCGCCCGCCAAGCCGGCGCGTCCGCTCTACCCGGCGCCCGCGCGCGCGCTCGACGCGCACGCCTCGTTGCGCGAGACGCTGCTCGCCCTGATCGCCAGCCCGAACATCGCCTCGCGTCGGCCGCTGTTCGAGCGCTACGACGCGATCGTGCAGTCGCGCACCGTGCGCCGCCCCGAGCAGGCCGACGCCGCCGTGCTGGCCCTGGCTGACGGGGGCGCCCTGGCGGTGAGCATCGACGGCAACGGCCGACGTGTCGCCGCCGACCCCTACCGCGGCACGATCGAAGCCGCGCTCGAGTGCGCCGCCAACCTCGCCTGCGTCGGCGCCGAGCCGCTCGGCGCCACCAACAACCTCAACTTCGGCAACCCCGAGAAGCCTCACGTCGCCTGGCAGCTGAGCGAGTCCGTACGCGGTCTCGGCGAGGCCTGCCGCGCGCTGCAGGCGCCGATCGTCGGCGGCAACGTCTCGCTCTACAACGAGACCCCCGCCGGCCCGATCTACCCCACGCCGGTGATCGGCATGGTCGGCCGCCTCCCCGACGCCCGCCGTGCCGGGCGCCTGGGCTTCGCGCGTGCCGGCGATCGGATCGCGCTCGCCGGACCGTTCGCGCCGGCGCTTCCCGCCAGCGAGCTGGCCAAGCTGCACGGCGAGCCGCTCCCCGACGGGCTGCCCGCGGCCGAGCTGCAGGCCGTCTGCAGCGCCCAAGCGCTCGTCCGCGAGGCCGTCCGCGATGGCCTGCTCGCGAGCGCCCACGACATCGCTGAGGGGGGCCTGGCGGTCGCGCTCGCCGAGTGCTGTCTGGCGGGGGGCGTCGGCGCCGAGGTCGTGCTCGAGGATTCCCTCGGCCAAGCTGCGCCGCTGGAGGCCCTGTTCGGCGAGGGTCCCGGCGGGTTCGTGGTCAGCGGCGGGGCCGACGCGCTCGACGCGCTGGCCGCGCGCGCGCGTGCGCGTGTGGCGCTGATCTCGATCGGCGTCGTCGGCGGCGACTCGCTCACGATCGAGATGGCGGGCGAGCGCGTCACCGCGGCCCTGTCCGAGTTGGACGAAGCGCACCGCGCCCTGGAGGCGCTTTCCTAGCCTCCCGTCGGCGTTTCTCGCGCTCCGCCGACGCGCTCTGCGATCGGGGTCGTTCGCGGCGCTCTCGGTCGTTGGGGCGTCGTGGCGCGCTCCCGCCGGCCGCTGGCGCCGCCAGGGAGACTGCTAGCTTGTGTTAGATCATGCGCCGCTCACGGTCGCCTGTCGGGCGATCATCGTTCTCGGACAGTGCAGCTGCATGCTCGCCTGGGGATCACGTGCAAGTCGAGGCTGACGATCACGTGCGCGACGAGTGTGGAGTCTTCGGCCTGTACGCACCGGGCCACGAGGTATCGCGGCTGTCCTTCTTCGCGCTCTATGCCCTCCAGCACCGCGGCCAGGAGTCGGCCGGCATTGCGGCGGCCGATCGCGGCGGGAACATCGTCACGCGCCGCGAGCTCGGCCTGGTCAGCCAGGTGTTCAGCGAGAACGACCTGCGCACGCTCGCGGGCGAGCTTGCGATCGGCCACGTGCGCTACTCGACCACCGGCTCGAACGCGTGGGAGAACTCGCAGCCGGTACAACGCTCCGAGGGCACGCAGGGCTCCAAGCGCGAGCTCGCGCTGGCCCACAACGGCAACCTGATCAACGCCGTCGAGCTCCACGCCGAGCTGACCGCGCGCGGCGTCACCTTCAGCTCCACCTCCGACTCGGAGATCATCGCGGCGCTGATCGCCACGCACCCGGCCGACTCGATCGAGGACGCGATCGCCGATGTGCTGCCCCGCCTGAAGGGCGCCTTCTCGATCGTCGTTCTGACCCGCGACAGCGTGATCGCGTTCCGCGACCCGCACGGTCTGCGCCCGCTCGCGCTCGGCACGCTGCCGCGCGCGGGCGGTCCCAGCCACCGCGCCGATCCGGATCGGGGCGGCGATCGCGATCCGGCCCGGGGCTCACCAGCCGACGGCACCGCCGACGCAGGGGCCGGAGCGCACTGGTGCGTGGCCAGCGAGTCCTGCGCCTTCGACATCATCGGCGCGCGCTTCGAGCGCGACGTCGCTCCCGGCGAGATCGTGACCCTGTCCGAGCACGGGCTGACCAGCCGCCGCGTGCCCACGCACGCGCGCCGAGCGTTCTGCGTGTTCGAGTACATCTACTTCGCCCGCCCGGACTCGCGCATGAACGGACACGTCCTACAGGTCGCACGCGGGCGCATGGGCGAGATCCTGTGGCACGAGGCCCCGGTCGACGCCGATCTGGTGATCGCCGTGCCGGACTCGGGCAACGCCGCCGCGCGCGGGCTCGCGCGCGCCGCCGGGCTGCCGCAGGACGACGGCTTCGTCAAGAACCGCTACGTCGCGCGCACCTTCATCCAGCCCGGGCAGGAGCTGCGCAAGCACGGTCTGCACCTCAAGTTCAACCCGCTGCCGGAGGTCATCGCCGGCAAGCGCCTGGTCGTCGTCGACGACTCGATCGTGCGCGGCAACACGACCCGCCAGATCGTGCAGATGCTGCGCGACGCCGGGGCCCGCGAGATCCACATGCGCATCTCGTCTCCTCCGATCGTCCATCCCTGCCACTACGGGATCGACATGTCCACGCGCGAGGAGATGATCGCGCACGAACGCACCGTCCCGGAGATCGCCGCCGAGCTCGGCTGCGACTCGCTGCACTATCTCTCGCTCGAGGGCGTCTACGAGGCCGTCCGGGGCGAGCCGGCGACGCACTGCGACGCGTGCTTCAGCGGACGCTATCCGCTCGATGGCACCCGCGAGGCAAACGGCAAGTACGCGCTCGAGGACGATCCCGAGCGTGAGCCGGCGCGGCGTGAGCCGGCGCGCTCGGCGCCGCTGCCGCTGGTCAGCGCCTGATCTGGCGCGACCGGCGCCACCGCTGCCACACGAGCGCCGCGTCCGACGTCGAGCGCGTCGATGCGCCGCAGGCGTCGCGCGGACCGGCAACTGCGCGACGGACGCCTATCGCGGGTCGCGCGCCTAGTCGAACGAGTCGTCGCGCGCGCCCGAGGCGGCGTTGTAACGGTTGTTGTAGGGCCGGCGCACGCTCAGCTCGTCATGCCTGTTCGAGCGCAGGGCGATAGCCAACGCGCCGACGATGATCGCGGTTATGAGGATGGCTGTGATCATTTCTCGTGTCCTGTAGCCAGTTGATAGGACGCATCCGCTCCGCCGTGCTGCTGCTGCGATTGAAGCGCGCTCGGACGGTGCTCTTCTGTGACGTCGGTCACTCGCCGATCGCATTCGAGGGAGGTTCCCTCTGAGCTGTCGGCTATCGTCACTCACCCATGTCGGTGAGCTCGCCAAGCTCCAACAGGCTTCCGATCGCGGTACTCGTATCGGGTGAGGGCACGAACCTGCAGGCGCTGCTCGACACGGTCCATGGTCGCGAGGCGATGATCGTGGCTGTTGCCTCCAATACGGCGGATGCCCCGGCTCTGCGACGGGCCGTCGCCAAGGGCGTGCAAACCGCGGTCTTCCGCCGCACCGACTATCCGGATCGCAAGTCTCGCGACGAGGCGATGGCCGAGTGGCTGCAGGGGCGGGGCGCGCGACTCGTCGTGCTCGCCGGTTTCATGGAGCTCCTGAGCGGCCGGTTTCTCGACCGTTTTCCGGGATCGGTGATCAATGTCCACCCCTCGCTGCTGCCGAGCTATCCCGGCCTGCACCCGATCGAGCGAGCCCTCGCCGATCACGCCGAGACGTTCGGCGTCACCGTCCACTACGTCGACGAAGGCGTGGACACGGGCCCGATCATCCTGCAGGACTCGCTCCGGTTGGCTCACGCAAGCGATCCCGCCGAGGTGCTGAGAGCCCTGCGGCCGTTGGAGCACGCTCTGCTGCCCGAGGCAGTGAGACAGATTGCCGCGCAGAGGCCTCTGATTGCCGCTTGAGGGCGCCGCTCCCGGCGAGGTGCGCTTGCGCCGCGCGCTGCTGTCGGTGTCGGACAAGACGGGCATCGTCGAGCTGGCGCGCGGCCTGGCCGAGCTCGGCGTAGAGATCGTCTCAACCGGCGGCACCGCGCGGGAGCTCGCCGACGCCGGCCTGGCGGTCCGGGCGATCGAGGACTTCACCGGCTTTCCCGAAATGATGGACGGCCGCGTCAAGACGCTGCACCCGCGCCTGTATGCCGGCCTGCTGGCGCTGCGCGACAACGATGTCCACCTCGAGGCCGCCGCCGGCCAGCAGATCGAGCCCGTCGATCTCGTGTGCGTGAACCTGTACCCGTTCGAGCAGACCGTCGCCAGGCCCGACGCCGAGCCGCCCGAGGTGGTCGAGAACATCGACATCGGCGGTCCCACGATGATCCGGGCGGCCGCCAAGAACAGCGACTTCGCCGCGGTGCTGGTCGACCCCGGCGACTATCAGGCGGTGCTGGGCGAGTTGCGCGACTCCGGTGGGCGGCTGTCGCTGGCCACGCGCGCGAGCCTCGCCGCGAAGGCGTTCGCGCTGACGGCCCGCTACGACGCCGCGATCGCGACCTGGCTGTCGCTGGGCGGCGACGAGGCGTTTCCGCCGAGCCGGCGCGAGGCCTACGAGAAGGTCACGGACCTGCGCTACGGCGAGAACCCGCATCAGCAGGCCGCGTTCTACGCCCGTGTCGGTTCGCCCACGCATTTGCTCGCCGGCGTGCGCCAGTTGCACGGCAAGGAGCTGTCGTTCAACAACCTGCTCGATCTCAGCTCGGCGCGCGAGCTGGTGGAGGAGTTTCGCGACCCGGCATGCGCGATCGTCAAGCACAACAACCCATGCGGCTGCGCCGTTGCCGACACCGTCCAGCTGGCTTATGAACGCGCCTTCGCGTGCGACCCCGACAGCGCCTACGGCGGCGTGATCGCGGTCAACCGCCCGATCGACCGGGCCTTCGCCGAGAAGCTGAATGAGCAGTTCATCGAGGTGCTGCTCGCGCCCGCATACCACGCGCCCGCGCTGGACGCGCTCACGGTCAAGAAGAACGTGCGCCTGCTCGAGCTCGGCGACTGGCCTGCGCCAGCCGAACCGGGAGACACTCGCTCCGCCGGAACCGGGAGACACTCGCCTCCGACCGGGACCGGGAGACACTCGCCTCCGGCTCGCATCCCCGTTCCGGCCAGCATCCCCGGTTCGGCCAGCATCCCCGGTTCGGCCATCGAGGTCGAAGCCAAGCCGGTGATCGGCGGGCAGCTCGTGCAGACGCGCGATGTCGTGAACGAGACGCGCGAGCAGATGCGCGTGATGGGCGCACGCGAGCCCAGTGAGACGGAGTGGCGCGCCCTGCTGTTCGCCTGGGTGGTCTGCCGGCATGTCCGCTCGAACGCGATCGTCATCGCCGCCGCCGAGGAGGAGTCGGGGGCGCTCGCCACGATCGGCATCGGCGCCGGCCAGATGAGCCGCGTCGACGCCGTGCGCATCGCGATCGAGAAGGCGCGCTCCTTCCAGCCCGATCTGCTGTCCGGCTCGGCGCTCGCGTCGGATGCGTTCTTTCCGTTCCCCGACGCCCCGCAGCTGGGAATCGACGCGGGCGTGCGTGCGATCATCCAACCGGGCGGCTCGGTGCGCGACGAGCTCTCGGTGCAGGCGGCCGACGCGGCCGGCGCGGCGATGGTCGCCACCGGCGTCCGCCACTTCCGCCACTGACGGCGCCAGAGCATCCCCCGGCAGCACGCTCTGAAGCGAGCCTGCAACGAGCTGCCCGTGCGCTGCCGCGGTCGGGCGGCGGCCGGGTGCCAACGAGCCCTTGACGGTGGCTCTCAGGATTCTCCCAGCTTCGCGCTAGCTCACTCACACAGTCACTCGCCAGGGTGTCTCCCATGAGCGCCACATCGATACCGGCACGGCCACTCCCGCGGTGGCGCCGACGCTCGCCCCTCTCAGCCGGACCGTCCGACGCGGCCGCGCCGACCGATGCCAGCTGGGTGCGTCCCGCGCTGATCGCGTTGCTCGTCTGCACCGCAGCCGCATATCTATGGGACCTCAGCGCCTCGGGCTACGCCAACAGCTTCTACGCCGCCGCGGTGCAGGCCGGGACGAAAAGCTGGAAGGCCTTCCTGTTCGGCTCGCTCGACTCGTCGAACTTCATCACGGTCGACAAGCCACCGGCGTCGCTGTGGGTGATGGCGCTGTCGGGTCGCGTCTTCGGCTTCAGCAGCTGGAGTATGCTCGTGCCGCAGGCGCTCGAGGGCGTGCTCGCGGTCGCGCTGCTCTACGCGGCGATCAAGCGCTGGTTCGGCGCCGGTGCCGGGCTGCTCGCGGGCGCGCTGCTGGCGATCACGCCGGTCGCTGCGCTGATGTTCCGCTTCAACAACCCCGATGCGCTGCTCGTCTGCCTGCTCGTGGCGAGCGCCTACTGCCTCACCCGCGCACTCGAGCGCGCCGGCACCGGCTGGGTCGTCGCTGCGGGCGGCCTGATCGGCCTCGCCTTCCTGACCAAGATGATGCAGGCCTTCCTGGTGCTGCCGGCGTTCGGAGCCGTCTATCTGCTCGCCGCTCCCACCGAGCTGCGCCGCCGGCTGTGGCAGCTGCTCGCCGGCGCGCTCGCGATCGTCGTGAGCGCTGGCTGGTGGGTCGCGATCGTGGCGCTCTGGCCGGCCGGCTCGCGCCCGTTCATCGACGGCTCGCCCGACAACAACATCTTCAACCTGATCACCGGCTACAACGGCCTCGAACGGATCTTCGCGAGCGGTGGCGCCCCGAGCGGCGCAGGTGGCGGCGCGGCGGTCGGCGCCGGCGCTGCCGCGGCCGCCGGCAGCAGCACCGCAGGCAGCGGGGGCAGCGCGCTGGCCGGTGCCGGCGCCGGTCATGGCGGTCCCGGTGGAGGCCAGATGTTCAGCGGCCCCACCGGCCTGCTGCGCCTGTTCGACACCGCAATGGGCGGGCAGGCCTCGTGGCTCTTGCCGGCCGCCCTGCTCGCGCTCGTCGTGGGGCTGTGGATGCGCCGGCGCACCCCTCGCACCGACCGCGCGCGCGCCGCGCTGTTGCTGTGGGGCGGCTGGCTGATCGTCAGCGGCCTGGTCTTCAGCCTCGCCACGGGCGTGATCCACACCTACTACACCGTCGCGCTCGCACCTGCGATCGCAGCGCTGGTCGCGATCGCCGCGTCGCTGCTGTGGCCGGTGCGCCGCACGCTGTTCGCGCGTGCGGTTGCCGCGCTGGCCGTGCTCGCGACCGCCGCATGGTCATGGGCGCTGCTCGAGCGCACGCCCGAGTGGCAGCCGTGGCTGCGCGGCCTGATCGTCGCGACCGCCTTGATCGCCGTCGTCGGCCTGCTCGCGGCGCCGCTCCTGCGGGCGTACGCCCGTCCCGTCGCGATCGCCAGCGGCGCGCTTGCGCTGATCGCCTGCCTCGGCGGTCCGGTCGCCTACTCGGCCCAGACGATCACAACCGCCCACTCGGGCTCGACGCCGTCCGCGGGTCCGGCGGTCGCAGGCGCCGGAGGCGGCTTCCCGGGCGGTTCTGGCTTCGCGCGTGGCAGCAGCATCGGCGGCGGTGCCCTCCCGCGTGCTGCCCGATCAATCGGGCGAGGAGCGCCCGCTCCGGCTCGCGGCGGCGCTCGAGCTGCAGAAGGCGGCCCTGCGGGTGGCGCTGCGCCCGGCGTGGTCCGAGCCCCTGGAATGTTCGGCCCGGGCGCAGGCGGCTCGTCGACCGGCGGCCCGCCGGCGACAGGCGGGTCGCCCGGCTCGGGCCAGTCCAACGTCAGCAAGGCGCTCGTGAAAAAGCTCGAGGCCGGCGCCGGCGGCTTTCGCTGGGTCGCCGCCACCGACGGCTCGCAGAGCGCCGCCACGCTCGAGCTCGCGACCGGCGGCGATCCGGTGATGGCGATCGGCGGCTTCAACGGCGAGGGAGGTCACCTCACGCTCGCCCAGTTCAAGCGCTACGTCGCGCGCGGCGAACTCCACTACTACATCGCTTCAACTGGGGGCGGTCCGGGAGGCGGTGCGGGGCAGGCCGGCGGTGGGCGCCAGGCTGGCGGTGCGGGTCTGGCCGGCGGCGTTCCGGGAGCGGGACGCGGCGGCCCCGGCGGCTACAGCTCGAGCGCGATCACCGCGTGGGTCGACGCCCACTACAAGGCGGTCGAGGTCGGCGGGCAGACGATCTACGAACTGTGATACGATATATCGTGAAACTACTAGATAGCTCACGATAGGACTTACTATGTTTGCTCAAGCAATCGACATCACGGATACCGGACGTTGCGGGCGCCATCAGGGCGTCGACCTGCGCGAGCTGTGGCGCGAAATGACCGGCGGGCGCGGCGGTCCGGGCGAGTACGGCGAGAGCCCCCGCGGTGCGCGCGGGCGCCATGGCGGCCATCGCCATCACGGCCGACCCGGCGGGCGCGGCGGCTCAGGGCGCGAGTTCGCCGGCTTCGGACCCGGCGGCTTCGGACCGGGTGGCTGGCGCGGTCGCGGCCGCAAGGCGCGCCGCGGCGACATCCGCACGGCCGCGCTGCTGCTGCTCGCCGAGGAGCCGCGCAACGGGTATCAGATCATGCAGGAGGTCCAGGAGCGCAGCGGGGACGTGTGGCGGCCGAGCCCCGGCTCGGTATATCCCGCCCTGCAGCAGCTCGAGGACGAGGGCCTGATCCGCTCGGAGGAGATCGAGGGTCGCAGGCTCTTCAAGCTGACCGACGCCGGCCGCGCATATCTCGACAAGCGTGATCCCGACGCGCGCGCTCCCTGGGAGCAGATCGACGGCGAGTTCAGCGACCAGGCGTTTGCCGCCAAGTGCATGAAGGAGATCGCCTTCGCGTTCGCCCAACTGATGCGCAGCGGCAGCGACGATCAGCTGGCGAAGGCCCGCGACGTGCTTGCCGTCACTCGCCGCGACCTCTACCGCATCCTCGCCGACGAAGAGCCTGGCGAGCGCGCCCCGGGCGAGGACGACACGGCGGCCGAGGACGAGGCGGCCGAGTAGGCGAACGGCTATCGCTCGGTCCGACAGGCGGCCGCTATCGTGGCGACGATGCTCGAGTCTCCACCCGCGGCCCGCGCCGTCTCGGTCGAGGGCCTCGTCAAGCGCTACGGCGAGATCGAAGCCGTCCGCGGCATCGACTTCGCCGTCGCCTCCGGCGAGACCTTCGGCTTCCTCGGCCCCAACGGCGCCGGCAAGTCCACCACCATCAACATCCTCTGCACGCTCGTGCGGCCCAGCGCCGGCGTCGCGTCTGTGGCCGGACACGACGTCGTGCGCGAACGCGACCAGGTGCGACGCAACATCGGGCTGGTCTTCCAGGACACGACGCTCGACGGCTACCTGACCGCCGAGCAGAACCTGCGTCTGCACGCCGAGCTCTACGGAATGGCCCGCGGCGCCGTCAACGAGCGCCTGCAGCAGGTGATGGAGATGGTCGGGCTGTGGGAGCGACGCGCCAGCCTGGTCGGAACCTTTTCCGGAGGCATGAAGCGCCGCCTGGAGATCGCGCGCGGGCTGCTGCACTCCCCGCGCGTGCTGTTCCTCGACGAGCCCACCGTCGGCCTCGATCCGCAGACCCGCAGCTCGATCTGGACCTACATCTCCGAGCTCAAGCGCGACGAGGACATCACGATCTTCCTGACCACCCACTACATGGACGAGGCCGAGTACTGCGACCGCATCGCGATCATGGACCGCGGCACGATCGTCGCGCTCGACACTCCCGAAGCGCTCAAGGCCAGCGTCGGCAAGGACCGCGTCCAGATCCAGACCGGCGACGACGACGCGGCAATCGCCGCGCTGCACGAGCGCTTTGGGATCGACGCCGTGCTGGCCGAAGGCGCGGTCACATTCGGCGTGTCCCAAGGCGAGCAGTTCGTGCCGCGCCTGTTCGCCGAGCTCGGCCAGCCGATCCGCTCGGTCAACGTCTCCCGCCCCTCGCTCGACGACGTCTTCATGTCCTACACCGGCACCACCATTCGCGACGCCGAGGAGTCCGCCGGGATGACCGACATGCGGCGCAACATGGCCCGCATGCTGAGCCGATGAACACCCCGGCCACGGGTGCGCGCCGGATCGGTGTCGAGCCAAGGAGCGCCACAGCGGCGCGCCTGCGCTCGATCCACGTCGAGCTGATGAACACCCCGATCGTGCGCGTGCGCTCTATCGTGGGCCGCTGATGGCCACTGAGACCGTCACCAACGCTACGAGTGTCACGGCCCCGCCCGGTGGTCCGCCGCAGCAGGCCCCGCGCCATGTCGCCAGAGTGCACGTACCCGCTCGCAGCCTGGGGGGCGAGTTGCGCGCGATCCGCGTCGTCTGGAAGCGCGAGCTGATCCGCTTCAGTCGGGATCGCCTGCGCATCCTGACCTCGCTGATCCAGCCGTTCCTGTTCCTGTTCGTGCTCGGCACCGGCCTCTCGACGCTGGCCTCGGCTGGGACGCACGGTGTCAACTTCAAGACCTTCATCTACCCGGGCGTGCTCTGCATGGCGGTCATGTTCACAGCCATGTTCTCGGCCGCCTCGATCGTTTGGGACCGCGAGTTCGGCTTCCTGCGCGAGATGATGGTCGCGCCCGTGCGACGCAGCTCGATCGTGCTCGGCAAGTGCTTCGGCGGCGCCACCGTCGCCACCTTCCAGGGCCTGATCGTGATCGCGATCTCGCCGCTTGTCAACATCGGCTACGAACTCAGCCTGATCCTCGAGCTGTTTGCGCTGTCGCTGCTGCTGGCGTTCGCGATCACCGCATTCGGTGTGATGTTCGCCGCCAGGATCAATCAGATGCAGTCGTTCATGGCACTCATGCAGATGGTGATCATGCCGATGTTCTTCCTGTCCGGGGCGCTGTACTCGGTCGCGCACCTACCGACCTGGCTGGCGATCCTCAATCGCCTCGATCCCCTCACCTACGCGGTCGCGCCGATGCGCAGCGCGATCTTCTCGCACCTGAACATCTCAGAAGCGGCCCGTCGCGCGCTCGACCCGGGCGTCACCTGGTGGGGCTGGCGCGTGCCCACGCTGCTCGAGGCCGCCGTGATCGGGCTGCTCGGCCTGATGATGCTGTCTATCGCGATATGGGAGTTCTCTCGGGCCGAGTGAGCGCCTCGGCCGCGATCCCGAGCAGGGGGTCGGGCTCGGGCATCGTCGGTGAGACCTCATCGGCGAGGCGCATCGCGTCGCTGAGAGCCGCCGCGTCGCGCCTGGTGCGCAGTTCGGTCAGAGACTGCACCAGTCCGCGCAGCGCCAGCGCCGTGCCGACCCAGCGGGGCGCCCAGACACGCGGCGAGCGCCGTTCGATGCCGCGCTCGATCGCGTCGATCGCGGTCGACAGCGGCGCCGGGTTGCGCAGGAACGCCGGGGTCTGGCGGTTGACCGCTTCGGTCGCGGGCTGGGCGTACGCGGCGCGCACGAGGTCGGTGTCGATGAAGCCGAAATAGGCGCATCCGACGCGTGCGCCCGAGGGATAGGTCTCCATGCGCAGGGCGTCGCTGAGGGCCTCGACCCCGGCCTTGGTGGCGGTGTAGGGACCCATCAGCGGTGCATGCGCCGCCGCGGCCAGCGAGGCGATGTTGAGCAGGTAGCCGCGACGCTCCGTGATCTGCTCGATCACCGCGCGGTCGGTCCGCCACACGCCGAGCAGGTTCACCGCGAAGGTGCGCTCGACCTGCTCGACCGGCGCCTTGGCGAGCGTGCCCGTGAACGCCAGGCCCGCGTTGGCGATCGCCACGTCGATGCCGCCAAAGCGCTCAACCGTCGCGGCGACCGCATCGCGCAGCGCGTCGAGATCGGTGACGTCGGCCTCGAACGCCGCCGCCCGCTCGCCGAGCCGCTCGGCGAGCTCGTTCAGGCGCTCGGGCTCGAGCCCGACCAGCGCGACGTTGGCGCCCCGCGCGTGCAGCCGCTCGGCGGTTCCGGCACCGATGCCGCGCGCCGCGCCGGTGATGAACGCGGTGCGCCCACGAACGTCGAACCGGGTGCCGCTCGCCGAGCTCATGCGGGCACCAACTCTACGCCTTCACGGGCAGGCGCGGTGTCCAGCTCGTAGTCGCCGGTTTGGAAGCGGCGCGTGCGCCGGCGAAACGGCCACGTGAAGCCGGGCCAGATCGTCGAGTTGCGGCCATGCTCGTCGAGGTACCAGCTGACGCAGCCGCCCGAGGTCCACACCGTGCCCTGCAGCTCGCGTTGCAGCTGCTCGTTGAACCGCCGCTGGACGTCCGCCCGCACATCGAACGCGAACGCGCTGTTTTGCTCGAGCTGACCGATGCAGTCGATCATGTAGTTGAGCTGGGACTCGATCATGAACACGATCGAGTTGTGGCCGAGACCGGTGTTGGGTCCGACGAGCATGAACAGGTTCGGGAAGCCGGCGATCGTCGTGCCGAGGAACGCCTGCGGGCTGCCCTGCCAGACCTCGGCCAGGGTGCGTCCGTCGCGTCCGCGCACCCACTCGGCGACGGGCATGTCGGTGACGTGAAAGCCCGTCCCGAGGATGATCGTGTCGACCTCGTGCTCGCGGCCGTCGGCCGTGACGATCGCGCCCGGGGTGATCGCCGCGATCGCGTCGGTCACGAGCTCGACGTTCGGGCGCTGGAGCGCCGGGTAGTAGTCGTTTGAGATCAGCAGCCGCTTGCAGCCGATGCGATAGCGCGGCGTGAGCTTGGCGCGCAGTTGCGGATCGGGCACCTGCTCGCGCAGGTGCTTGTGTGCCATGCGCTCGAACAGCGAGCCGGCGCGCGGGTGCATCAAGGTGAACACGAACAGCTCGCGCGAGAGATAGATGAGCCCGCGCACCATGCGCTGGGCGGGCGGGAACAGTCGATAGAGGGTGCGCTCCAGGCGCGTCGTCGGCCGGTCGCGGTGCGGGACGATCCAGGGCGGCGTGCGCTGAAAGACGCTCAGCTTGGAGACTTCGGGCGCGATCCGAGGCACGAACTGGATCGACGAGGCGCCGGTGCCGATCACGGCCACGCGCTTGCCGAGCAGCGAATGCTCGTGATCCCAGCGCGCGGAGTGAAAGATCTTGCCCGCAAAGCTCTCGATCCCCTCGATCCGCGGCAGCTTCGGGTCGCTGAGCGGGCCGGGCCCGACGATCAGCAGGTCGGCCGTCAGCTCGGCGCTGTCAACGGCGTCACGTGGCCCGCTCGTTCCGTCGCCGCGCGCGACCCCGTTCGCACTCGATCGCCTGAGACCTTCATGGCTCGCGCCGACCGCGGCATTCGCCGGCTGCGCCAGCGCGATCGTCTGGATATGCCAAACACGCGCGTCCTCGTCCCAGCTTGCGGACGCCACCTCCTGGCCGAAGCGAACGTGCGGGTAGATGCCGTGCTCACGGCACACGTCGCGCAGGTACTGGAGGATCTCGGGCTGCAGCGAGTAGGTCCGGGTCCAGCGCGGGTTGGGCGCGAACGAAAGCGAGTAGAGGTGCGAGGGGATGTCGCACTGGCAGCCGGGATACGTGTTCGCCCACCAGGTCCCGCCCACCTCGCCGTCGCGCTCGAGCACCACGAAGTCCTCGATGCCGGACTGCTTGAGCTTGATCGCCGCCCCCAGCCCGGCAAAGCCCGAGCCGACGATCACGGCGCGATGGTGCTCACGCGCGCCGCCGCCGGGCCGGCTGGGGGTGATGTCGTCCGACGCGACGACGGCGCGGTGCTGGCGCCCGCCCGGGACGACGCCGTCCACGTCGTTGCCGGTTTGGGGGTGGGCGGCAGTGCCGTTGCGGTTGTCCATGTCACGCCTCTCTGACCACGCGGGCGCCCCGTGCGGGCACCAGCGTGATGTGATGACTGCGCACCTTCTCGGGGCGCGGGCGGTCGGCGCGCAGCGTCGCGCGCTGCAGGATCGTGCGCAGCGTGACACGCATCTCAAAGCTCGCGAACGCGGCGCCCAGGCAGCGCCTGCGCCCGCCGCCGAACGGAATCCACGTGTAAGTCGAGCCCTCGCCGCCGTCCAGGAAGCGCTCGGGCTTGAAGCGCCGCGGTTCGGGAAACAGCTTGGGGTCGGCGTGCATCAGCGTGATCATCGGCATCACGGTCACGCCCGCGGGCAGCCGGTAGCCACCGAGCTCGACCGGCGCGCACAGGCTGCGCAGCACCGCCGGGATCACCGGCCGGATGCGCAGCGTCTCCTGCACGACCGCGTCGAGATAAGCGTCGTCGCCCTCGCGCGCGCGCGCCAGCACGTGCGGGTTGCGCAGCAGCCGCTCGAACGCCCAGGCCAATCCGGTCGTGGTCGTCTCGTGGCCGGCCATCAGCAGCGTGATGATCTGGTCGCGCAGCTCGTCGTCGTCGATCTCGCCTGCGCGCACGAGCTGCGAGAGGACGTCCTGGCGCTCGGACAACTGGGGGTCGAGCCGGCGCTCGGCGATCTCGATACGCAGCAGCCGGTTGGCCTCGGCGACCGTCCGTCGGTAGCGGCGCCAGGGTCCCACTTTCTCGAGGCCGGGGATCACCCACATCGCCATGATCGCCGGGCCGACCTCGGCGGTTGCGGGCAGCACCTCGCGCAGGGCGCGCAGGCGCACCGGGTCGGTGACGCCGATCACCGCCTGCAGGATCGTCTCGAGCGTGATCGCCCGCATGCGCGGGTGCAGCGCGAACGGCTCGCCCCGCGGCCAGCGATCGATCTCTTGCACGACGATGTTCTCCACAACGTCGCCGTAGCGGCGCACCGACTCGCCGTGAAACGGCGGTAGCAAACGCTTGCGGGCCTGGAGGTGCGGGTCCTCGTCGAGCACCAGTACCGAGCGCTCGCCGAGCACAGGCGCGAGCATCGAGTTGCCGTCGCCGGCGTGGTACACGGCCGCGTCGCCGGTGAACACCTGCTTGACGAGCTCGGGCTCCTCGATCACGACGGCGCGTCCCCACGGAAGCGCGCGCAGCGTGAACATCGGGCCGTAACGACGCCGGCAGGCCGCGAAGAACGGCACCGTGCGGTTCCACACCAGGCCGCTCTGCAACACGACCGGCAGGCGCGGGCCGGGTGGGAGCGTCGTCGCGCCGGGTGGGAGCGTCGTCGCGGCGGCTCGCGAGTCGGGTGTCGGTACCGAAGCCGGGGCGTCCGCCACCGAACGCGGAGCAGCGCCGTCGGGCGGCGTCTGTGGGGGCGGCTCGGCGCGTTGCGGGTGCATGGTCGTCGTCGGCTGGGCGGCGGTGGTCATGCTTGCTCTCCTTGGATCGTTTGCCTCGGCTCCGGCACTCCCTCCCGGTACTCCCTCCACCGATTGATGTTACATCATTTCGTGTCACGTTGTTCGATGTGTCGTCGTTTCGGGATAACCTGGCTGCAGACAACCGATGGCGAACGAGCTCACGATCGAAGATCTGGCGGCCCAGAGCGGCATGACCGTGCGCAACATCCGCGCGCACCGGGCGCGCGGCCTGCTGCCCGCACCCGAGGTGCGCGAGCGCATCGGCTACTACGGACCCGAGCACCTGGCGCGCCTGCGACTGATCGCCGAGATGCAGGCCGAGGGCTTCAACTTGCGGGCGATCGCGCGCCTGCTCGAAGAGACCCACGGCAGGCCCGAACAGCTGTTGAGCCTGAAAGACGCCGTCAGCGCCCCGTTCGAGACCGAGCAGCCGCGGGTGTTCACCGCCACCGAGCTGCAAGCGCGTTTCGGCGAGCAGGTCGATCCCGGCGTGCTGGCACGCGCCGAACAGGTCGGGCTGCTGACCGACCTCGGCAACGGTCGCTACGAGGCGCCGATGCCCTCGCTGCTCGACGCGGCCGAGGAGGTCGTCAGCCGCGGCGTGCCGCTCAAGCACGCGATCCTGGTGATCTCGAAGGTGCGCGAGCAGTGCCGCACGATCGCGCGCGAGTTCGTCAGGCTGTTCCTCGACGATCTGTGGAAGCCGTTCGCGGAGGCCGATTATCCGCAGGAGCGCTGGTCGGAGGTGATCGAATCGATCGACCGTCTGCGCCCGATCTCATCGAGGGCCCTGCTCGGCGTCTATCAGCTGACGATGTCCCACGAGGTCGAGGCGGCGTTCGGGCGCGAGACCGAACGGCTGACCAAGCGCGGGCGCTGAGCCTTAGACTGGGTGCATGGCGCTCCCACCCGGTCCGCGCGCCCCGGCGATCGTCAACAGCGTGCGCTTCGCGCGCAGGCCGCTGGCTTGGCTGCGCGCTTGGCACCGGCGCTACGGAGACGCCTTCACGATCAGCATCACTGGCTTTGGGACCGGCGTCTACGTGGCTGACCCGGAAGCGATCCGCACGCTGTTCACCGGCGATCAGTCCGATCTGCGCGCCGGCGAGGCGAACTCCTTCATGGAGCCGGTGCTCGGTCCGCACTCGGTGCTCGTGCTCGACGGACCCGAGCATCTGCGTCAACGCAAGCTGTTGCTGCCGCCGTTTCAGGGCTCGCGCGTTGGCGCGATGCGCGAGGTGATCCGCGACGTGGCCGAGCGCGAGCTCGCGAGCTGGCAGACCGGCTCGCGCTTGGTGCTGCGCGAGCGCATGCGCGCGCTCACGTTCGAGGTGATCTGCCGCTCGGTCTTCGGCGTCACGCGGCCCGACCGCGTGGAGCGCATGCGCGAGAAGCTCGGGGCCGTGATCGACAGCAGCCCGCTGTACATGCTGAGCCCCGCCCTGCGCGCCGATCTGGGACCGCTGAGCCCGGGCGGGCGCTTCACGCGCCGCCTGCGCGCCGCGGACGAGCTGCTCGTGCAGGAAATCGAACGCCGTCGGGCAGACCCCGAGCTCGAGGAGCATTCAGACGTGCTGGCGCTGCTGCTGCGCGCACGCGACGAGGACGGCCGCGGCATGACCGTCAGAGAGCTGCGCGATGAGCTGTTCACGATGTTGGGCGCCGGACACGAGACGACCGCGACCGGCTTGGCGTTCGCCTTCGATCTGCTGCTGCGCAACCCGCCGGTGCTCGAGCGGCTGCGCGCGGAGATCGCAGCCGGCGACAGCGACGCGTACCTGGACGCCGTTGTCAAGGAGACGCTGCGCCTGCGACCGGTGATCGACGCGGCCGAGCGCACGCTGACCGTGCCGCGCACCGTGGCCGGCTGGGAGCTGCCGGCCGGGGTCAAGGTCTATCCGGGCATCGCGCTGGTGCACATGCGCGAGGACCTCTATCCGGCGGCGCACCAGTTTCGCCCCGAGCGCTTCCTGCAGGACGGCGCCGAGTCATACTCGTGGCTGCCGTTCGGGGGTGGCATCAGGCGCTGCATCGGCGCCGCGCTGGCGCAGGCAGAGATGGCCGAGGTGCTGCGCGCCGCGGTGCCGGCGCTACAGCTCCGGCCGGTGCGCGATCGCCTCGATCCGGTGGTTCTGCGCGGCATCACGCTCGCGCCGAGATACGGCGTCGAGGTCGAAGTCCAGGGGCGTCTGCGCACGGCTCGCCCGGCCCTGGCCGCGGTGGCCTGACGCGGGGCGTGTGCGAACGCCTCGGCCGGCGCTCGCTGCCGTTGCCTGACGCGGGGCGTGCGCGAACGCCTCGGCCGGCGCTTGCTGCCGTGGCCTGACGCGTAGCCCGCGCAGCTCACGCCTGGCTGTGGACGTCGCGCGCCACCTCCTGCAGCACGCTCAGCATCGCCTCCAGCGCGGGCGTCGGGTAGCGGGTGTCGAGCCGGGCCGCGTAGACGCGGCGCACCGGCGTGGCCTTGCCGAGCGGCGCAACCGCGACGTCGCGGTGGCGGCGTCCGATCGCCAGGCTGGGCAGCAGCGTGACACCCTTGCCGTGAGCCACGAGCGCCTGGCTGGTGGCGATCTCGTCGACTTCGAACGCCACGTTGGGCTCGAAGCCGGCGGCTCGGCAGGCGCCGAGGATCACCTCGTGACAGAGATCGCGCTCGGTCGTGTTGATCCAGATCTCCCCGGCGAGGTCGTTCAGCGCGACCGTTCGCCTGCGCGCCATCCGGTGTTCCTTGGAGAGCACGGCCGTGTAGCGGTCATCGAACAGATAGGTCAAGGCGAGCTCATCGCCGAGCGCGCCGGTCGCCGGCTCGAGGTCATAGACGACCGCGAGGTCGAGCTGGCGGCGCTCGAGCCGCGCGCACGCTTCCTCGGGCTCCATCTGCACGACATTCAGCTCGATGCCCGGGTAGCGCTCGTAGAACGTCTCGACGGCAGCCGGTACCAGCGCCGCCCCGGCGCTCTCGAAGGCCGCCAGGCGCAACCGGCCCGCGCGGGCGTGCACGTACGCCGAGAGCTCCTGTTCGGCCGCCGCGATGCGTCCGAGAATCGCGTCGGCGTGGTCGTGCAGTAGCTCGCCCGCCTGCGTGAGCCGTGCCCGCTTGCGTGACCGTTCGATCAGCGTCGCCCCGGTCTCGCGCTCCAGCGCCGAGATCTGCTGGCTCACCGCCGACTGCGTATAGGAGAGGGCGTCGGCGGCCGCCGTGAACGAGCCGCGCTCGGCGACCTCGCGGAAGACCGTCAGTCGCTGGGGGCTAAGCATCGGTGTGCGCTTGTCGCCGCCACAGCATAAGTTGATCTTATCGAAATACCAGTAGATGTACTTGCGCTAATGCTGATCCTGATGCAAGCTTGTCGACATGACCACAACAGCTCTCACTTCATCTCCAATCCAATCTCCGTCGGGCGGCGCGGGCATCGATCCCGAGCGCTCTACGGCGATCGGCTCTGAGCCCGTTGGCTCTGAGCCCGTTGTCTCACCGGCCCAGACCGCGTCGAGGCGCGAGTCCGGGTGCGACGTCGAGGATCTCGTCGTGCGCATCGCCGGACGCGATGACGGCGAGGCGATCGCCGAGCTCGCCACGCGGGCCGGCTCTGCTCGACCGGTCGGCGCGCTGATGGTCGCCGAGGCCGGTGACAGACTGCTGGCGGCGGTCTCGCTGACGAGCGGACAAACGCTCAGCGAGCCAACCGCCTCTGGCTCGGAGGCCCAAGCAGTCGTGCGTTACACGCTCGGGCGCCTGGCTCGACGTCGTCGCACGGTGCCTCCGATCGCCGCCTGAACTCTGATCGCCGCCTGAGGCGGTCGCCGGGCTCGGCGGGCGATCGACGAGCTGAGTCGGCCGATCGCCCCGGCGCGAGACGACATGCCCCGTGCGGGACTCGAACCCGCCCCACCGGATTAAAAGTCCGGGGCTCTACCAGATGAGCTAACGGGGCCAGCGGCGGTCAGTCTGGCACATGGCGGCACGATCGCGGGGTGGGGGACGTGTCTCAGCGCGGGGTGGGGGACGTGTCTCGCCGGCCGACGCACGCGCGCGCACGCGCGCGCGTGGGTTCGACCAGAGCAACGTTCAGTGGACTGGACTAGGGCACAACGTTCAGTGGACTGCGAACGCAACCTCGGCTGCCGGCGCGGGGCGTTTCCGTGTCCGACCGATATCGGACGAGTCATTCAGCCGCAGCCGGCTGTTCGGCCGCAGCCGCTTGCAGAAGGTCCTCGATCGTCGTGAGCTTGACGCGCGGGCGCCCGGCGGGCTCGCCCAGCGAGCGCTCACGCCGGTCGATCGACTCCCAACCGGCGTAGGTGACGAGATCGGGCTGGCGCGAGCGCAGCAACGCCTCGAGCAGATCGGGGTCGGGGGTGTGGGGCAGATGGCGCGAGGGCGGCCCGCCGTTGTCGGTGAGCAGGTCGGCGACGATCGCATCGACCGTCTCCTGCGCGTCCTTCTTGTTGGTCCCGATCACACCGGATGGTCCGCGCTTGACCCAGCCGACGACATACTCGCCCGGCAGCGCGCCGGCGCCGGCGGGATCGAGCACGCGGCCGGCGTCGTTGGGAATCGTCGCGGACCGCTCGTCGAAAGGCACGTCCGGGAGCGGCACGGCGCGATAGCCGATCGCCCGGAACACCAGCCCGGCCTCGACCGTCTCGCGCTCGTCGGTGGCCTCGGCACGCAGTCGGCCGGATGCCGGGACGAGCCGGTTGTGCACGAGCTCGACCGACCCCAGGCGTCCGTCGGGTCGGGCTTGCAGCGCTGTGGGCGAGAGCAGGAAGCGCAGGACGACGCGCTTCGGGTGACCGTGCGGCGGGCGGGCGGCGTACTCGCGCAGGATCTCGACGTTGCGCCGCGAGATCGTGCCGGCGTCGGGATCGGGGACGGCCAGGCCGCGCTCGAGCTCGTCGGGGTCGACGATCACGTCTGCCTGCGAGAGCTCGCCGAGCTCGAGCAGCTCGGGATTGGTGAAGGCGGCCTGGGCGGGGCCGCGACGGCCGACCAGAACGACCTCGCGCACACGGCTCTTCGCGAGCACCTCGAGCGCGTGATCGGCGATGTCGGTGCAGGCGAGCTCGGACGGCGCCAGCACGAGCATGCGTGCGACGTCGAGCGCGACGTTGCCGTTGCCGATCACGATTGCACGCTCGGCCGAGAGCAGGTCGAACTCGAGGTGGGTGTGGTCGGGGTGGCCGTTGTACCAGCCGACGAACTCGGTGGCGGCGTGAGAGCCGGGCAGGTCCTCGCCGGGGATGCCGAGCGCGCGGTCGGCCGGAGAGCCGGTGGCGTAGACGACCGCGTGGTAGTGGCCGCGCAGGTCCTCGCGAAAGACGTGCTCGCCGAACGCGACATTGCCGAAGAAGCGAAAGCGCGGGTGCGAAGCCGTGCGCTCGTAGATGCGCGTGACCGACTTGATCTTCGGGTGGTCGGGCGCCACGCCGGAGCGGACCAGACCCCAGGGCGTCGGCAGGCGCTCGAACATGTCCACCTCGAAGCGCTCGGAGCGATGCCCGAGCAGGTGGCCGGCCGCATAGAAGCCGGCGGGCCCGGATCCGACCACGGCGACACGCAGGGGCGGATGCTCGTGTGCGGATTCGTCGGTCATCGTGCTGGGATGGGCGCGGCCCGACTCGAACGGGCGACCCCCTCGGTGTAAGCGAGGTGCTCTAGCCAGCTGAGCTACGCGCCCCGGGTCGGGATTAGAAGGCTAGCGGAGCCCAAACGGCCTCCCCGCGGCACTTGTGACGGCAGCGGCGGGGAACTGCGAAGCTGGCGGTGTGGGCAAGCAAGACCGACGCAGGCTCGCGGCGCGTGCAGCGCTGGCGGTGGCGCTGGCCGTCGTCGTGGTGGTGGTGCTTGCACAGCTGCTGCTCCCTGGGATCGTGGCCGGCAGGGTGCGCTCGAAGCTCGCCCGCTACGGGGCTGTCAAGAGCGTCAGCGTCAGCGCGTGGCCGGCCGTGAAGCTGCTGTGGGGGCACGCCGACGAAGTCAGGGTGCGGGCCAGCTGGCTGAAGCTCACCCCGGCGCAGAGCGGTGCGCTGGTCGCCGAAGCGACGTCGACGACCAAGGTGCATGCGACCGTCGAACGCGCCCAGGAGGGATCGCTGAAGCTGAGCGACGTGCGCTTCTACAAGAACGGCTCGAAGCTTCGCGGGCAGGCCACGACCAACGAAGCGGACGTCAAGGCGGCGCTGCCGCCGGGCTTCGCCGTGACGCTCGTGGGCAGCTCGGCCGGGACGGTCGTGGTGCGCGCCAGCGGTGGCCTCTTCGGGCTGACGGCCAGCATCGAAGCGGTGGCCGAGGCCCAGGAAGGCAAGCTGGTGGCCCATCCGCGGCTGCTGTTCCTGGAAGGGCTGACGCTGACGCTGTTCGAAAGCTCGAAGGTGTACGTCGAAGGCGTGGAAGCGCGCGAAGTCAAGGGCGCTCCGGGCGCCGGGAACGATTACGTGCTGTCGATGTGGGCCAGCCTGAAGTGAGCGCGCTCAGGCGGCGCTCGCCACGTCGGAGCGGGCAGCGGCACGCGCGCGCGCATGTACGCGCATGGGCAGCCCCTGCTTGGGGCTGATCGTTGGCATCTGGCGGATCGCGAGCTCGAAGTCCTCGGGCAGCCCCAGCGTCAGGTTGGCGAGGATCAGCGTCGCGATCGTGCGAACCTCGAGCTGGCCGAAGCTCATGCCGATGCAGGTGCGCGAGCCTCCGCCGAAAGGCACGTAGGCGCCCTTCGCCAGCGCCGCCTTGGCCTCGGGGGCGAAGCGCTCGGGGCGAAAGGCCTCGGGTTCGTCGTAGACATCGGGCAGGTGGTGCGAGGCCCACGAGCAGTAGTTCACGAACGCGTTGCCGGGAACGCGCACGCCGCACAGCTCGAACGGCTCGACCGAACGGCGCGGCCCGACCCAGGCCGGCGGATACAGGCGCAGGGTCTCGTCGAGCACCATCTCGAGGTACGGCAGGCCGTCGCCCATCAGCTGCTCCGGCATGGGCGGGGCGCCGCCGAGCCGTTGCTGCTGCTCGGCGACCAGGCGCTCGAGCGCGTCGGGATGGCGGGCGAGCTCGTAGAACATGAACGCGACGGTCGAGGTCGTGGTGTCGTGACCGGCGAACAGCAGCGTCATCACCTCGTCACGGATCTGGCGATCGGTGAGCGCCGTGCCGTCCTCGTCGTGGGCGTCGAGCAGCAGCGAGAGCACGTCCTCGCCGCGCGCCCCGGTGGCGCGACGGCGCGCGATCTCGCCGTAGATCAGGCGGTTGATCGCACGGGTCGCTTTCTGCTGGCGGTCCCAGGGAGTCAACGGGCCGCGAAGGATGCGCAGGCTGTAGTCGCGGCCATAGAACGAGAGCGTCTGCTCGAACAGCTCGGCCGCATCGACCGCGCGAGCCTCCGGCCCATCGGGGTCGAGGCCGAACAGCGCGCGCATCGCGATCCGCAGCGCCAGGCGGCGAGTCCATTTGTACAGATCGACCGTGGCTCCGGGCACGAGGTACGGGAGCGCCGCAGTGGTCTCCCCGATCATCGTGTCGAGCGAGCCGACAATTCGTTCGTGATGAAAAGCCGGCAGCATGATCCGGCGCGAGGCGCGGTGGAAATCGCCGTCGGTCGTGAGCAGGCCGTCGCCGGCGAAGCCGATCAGGTCACGGAAGTAGGACGTGCGCCAGAGGAAGTTCTCGGCATGCGAGACCGTGATGTAGTGGTTGGCCTCGGGCCCGAGCGCGAACACGGCGTTGGCGTGGAACAGCCGCAGCGTGAAGACCGGCCCGAAGCGCTCGTAGGCCTCGAGCAGGACCGATAGCGGGTCATCGGCGAAGCGCTTGGTGCGCACGAGCGAGGGGCGCGTTTCGCCCGGCGGAAACGGAACGGTTGCGGCGCGCTCTTCGAGCAGGTCCTGGACGAGAACCACGAACGGGTTGTAGGAGCGCAGTGGGGCCGGGCTGTCGAGCGCCATCGGCTGCAAGCGTAGAGCAAAACTGGCTGACTGGCCAGTTGCATTGGTGTTGGCGACCGCCCGATCTGAGCCGGTACGCAGAGCCGCATCGCGTGGCGCTCGCACCCCGGTCGAGGGCTCACGTCGAGTCATTTCGCCCGGTGCCGAGGGCCGGACGCTCCGGGAGCCAGGCCGAGGCGTTGGTGCGACGGAGGGTCAGCCGCGCGGGGCTTGGCATACTGGGCGCAGCGTGCAGGGCCACCCGGAGCTGCACGCGCGCCTTTGGGGGCGTAGCTCAGCTGGTTAGAGCGCCGGCCTGTCACGCCGGAGGTCGCGGGTTCGAGTCCCGTCGCTCCCGCTTACACCGCTTTCCGCCATATCGCCTGGGTCTTGGGCGCGGTGTCAAGAGAGGGTTTGACCCCGCCTTGCTCCCGCTGGGCACTGCCTTTGTGATCGCTGGAGGGGCGTCTCATGGCGAGTGAGCGCACTCGGTGCCTGCTTGTCGTCCAAGGCGAGCGTCATCGTTCGCTCGTCGAGCAGGCGACACTCGTCGATGGATTTGCATTTGCAGTCGCCACAGAACTGCAGCAGCTGCTTGACGGTCGTGGCTCGGAGGATGAGCGCGTCGATCTCTGGCAGCTTTCGTAGCGCGAGCGTTCTCAGGCGCTCGTGGGCTGGACGGTCGCGCGAGCCGAGCAGATCCTTGATCTCATCGAGGTTGAACCCAACGCGTTGAGCGGCCTCGATGATCGCGAGGCGACGGAGCACGCGCGGGCTGTACCTTCGCTTCCCGGAGCACCGTTCGGTTGGCGCGATCAGCCCGCGTGTCTCGTAGTAGCGGAGTCTCGACGCGGTCATCCCGGACCGCTCCGCGACCTCTCCGATCGATATCCGCCTCGCAGCTCCTGCCATTCGCGCTCCAGGTTGACTTAAAGCCGGGTTGAGGTGCGAGGCTAGCAGCATGACTTCCACGGCTGCCCATACCGAGCTGGTTCAGGATCCGCGTGAGTGCGAGGCGCTGCCACGGCTGCAGATCCTGAACGCGCGAGCGGGTCTCCAGCGTCCGTTCACGCGACCGCAGCGGCGGCTCGGCTCGCGGCCTCGTTGGAGGCCGAGCTGATCGTCGCGCATCTCGCCCCGCCCAGGGCATTGCGGGTCGACCGCCTCACCCCGACGATCGCCTTCACGCGGCGGCTGGACGATCCCTATTCAAGCCCGGTGCTACTTGAGGCGCGCGTCCAACGGCGTGCTCGCCCGGATCGTCCTGATGGATGGAGACACGGTCCCGGCACTCCTGTCGGTCTCGCGCGAGTTGGGTGTCGATTTGCTCGTGATTGGCGCGCATGCTTCAAGGGCCTTGCCGGTGATGACCGCGCCGACGCGACACCGACTCCAACGGCAGGCTCGTTGCCCGGTCATGGCGGTACCGATCGACTGTCCGGCACACGTCGAGCCGACCATCACGCCACCGTTTGTGACATGAGTGGTCTGTCTACTGCACTGGCGCGCCGAGGTCTCCTGCGAACGTCGGGTCCCGCCGTCTCTGAACGCGCGCCGAGCCGGCATGCCCACGACTCGAGATCACGTGGGTTGGCCCGATGCTGACGATCTTCGGCGCATGTGTCGTGACATTCATGATGCTTATGTATGCGCTGGAGCGGCGGGGCCCGGGGTTCATCCTGGCATTCGCTGTGGGGTGCGCGCTTTCCAGCTGCTACGGATTCCTGGCCGGGACGTGGCCGTTCGGGGTAGTCGAGGCGATCTGGTCAGTGGTGGCCTTCAGGCGCTTCGTTGACCAACGCTCGCGCGGTAGCGGGACAGAAGCGAATGTAACCGATCGGCTAGGACGTTGACCAGAAGTCCGTCGATACGCGGCGCCGGATGCGCGACGCTTGTATGCGCTCCCGGGAGCTTCGTTACCGTGGCGCCGAGTTCGGCGCTGGCGAGAAGTAGTCTTACTATCGCCTCTTGGCCGGCTAGAATCGGGAGTATGCCAGCGGCAAGCACATCGGAGTGGGCCGAGCATGCCCGTGCGGTGCTTGACCAGGCTGGGCATCGGAAGGGCGGGGCACGGAACGCGATCATCGACCTGCTGGCTGAGCAGTCTTGCGCTCTCAGCGCCTTTGAGATCGAAGATCAGCTACGGGCGAGCAAAAGGAGTGTCGCGCGGGCGAGCATCTACCGGATCCTCGATCTGCTCCAGGATCGCGGGCTGGTAACGCGCTTGGAGCTGGGTGACGCCACGACACGCTATGAGCTGATCGACCCTGCCGGGGCTCACCATCATCACCTGCTGTGCGATACATGCGGGCGTCTAGTGCCGTTTGACGACGGGGACCTGGAGCGCTCGATCGACAGGCTCTCGCGACGCCTGGGATTCGATACGCACGAGCACGAGGTCATCCTGCGCGGCGAGTGCTCGGACTGCCGGGCCTGACCGCCCATCCGGCCAAGAATAAGACTTAGACTCAATACTATGTTATGGTTCCCGGTGCGGACCCCGGATGAGGCGCCGCCACCGTGCTTTCCACCATCAGATTGAGGTTGCCCATGAAGATCGCCCTACGGCGCGTTGCGTGTCCACGTACCCTCTTGGCCGTGCTTGCGGGGAGCGCGTTGCTTGCGCTGTTCGCCGCGGGATGCGGCAGCAGTTCCCCATCGGGATCGGGCTCCTCTGCCTCGGCGTCGTCTGGCGGGGGTTCCTCGAACGCCGTGATCAACGCGGTCGGCGCGGAGAACGAGTATGCGAACGTGATCGAACAGATCGGCGGCAAGTACGTGAAGGTCGCCGCGATCGAGAGCAACCCGAACACCGATCCGCACACCTTCGAAGCGAGCCCCAGCGTCGCGCAGACGGTCAGCGCGGCGAGTCTGCTGATCGAAAACGGCGTCGGCTATGACACCTACATGGAAAAGATCGAGTCGGCCTCGCCGAGCTCTTCAAGGAAGGTCATCAACGTCCAGCACCTCCTCGGCCTCCCGGACTCCACCCCGAACCCGCACCTCTGGTACAAACCGGAAACGATGCCGGCGGTCGCCAAGGCGCTGGTCAGCGACCTGTCGGCACTGCAGCCCGCACACGCGTCGTATTTCCAAGAAAACGCCAAGAAGTTCGAAGAATCGCTCAAGCCGTGGTACGCGGCGATCGCGAAGTTCAAGGCTGCCTACCCGAACACGCCGGTCGCGACGACCGAGCCGGTCGGCGACTACATGCTCGAAGCCGCCGGGACGAAGAACATGACGCCCTTCACGCTGCAGGCGGCGATCATGAACGGGACCGACCCGGCACCTCAGAACGTGACGCTGCAGAACAGCCTGTTCACCGGGCATAAGGTCAAGGTGTTCGTGTACAACCAGCAGGTGACCGACTCGCTGACCAACTCCTTCAGGGAACTGGCGCTCAAGGAAGGCATTCCGGTGGTTGGCGTGTACGAGACGATGCCGGTCCCCGGCTATCAATACCAGTCGTGGATGCTCGCCGAGGTTCAGGCGCTGGAAAAGGCCGTGAAGGAAAAAGTCTCCACGCAGAAGCTCGTGCCATGAACGAGGCGCCGCACGAGGCGCCGCCGGCCACCCCGAGCCAGGAGATCCTCGAGGTCGACGGCGTCTGCGTGCGACTGTCCGGCCGCACGATCCTCGATGGGGTCAGCTTCGGGATCGCGCCGGGTGAGTTCACGGGCCTGATCGGATCGAACGGCGCGGGCAAGACGACGCTTTTTCGGGTGATCCTCGGCCTGCAGGCGGCGAGCGCGGGACGCGTGCTTTTTGGCGGGCCCGGCCACGCCCGCGAGCACACACGGCGCCATCGCCTGATCGGCTACGTGCCGCAGAAGTTCCTGTTCGACCCCGACGTCCCGTTGCGCGCGCGCGATCTCGTGGGGCTCGGGATCGACGCGCAGCGCCTCGGCGTGCCGCGGCCCTCACGGAGCAGACGGGCGCTGGTCGAGGAGATGCTGCACGCGGTAGACGCCGAGCGCTTCGCCGACACGCGCATCGGCAAGCTCTCAGGCGGTGAGCAGCAGCGCATCCTGATCGCGCATGCGCTGATCGCCCGGCCGCGGCTACTGCTGCTCGATGAGCCGCTCGCGAACCTCGACCTGGGCAGCGCCCACGAAGTCGTGGCGCTGCTCGCCCGCATCGCCCACGAGCAGGAGATCGCGGTGCTGATCTCCGCGCACGAGATCAACCCGCTGTTGCCGGTCATGGACCGCATCGTCTACCTCGCTGCCGGCCGCGCGATCAGCGGCAGCACCGACGAGGTCGTCCGCGCCGATGTGCTGAGCAAGCTGTACGGCCACCACGTCGATGTCCTGCACGTCCACGACCGCGTGCTGATCGTGGCCGGCGCCGGCGAGGACGGCGACCTGGCGGGCCACGAGGGCGTCTTCCCTCGATCGGAGGTCCTGTCATGAGCCAGTTCCTGTCCCCGATCTTCGCCCCGGGGTTCTTCGAAAGCGAAGCCGTACACATCGCGCTGGCCGTAGGGACGCTCGTCGCGGTCGTCACCGGCGTGGTGGGGGTGTTCACCGTCATGCGCGGCCAGTCCTTCGCGGGTGAGGCATTCGGAGACCTCGGCACAACCGGCGGCGCGGGCGCGTATCTCGTCGGCGCCGGACCGCTGTGGGGGTTCGTGCTGGGCAACGTGATCGCTGCGGGCGCGATGGAGGCGATCGGCGTGCAGCGCGCACGCGGACGCGATCTTGCCACCGGGATCGTGCTGGGTGCCGGGATCGGCCTCGCGGCCCTGTTCCTGCACCTGTACACGACCGGACACAGCACCACCGGAGCGACCGTCACGATCCTCTTCGGGTCGGTGTTCGCCATATCGAGCACAACGATCCCGCTGATCGTGCTCCTGAGCGCCGTCGTGCTGGCGATCACGCTGACGATCTACCGTCCGCTCCTACTGAGCTCCGTGAACGCCGAGATGGCATCGGCCCGCGGAATCCCCGTGCGGATCGTCGGCGTGCTCTACCTGCTAGCGCTCGCGCTCGCGGCAGCGCTCGCTGCGATCACGATCGGCACGATCCTCTCAACGGCCCTGATCGTCGGCCCGGCGGCGAGCGCGCTGCGAATCACCAGACGCCCGCTCACGGCGCTACTGACCGCGGCGGGCATCGGCATCGGCGCGATGTGGGTCGGCATCATCCTCGCCTACGACAGCTACCACTGGCCGCCGCACGGCACCATCTGGCCCGTGAGCTTCTTCGTCGTGGCGCTCGTGTTCATCACCTACCTGCTGTCCGGCCTCCCCGAAGCCAGACGCCGCCGGCGAGCAGCCCGGACCCCGCCCGCCTACCCGGTTGGACGGCCGGCAAGCACCAGTTAGCGGCGCACGGCATGTTCTCCGGTTTCATGATCAACGCCTGGGAGGTCGCGAGTATCGTCGCGGTCGTCGCGGGGATCGTGGGGTTCTTCACGGTCATGCGCGGATCGGCGTTTGCCGCGCACGCGATCCCCAACGGGTCCTTCGCCGGCGCCGCCGGCGCCATCCTGATCGGTGCCTCCACGCTCCTCGGTCTCGGCGTGTTCTCGCTCGGCGGCGCTATGACGATCGGACTGCTCGGCCGCAAAGGACGCCACGACGTCGCGACCGCCCTCACGCTCGTAGCGATGCTCGCCCTCGGCGCGCTGTTCTTGAGCTTCAGCGTCGAGTACGCCCCCGAGGTCTACTCGCTGCTATTCGGGGAGGTCCTCGGGATCAGCCCAAACGAGATCGCGCCGACCGCGATCCTCGGTGCCCTCTGCATCGTCGCCATCGCCATCCTCTACCGGCCGCTTATGCTCTCCTCCCTCCTGCCCGAGCTAGGAGAGGCGCGCGGCATCAGCAGCTTCCGCATCGAGATGCTGTTCCTCGCCGTCCTCGCGCTCGCAACGACGATGACCGTGCCGGTCGTCGGGACACTGCTGATCTTCAGCCTGATGATCGGGGCGCCCGCCGCCGCTCGGTCATTCACCGACAGGCCACTCGTGGCGATGGCGCTCTCGGTCGCTTTCGCGCTGATCATTGTGTGGATCGCGATTGCCGCCTCCTACGAAACCAACTACCCGGTCGGATTCTTCGTCGGCACCGGCAGCGCCGTCACCTACACGCTCGGCCGCGGGTGGGCGGCATTACGCAACAGACCGGCCACTGGGCCGCGACCGGCAACTGGGCCGCGACCTGCCTAGCTGAGAACTCGTCGCAGGTCTCCGAAGGCGGCGAATTTCGGTACGGAGCGTTTTGCCCTAGTGTGCCCTGCGCAGCTCTCCTGTATTGTCGCGTGAGCAAGGCGGCAAGGGGCCCGCCACGGAGGCCGCAAAGGAGGCAGCGGGAGATGACCGGTTCGCAGCGGGGCAGGGGTTTCATCGGCGCTGGTCGAGCAGCACGCGTCCTGGCGCGTGGGCGTTCGCACGGTGCGGGTTCGCGTCTTGCGTTGGTTGCTGCGCTCGCGCTGGTCGCGATGGCGGTATGTGCCGCGAGCGCATCGGCCGTCGAATGCTATGGCGAAGGCTGCGACGGATCGTCATATGAGTACCTCACGGCGTATCCCGGCTCTGTGATGCCATCGACGACAACGTATTTCGTCTACTGGGACCCGAAGAGCGCGCCGCATCCGTTCCCGGAAGGCTATGAGTCGGGGATCACGACCTATTTCAAGGGTCTGGCGGCCGAAAACGGCTCTGACCAGAACCAGTACTCGGTCCTCACGCAGTACGAAGTCAAGTATGAAACGCATTTCGGCAAGGCGCTCACCGACAAGGACCCCTATCCCGCTGAGGACGCCGAATGCGCCCATTCGCCCACCACTCCGTGCGTGGGGTCTGGTCAGCTGGAAGCTGAGCTTGCGAGCCTCGTCAAGGCTCACAAGCTTCCTTCCGAGTTCAACACGGACTACCTGCCGGGTGAAGAACCTGAGGCGCGCATCGCGTATTTTGTGCTGTTGCCGCCCGGCGTCACCGAGTGCGACTCCGGCGAAGGCAGTTTTGGTGCTCTGGGGTGCTCAGGTGTGAACTGGTGCGCTTATCACGACCATGCGAACTACAACTTCAGGGAAGGCGCGCATGGTGGTTTTGAAGATGTGGAAGGCGGTGAAGTGCTCGCTGTCATCCCTTACAACGTGGGCGTCCGGGGTTGTGACTCCGGGCAGCACCCGAACGGCATCAGCGATGGTGCGCTCAGTGGCGGCATGGTCCACGAGTTCTCTGAGATGATCACCAATCCCCTCGGGAATGGCTGGACAGCTCCTCAGATTGAGGAATATCAAGAGGTCGCGGACATGTGTGAAGGCCGTCCATGGGCCGGCGGCAACGAAGCCTTCAAAGAAAAAATGATGTACGGCACGCCGCTCGGGACGGCGCCTAACGGCGCGCTTTATAACGAGGTGGTCGACGGTCGCGAGTACTACTATCAGCAGCTGTGGAGCAACGAAGCGGGCGGCTGCCGACAGCGCAGAGCGCTTCCCCCGATAGTGACGAAGCTCGCCCCCGCGAAGGGCTCCGTCGCCGGTGGCAAGAAGGTCAAGGTCACTGGGCTGAACTTCGAAAACCCGACCGCGACAAGCGTCCATTTCGGGAAGCTGCCGGCGAAAGAATTCGCCGTCACCTCGCTGAGATCGATTACCGCGGTCGCCCCCGCGGCCGAAAGCGCGGGCCCAGTGGAAGTGACCGTCACAACCTCTGCCGGCACTAGCGCGAGCACGGCCGCCGACACGTTCACATACACAGCGAAATAATCCCGACCAAGCGAACCACGGCGGGATAGCTCGCCGACCAAGACCTCCAGAAGCCTCCTTCGGTGACCGAGCGAGCGTCCAGCCAAGGGCTGTTCGGGCGCCCGCCTCGGACGAACAGCGGCAGCGCCGGGCCGTCGCCCGCCGACCACTGCTTCTCTGCGATTGCGAGCAGTAGGTGTCGTTCGCCGCGTCGCATCCCATGATCGACCTCGTGTTTGGCACCCAGGGAATGTCCGCCGTCGAGCGCCCGACCACGTGAGCACCGGAGTCGTGCCACTCAAACGTGGCCGCGCCTCCCCCGGCCAGGGGTCCCCGCCGGGCGGGATCGCCTCCAACGTCCGCTCCTTGATCAGCGGCTCGAGCTTTTTCAACGCCTGGTCCGCAGTCGGTTGATCGATGTGCGCGTCTCCTTTACTCAGCTCGCCGATAGATCTGGACCTGGACGCCGTCCGGGCCGACCGTCTTCGTCTCGGCGAGGGTTAGCTTGAGGCGGTCGATCCCCTCGGGGAAGAGGCGCTTGCCGCGCCCCAGCACGGTCGGAAAGACCATCAGTCGGAGTTCATCGACCAGGTCCGCTCCCAACAGCGTTCCCACGAGCGTGCCACTGCCGGCGACCAGGATGGCGCCATCGGTCCGCTCCTTGAACTTCGAGATCTCGTCGGTCACGTTGCCGGAGATCAGCGTCGTGTTCTGCCACTCGGGGTCCTTGAGCGTGGTCGAGACCACGTACTTCGGGTCGCTGTTGAGCTTGTCGGCGAACCCTCCCTCGCGCGAGGGCCACGCAGCGGCAAAGCCCTCGTAGGTCACGCGGCCAAGGAGCTGAACGTCAGCCTCCATCAGCTCGTTGAGCTTGAACTTGTCACCGTCGTCGCCTCGGTTGTACTCGAACGCCCAACCACCGTGCTCGTACCCCTCAGCTCCGCCCGGGTCCTCGAACACCCCGTCCATCGATACGAACTCGGTCACCACCAGCTCGCCCATCTCATCCTCCTCTTCGGTCGTGTGTTGTCTCACCTACCTAAGACCGGGGAACCACGTGGGACTCGTCGGCGCACCCCGTCGGCACCTCCGATCGGTGGGGCGGTAGCCGAAGCTACGATTTGGTTTCGGCTGACGAGACTCGTCGCCTGTGATTCCCTAGTCGATGTCACCGGAGCGCTTCGACCCGACGGCTCGCAAGCTCGCTGAAAAGGACCGCCGCCAAGGCGTGAAGCGCACTATGCGGCAGCAAACTGCGGTGCGAGTTGAGCCAGCCGCAAGTGGTTGCCGGACGGGTCGCGCAGCCCGCAATCGCGGCCGTAAGGCATGTCGGTCGGCGCCGCCGTGAACTCCACCCCGGCCTCGCTGAGGCGCTTATAGTCGGCGTCCACGTCGTCGGTCACTAGGAACACGGTCCCGGCGAACCCCTTCGCCATCAACGAACGGACCTGGTCGGCGGTCTCTGAGTCCATCACCGGCGGGCCTGGGATCGCCATAAGCACGACCGCGAAGTCGGGCTGGCTCGGCGGGCTGACCGTGAGCCAACGGAAGGCACCCAGCTCGGGCATCGTGACGTCGTTGCGGACCTCCCAGCCGAGCTTGCCGACATAGAAGTCGAGCGCCTCGTCCTGGTCATGGACCCAAAGTTGTGCGTTTTGTACCTGCATCGTTGCTCCTTTCAGTCGTTTGTGCTGAGAGGCAGGCTAATCCGCCGCCGCCGCCCGGTCTTCTCCCTTTGTGCTGTGTTGCGGGCGGCCGTACAGGCGCACGTAACAGGCGGGGACGATCACCTGGGCGGAGGCCGGCGGGAAGCTCGCGCGGTACTCCGTCGGCGTCGTGCCGAAGTGGCGCTTGAAGCTGGTCGTAAACGATCCGAGACCAACCAACCCGACGTCAAGGCAGATCTCGCTCACCGACCGGTCGGTGTTGCGCAGCAGCGCGGCGGCACGCTCGAGCCGACGGGTCATCAGGTAGGCCTTCGGTGACTCGCCGAACGTGCGGCTGAACTCGCGGCTGAAGTGCGCCCGCGTCAGCCCGGCGGCGGCCGCCATCTCGCAGACGCCGATCGGCTCGGCATAGTGGCGGTCCGCGAGATCGCGTGCGCGCAACAGATGCCTGGCAGGCGGCACCGGGGTCATCCGGCCAGGCTATACCCCCTTGCGCGAATGCCGCCGATCAGAGATCCGTACCGTGACCAACGAGGGGTATCGCCCGGCCAAACCAGGGCAGAGTCCCTATGGCCGAGCTGGCCTCGCAATTCGCCAGTCGAGGGTGTGGCGGGGCGGCATGACGACGAGCGGAACGCCCTCGTGCGCCATCTCCACGGCATGAGCGCGCCGCAGCTGGTGCGGGGCGAACCGCCTCCGAACCCCCGCCGCTGCGGCAGCGTGATGGAGCTGCTTGCGTGCTGCGGAGGCCTCCCAGTGCCGGCCGACGGTCGGTCCGTGGATCACGCAGAGCAGCGCCCCGATCGGCAGCTCTCGCCGGGTCTGCAGCCATGGGTCGAGCTGTCCCTACGCCCACCGGTCCACGCCGACCTCACGTCGCTTGCCGCCCTTGCCACGGCGCACCAGGATCGCGCCGCGGGTGGGGTCGAGGTCGCTCTCCTGCGGATCGAGCGTCTCGCCGCCCACGTGCTTGCCACCGTCGTAGAACTCAACCAGAAGGCGGCATGCCGAGCCGTCGTCGTGACCGCGCTCACCGACAGAGCTCGCACCTGGTGGGACCGACTAGGCTTTCACCCGTTCGATCCGGACGAGCCCAACCAACTCGACGTCTACCTCCTCACCGCCGAGATAGACACGACACTCCGGCGCCTGCAATAGAGGTCGGGCACCTGGTGTCCGCGCAAACGGGGACGGCCGGGACGAGTTCTTGATGAACGCCACGCCAGCGAAGCGGGTGTCCCGTAAGCCAATCCGCTTGCGACACGGCTCGGCCTGCCTGGCACGGGCTCAGCTCGAGCGGCGGTAGCGGATGTGCGTCGCCAGCGGTGAGTGCAACACCTCGACCGGCTCGAAGCCGAAGGACTCGACGCCGTCGAACATTCGCTCGCCTGACCCGAGCAGGACAGGAACGACGTCGAGGGTGAGCTCGTCGATCGCGCCCGCCGCGAGCGCCTGGCGGACCGTCGATGCGCCACCCGCGATGTCGACACCGCGCGCGCCGGCCGTTGCGCACGCTTGAGCGTAGGCTGCGTCAAAGCCCTCGACGAAATGAAAGGTAGTCCCGCCCTCCATCTCGATAGGGTCGTGGGGGTGGTGGGTGAGCACGAACACCGGCGCGTGATAGGGCGGCTCGGGGCCCCACCAGCCGCGCCAGTCCTCGTCCCACTCGCCGCGAACCGGCCCGAACATGTTGCGCCCCATCACGTAGGCACCGCGCGGACGCATGAGCCAACCGGTTGCCGTCTGGTCGGCGTCATTGGCGCGCTCGTCGCCCAGGTGCCAGCCATGAACTTCCCTTCCCCGCTTGCCAAGCGGGTTGTCCCGACTCTGGTCTGGCCCGGCAACGAAGCCGTCGAGCGAGATCGACATGTGGCAGGTCGTGTCCGTCATCGGCGTTCTCCAATGATTGCCTCGTGCAGCCGGTCGCGTACGGTACTGCAGGCGCCGGTGTCACGCGCCAGCGTGGCAAGACACGTCGTGGTGCGAGAGCGGGAAATCATGCGGATTAGGCACGAATCCCCTCGCGTTGGCGAAAACAGGGGTTCGCCTCGCGCCCACTTGGACGGCCTTGCAGCACGGTAGAGCGGTCCCACCGTTGACAGGTACGCCATCGCAATCGGGGAGAAGCAGCAGCCAGTGGACTGCCGCGGTCGCCGCGCGCTGCTGCAACCCGTCCCTTGCGCAGGTCTCGATCTGAGCAGCCGGCACGCCAGCTCGCGTTGCAAAGCGGAAGCTAGAGGTATTGTGAGCGCGCCTTCCACGAGGGGTGCGAATCGAGCGTGCGCGCAATGTTGATGACTGCTGTCGGTGGACCCGAGGTCTTCGAGCTCGTCGAGTTGCCCGAGCCCGAGATCACCGGAGGGCACGATGTTCGGGTGCGCCTGCGGGCGGCCGGAATCAACCCCGTCGACTACAAGCTGCGCTCTGGCGGCACGATCGGGGGATCGCTTCCCGCGGTACTCGGATGGGACGGAGCCGGCGTCGTTGAGAGTGTCGGGCCGGCGGTCACGCGGGTGCGTGCAGGCGACGAGGTCTACTTCTGTGACGGCGGGTTTGGACCAACGCCCGGCACCTACGTGGAGCTCAAGGTCCTTGACGAGCGCTATGTAGCGCGCAAGCCGAAGCGGATGTCGTTCGTCGAGGCGGCGGCCGCACCGCTCGTCACGATCACCGCTTGGGAGGCACTCCGCGAGCGAGCTCGCGTCGGAAAGGACCAGTTCGTGCTGGTCCAAGCGGGTGCTGGCGGCGTCGGGCATATGAGCGTGCAGATCGCCCGGTTGGTGGGGGCACGGGTCGCGACGACCGTCAGCGCGGGCGCCAAGGCTGAGCTCGCATCCTCGCTTGGGGCGGAGCTGTGCATCGACTATCGACGCGAGGACGTGGGAGAGCGGCTGGCTGTCTGGACCGGAATGGACGGCGCCGATGTTGTTCATGACACCGTAGGCGGCAAGACCTTCACGGCGTGCTTCTCGCTCGTGCGCCCCTATGGCGATCTCGTCTCAAACGTCGAGAGCCCGTGGGAGAAGCAAGCGATCACGACCATGCACAACCGGAACCTGCGTGTCTCATTCACGTGGATGCCCGCGCCTTCGGTGTTCGGGTGGCCGGAGCATCGGGAGCGCCAGCGAAGGATTCTCGAGCAGGCGGCGGCCCACTTCGACGTACGCGACTTGCGGGTTGCGGTCGGTGCCACGTTTCCGCTGGAGCGGGTAGCGGATGCGCACCGTGCGCTCGAAGCGGGCGAGGTCATGGGAAAGGCTGTCCTCACATTCGACTGAGGAGCTCGCGGAGGCCTCGACAGAGCCTCGGTCCGCGTCCGGGAGAGCGAAGGACGAAGATGGGCCCTCCTTTGGGCATGTCCGCGTGCGCAGAGCCCGCCTCGCGGCCGGAGGGGTGCAAGTTACCTGTTCACCAGGCTGTCGGTTAGGCCGTCGATGCCCGCGAGTCTCAATGCCAGCTCCTCAGTCAGTCCGTAGCGGGCAGCAAGCGTCGTCGGCGCCGTGTAGGTGACCTCCGTCTGCCCGTCGTCAGACCAGATGGCGCGTCAGGACTGCCATCGTGACCGGTCGACACACCACGGATCCTTCGCGCATTGCCACTCGCGCCTCACTCAGGCCTTCAGGGTCTTGAGCTTTGCGTCCGCGCCGTAGCTCTTGCCAACGGCGTTGGTGGCGACGATCCGGAAATGGTAGGTGTGTTTCGCGGTCAGGCCCGACAGCGGCGCCGACACTTCGACGGCGCTTTCACCAGATCCGGGAAGCGAGGAGCATGGCACGCTCGACCCGTATTTCTCTTTGGGGCCGTATTCGAACTCGCAGCTGGTCACTTCGCTGCCCTCGGGATTCACTGTCGCGTTCAAGGTCGCCGCTACATCCGAGACAGACGACGCGGTTCCGGTCACAACCACGGGCCCAACACCCAGCAGCGCTTCGCTCGGCACGAGGCTCCACGCGCGGCCGTCCCCCAGCTGGCCTTCGCCGTTGAAGCCCCAGCAGTCGATCTGGCCGCTCGACAGCAACGCGCACGCGGTACGTTCGCCGGCCGTCACCTGGCTGGCGCTGCTGATCCCCTGCACTTCCACCGGCGTATCGGAAGCGTTGGTCGTACCGTTCCCCAGCTGGCCGTCCTCGTTCTCGCCCCAGCACTCGACGTGAGCGGTCGCCAGCAGCGCGCACGCGTGTCCTTCGGCGCCGGCCGTCAGTTGGGTGGCGTCGCTGATCCCCTGCACTTCCACCGGCGTATCCGAGTCGACGAAGGTGTTGACGCCCCAGCAGTCGACGTGACCGGTGGACAGCAGCGCGCATGTGTAATCGAAGCCGACCGCCGTCTGGGTGGCGTCGCTGATCCCCTTCACTTCCACCGGCGTAGACGAGCTTGTTTTCGTGCCGTTCCCCAGCTGGCCGTGTTCGTTGTCGCCCCAGCAGTCGATGTGGCCGCCGGATAGTGCCGCGCACGCATGCCCGTCGAGGCTCGGCGCCGCCACCTGAGTGCCGTCACTGATCCCGTGCACTTCCACCGGCGTATCGGAGTTCTCACGCGTACCGTTCCCCAGCTCGCCGTCGCTGCCGTAGCCCCAGCAGTCGATGTGGCCGCTCGACAGCACCGCGCACGTGCTCGTCTCGCCGGCCGCCACGTCGATGGCGTCGCTGATCGCCTGCACTTCCACCGGCGTATCCGAGCTTGTTTTCGTGCCGTTCCCCAGCTCTCCGAAAGCGTTGTTCCCCCAGCAGTCGATGTGCCCGCTGGACAGCAACGCGCACGTGGGCCGGGAACCGGCCGTCACCTGGGTGGCGCTGCTGATCCCCTGCACTTCCACCGGCGTATCCGAATCTCTTCTGGTCGTGCCGATCCCCAGCTCGCCGAACTCGTTTTCGCCCCAGCAGTCAACCCGACCGGCCGACAGCAACGCGCACGCGGTATGTTCGCCGGCCGTCACCTGAGTCGCGCTGCTGATCCCCTGCACTTCCACCGGCGTATCCGAATCACCCTGTGTATCGTTCCCGACCTCGCCGAAGTCGTTCTCGCCCCAGCAGTCGACCCGGCCGCTCGACAGCAAAGCGCACGCGGTACGTTCGCCGGCCGTCACCTGAGTCGCGCTGCCGATGCCCGGCACTTCCACCGGCGTGTCCGAGTCTTCGGTCGTACCGTTCCCCAGCTGGCCGGAGCCGTCGGAACCCCAGCAGTCGACCTGGCCGGCCGACAGCAACGCGCACGTGGAAGCTTCGCCGGCCGTCACCTCGGTGGCGTCGCTGATCCCCGACACTTCCACCGGCGTGTCCGAGTTTTCGGTCGTACCGTTCCCCAGCTGGCCGGAGTCGTTGGCGCCCCAGCAGTCGACCTGGCCGGCCGACAGCAGCGCGCATGCGTGCCCGCCGTCGACGGTCACCCCGGTAGCGCTGCTGATCCCCTGCACTTCCACCGGCGTGCCCGAGCCTTTGTCCCCCCAGCAGTCGACCTGGCCGACGGACAGCAGGGCGCACGTTTCAAAGGTGCCGGCACTCACCTCGGTGGCGTCGTCGATCCCCTGCACTTCCACCGGCTTGTTCGATGTTCGGGTTCTGCCGTTCCCGAGCTGGCCCTCCTTGTTGTAGCCCCAGCAGTCGATGTGGCCGCTTGACAGCACCGCGCACGTGTGACTCTCGCGAGTCGTCACCTGTGTGGCGCTGGTGATCCCCTTCACTTCCACCGGCGTATCGGTGCCCCTGGTCGTGCCGTTCCCCAGCTCGCCGAAGACGTTGTCGCCCCAGCAGTCGATGTGGCCGGTGGACAGCAGCGCGCACGTGCTCGCTTGGCCGGCCGTCACCTGGGTGGCGTCGGTGATCCCCAGCACTTCCACCGGCGTATCCGAGTTCTCGTGTGTACCGTTCCCCAGCTGGCCTGCTTCGTTTTCGCCCCAGCAATCGATGCGACCGCCAGAGAGCAGCGCGCACGTGTGGTCTCTGCCGGCCGCCACATTCTGCGCCGTCGCGGCTCCCTCAGCCTGCGCGGCAGATCCAGCACACCCGAACACGCCGACCGCGGCGATCACACCGACCACCCGCACAAGTGCCGCGGCCCACCGACCGCCGCATCCCCTGACGACAGCCCCCGCCATGCGTTCAGCCGGTCCCGGACACGCCACCACGATCCTCCTCCTGGTCGTCGACATAGTCGCACAGTACATCAAAGTCAAACACGCCGATGGTTGTTTCGACGATCTGGCGTACACCCCGGTCACTCGCTCCCACGCGGCCCATGTGTGACGTCTGCTGGTCGAGGCGACGCCGCGGTGGACGCGGCTGTAGCGGCGCCGCAAGCTAGTCTGAGCAGCGTGGCGACGATCGTCGCCACGCTGCTCAGAGCAATCACCGATACACGCAGGGCGCGGATCGCGGCGACGAGGTGCACGCGCGCCCGATCGTAGGATCATCGGCGCGGGGCTCTCAGTCCGGCATCATCTCCGGAGCGGGCCCCGCGATCGGAACCGCGTCGCGCATGATCCGATCGATGCGCTCGAGCTCGGTGTCGCTCAGCACGAGCCGCGCGGCGGCGACGCTGTCCTCGATGTGCGCGCGGCTGCGTGCGCCGACGATCGCGACGTCCACCGCCGCGTTGGCGAGCGTCCAGGCGATGGCCAGCCGGCTCAGCGACACGCCGAGCTCCTGCGCGAAGCGCTCGAGCTCTCCCACGACCACGAGATTGCGGCGGTAGTCCTCGCCCTTGAAGAACGGCGCGCTGCCGCGCCAGTCGCCGGCGGCGAACTCCGTGTCCTCGCGCAGAGCACCGGTGAGCAGACCGTGCGCAAGTGGTCCGTAGACGAGCACGCCGATGTCGTGCACGGCGCAGTAGGGAAGGATGTCCTGCTCGATTTCGCGACGGAAGAGGTGGTAGGGGGGCTGAAGCGTCTCGACCGGGCGCGTCGTCGCGAACTCGGCGATCTGCTGCGCGTCGAAGTTGGAGACACCGACGTGGCGGATCTTGCCGGCGTCCACGAGCTCCTGGAGAGCTCCGGCCGTCTCCGCGAACGGAACCTTCGGATCGGGCCAGTGCACCTGGTAAAGGTCGAGGTGCTCGATGCCCAGGGCCTCCAGGCTCGAGTCGACGCCGCTGCGAAGCCATTCGGGGCTCGCGTCGCGCACGAGGCCGTCGCCGGTCATTCGCAGGCCGCCCTTCGTGGCGATCACCACCTCGTCGCGGCGGTTGTCGAGATCGTCGCGCAGCGCCCGCCCCAACAGTCGCTCGGAGGCGCCGAAGCCGTAGCCCTGGGCCGTGTCGAAGAAGTTGACTCCAAGCTCGCGCGCGTTGCGGATCGCCTCGATTCCCTTCTCCTCGTCGAAGCTTCCCCATTCGCCGCCGAGCTCCCAGGTTCCGAAGGCGATCGGAGAGACACTGAGCTCGGTCATCCCGAGCCTCACGTGCTCGAGCGTCTCGGTCGTCACGATGCCTTCGCCTCCTTCCGGTCCGCGATCTGCTCCAGGACCTCGAACAGCACCGCAAGATCGCGCCGGTCGTATCCAAGCTCGCTCGCCCGAGCGAGGACCTGCTCCGCACGCTCGGCGGTAGGCAGGGGGATATCGAGCGATCGTGCCGCATCGAGCGCGAGCTCGATGTCCTTGTGCATGAACGCGAGATCGAACCACGCGTCGTCGGCCGGCGGATCGAGGATCAGCGACGCGCGGGCGCGGAGCATCGGCGATCCGATCGGGCTTGCCTCCATCACATCGAGCGCCCGTTGCGGGTCGACACCGGAGCGCTTGGCGAGCAGCAGACCCTCGGCGAACGCGAGCATCTGGACCGCGAGGCTGATGTTGATCGCGAGCTTGAGCGCGAGCCCCTGCCCGTTGTCGCCCACGAGCGTCGGCGTGCCGAGCTCCCGCAGAATCGGCTCGACGCGCGAGTACGCATCCTCGTCGCCGCCGACCATGATCGTGAGCGTCCCCGACTGCACCTGCGGAACGCTCCCCGAGACCGGGGCATCGAGCATCGTCGCGCCTCGCTCTGTCGCGTCAGCCGCGAGCTCGCGGCTGATGCGCGGGCTGACCGTGCTCATGTCCACCCAGATCTTGTCGGGTCCGAGACCGGCGAGCAGGCCGTCGGTTCCCGTGGCGACCTCTTCGATCACGTGATCATCCGGCAGCGATGTGAACACGATGTCGGCAGCTTGCGAGACCGCACGTGCGCTCTCACACCACTCGAGCCCTTCGTGGATGAGCTGCTTCGCGGACTCGCGGCTCCGCGCCTCGCCGTGGACCGTGTAGCCGGCAGCGAGCAAGCGAGCGGCCATGTTCCCCCCCATGTGTCCGAGCCCAACGAAACCGAGCTTCGCGTCATTCGTGGCCATGTCAGGCACCTCCTGCGCTCGTCGAAGATGGACCAACGGGATGATTGCACCGGGGCGCAGACCGCGCACAGTCCGACGTCGCGATGAGGGCGAGCGTTGCCCGAAACCTCATATCGCCGACGTGGCGCAGGCTGCTCAGGAGGCGCTGTCGCTGATGTTCACAGCCGTCATCCCCGCGAAGTGGACCGGCTTGACGCCCGGGGAATCGATCACGCCCTTCGGCGGCGAAGGCGAGCCGGACACCGTCCGGCCTTGCGCGTCGTAGTCCAGGGTTCCGTTCGCGCGCTTCGCGCTGCCGGTGAGAGCGTACTTCGTGGCGGCCGACGCCGTCACGTCGAACGTCTTGCCGCCGGCCACCTGCAACTTGGTGGCGGTCGAATACGGCACCGCGGGATTGGCGCCCTGCCCCACGCTCGACGGGGTGATCGTCCACGTCGCGCCGGGTTCAGGTTCCTTGTCCATGAGCGAAAGCGTCGAGACGCTGAGAGAGCCCCCACCCGAGGCCTCGATCGCGGACGGCGTCTCGAGGGTGAGGTCGTGGGTGTTGGCTGGGGCCATCGCGGCCGAGACCGTGATCGGTCCGGCCTTGGTGCCGCCGATCGCCAGCTTCTTAGCGCTGACGGCGTTGATGTCGGCTGATGTGAGACCGAGGGTGTTCGACTCCTTGGTGCCGAGATCGATCGGCTGAGCGGCGCTCACGGGAGCCAGGGTGGCCGATCCCCTGGACAGCACCGTGCCGCCCGAGAGGTTCATCTGATCGGCCTTCAAACTGATCGTCCCGGCCCCGATCTGGCCGCTCGCAGCCAGGCCGGCCTGGGCGTGCTCGAGCGTGATCGAGACCTTGCCTTTGCCCGGTGCGGACGCAGTGCTCACATCGAGGCTGCCCGTATTGTCAACTTCGACATTCCCGCTGGACGTATCGGCGGCTTCGAGCTTTGCCATCGAGTTACGGGCGTTGGTCAACTTGACACCTTCAGACGCCACCGCCGACAGACCACCCGTTTCGATCGGGCCCGACTGCGTCAACGTCGCGGACTTGCAGCCACCTTCCCCACCATCATCCGCACGCACCACA